>Ga0206978_1107_pt1 | contig 18863 bp, 15 predicted proteins | sample Alteio_BWMinCont_21_FD_153477 | JGI IMG/M metagenome (GOLD analysis project Ga0206978, IMG submission 153477) | Enriched cells from forest soil in Barre Woods Harvard Forest LTER site, Petersham, Massachusetts, United States -... | ecosystem: Environmental > Terrestrial > Soil > Temperate forest >...
TGTGAGCACAAACGCATTATCGCTCCCATATTATGGCTTACAAACAAAACTGTTCTGCCTTCACCTTTGCTCATATCGTCCATTTTGCCGAGACATTTTTTTTGAAACTCCGCGTCACCAACCGCAAGTACTTCATCAATCACTAAGATTTCCGATTCCAGGTATGCGGCAACCGCAAAAGCCAGGCGTACATACATTCCGGATGAATATCTTTTTACAGGAGTATCTATATAGCGTTCGACCCCGGCAAAATCAACTATTTCGTCAAATTTGCGTTTGATCTCAGCCTTACGCATGCCAAGTATCGCGCCGTTAAGGTAAATATTTTCTTTGCCGCTCAGTTCGGGATGAAAGCCAGTGCCTACCTCTAATAGACTGGAAACGCGCCCCCTTATTTTTACACACCCTATTGTCGGAGAAGTTACACGGCTTAAAATTTTAAGTAAAGTACTTTTTCCGGCACCGTTGCGACCGATGATCCCAACCGCATCGCCCTGCTCTATTTCGAAATTAATGTCCTTTAAACTCCAAACGATATCACTTTCGCCTTTTTTTGTCCGGTCATTTACCTCGCCTATTTTTAAAAAAGGATCTTCTTTGCCGCGTGCACGTGCCCAGAAACGTTCAAGGTCGCGGGAGACGGTGCCTGTACCAAAGCTCCCTAATTGGTAGGCCTTTGAAAGATTTTCAACTTTTATTACTGTGGCCATTAAACGGTATCCACAAAAGTTTTTTCCACTCTATTGAATATTATCGTACCTGCAATGAGGATAGTTATTATCGCGCCGCATGCAAAGGCCAATAAACTCCAGTCAAAACTGCCTTCGCCTAAGAAGCCTTTTCTGAAGCTTTCAATTATAACAGTAATTGGGTTGTACCTGATCAACCAACTATATTGAGGATATTTTGCCTGTACGGTCGACAATGGATATACCACCGTCGTAGTGTACATTAACAGCGGTACGCCAAAACTAACCACAAAACTTAAATCGCGGTATTTGGTGGTTACAGCAGATATCATCATACCTAAACCTAAACCTAATGCGGCAATTAATACAATTAATAATGGGAAAAGTAACAGGTAGAGGTTGGGATGGATGGGAAACCCTTTAACACCATAAATAGCCATCATTACGAGGAATAATAAGAATTGAACCCCAAAACGGATTAAATTTGAAAGCACGATGCTCAAAGGCATGATCAGGCGGGGAAAATAAACTTTACCTAACATTGCTGCGTTATCTTTAAACACAGTTGAGGTCTTGATCAGGCAGTCTGAAAAGTAGTTCCAGATAATTGTTCCGGCCAAATAAAATACAGGCGGGGGAATTGCTCCGGTGCTAATTTTTGCAATATTGGCAAAAACAAAATTGTAGAGGAGGATAGTTACTAAAGGCTGTAAAAAAAACCAGAGCGGTCCTAAAATAGTTTGCTTGTAAAATGCTACAAAGTCGCGCCTTACTAATAATATAAGCAGGTCCCTATAGTGCCATACATCTTTTAGTTTTAAATCGAATAAATTGTTTTTTGACGTAATTTCAATATCCCAGCTTTCCAGCTCCGATCTATTCATGGTTAATTAGCTTCTCTAATTTATTCATGTAATCTATAGCGTTAAAATGAAGCAGGCATTGGTCCTGGAGATATTGTCTTTTGCTCTCGGTCAAAGGGTTTTCTAAATATTCAATTATAACCCTTTCTAACTCATCCACATCATCTGCATTAATAGCTGTTCCTAATTTTCCGTTACAGATGGCATCGACACTTCCGTCTGAATTACCGCAAACTACGGGCAATCCACAGGCTAATGCCTCTATAAATACTATTCCGAAGCCTTCTTTTTTGCTTGGTAAAACAAACAGGTCGGCCAGTAAAAAATAATCTGTTAGCTCACTTTCTTCAATAAAGTCTGTTAGTATAACTTGTTCGTCTACTTTATATTTGGTTATTAATTTTTGAATACGGATCTCTTCTTTATGGTCGTGATGCCCGGATAATACATACCTTATACCGGGGAATTTATCTTTTAATTTGCCTACTACCTTTAGAACATGATCGTGCCCTTTATATTGCTCGGAAGAAGCAAGGCGCGTCAAGGTAAATATTATGGGCTCATTACCGCTAAGGCGGTATCGCTTTAACAAGTGCCCTGGTTTTGTAAACGTCGCAGGCAATTTCATAAAAGGATCGACAGCGTTATTTAAAACGGTACAAATGGCCGGGTCCGTTTGATGTCGGCTTACCATTTGCTGTTTTGTGAAGTTGCTTACACAAATAATTTTATCACAGCGATTTAGAAATAATTTTTTTAAAAAGGATAGCGGCCTCCAAACTTCAATGCCGTGTGCGATAAGCCAGACTTTACATTTGGGATTTATCGTTTTTATAAGTAAACCAATAATTGCGAGGTTAATGTGGCTTATTATAATTAAATCGGGCATTTTGGCTTTAAGAATAGTTTTCAAAACAAAGCTTACCCGGTTTGTACCAAACCCCCTGAAATTTTCGGCGGGCAAATATTGTGGCATTAAATCGTTATTTGAATCATAAACCGACCAAAGTTTAAAGTCCCACTCGTTGCGTTTTGAAAGTAGGTATAAAGAATGGGCCAGGGTACGGGTCATTTTCTGAATGCCGCCCGTAGTACTAAAAGTCTGTAATGAATAAAGTATTACTTTTTTAGCCATGTATTTGTATCTGGTACAGCGCAAAAGCTTTTGACCAATGCATTTGCCCGCTTTTAAACTTTTTGACCGCGTTTTTTGCAACTGTACCCTTGTATAGGTTTATGTTACTTATTTCGGTATGCTTGCTCATCCATTCCTGCAATGGAAATGTAAAGCCCATTTTTGGCCTGTTCCAGGTTGATTTAGGTAAAATTTCCTTAAAGCTATCAATTAATATCTTTTTTGGCTGATTTTTATTAAATCTTATGTCGGCAGCTATGTTTTCTACCAATTGTTGAAAATCTTCATCTAAAAACGGCACCCTTACTTCCAGGCCGTGACTCATACTCATCACGTCGGTATCTCTTAGTAATTGATTTTGCATAAATAAATTAGTTTCAAACCATGCGGCATGCAACTCGTCATAGGGGCCCAAATCGGGCACAGAAGTGTCACTAAACAAAATTTCATCTACTTGCTTTATATCCGCATCGAGTATTTTGGCGATGTCTGAGGGTACAAACAGGCCACGCAGCAGCAGATAATCAGCATAAGGATGGTCATGCGTTAAAAATGATGTCTTTCTGTATTTGTCTTTGCTAAAAGAATTGGCCGCCCTTAGTAAGGACGAAGGTATTTTTCGCAAATATTGCAGGTATTTGATCCTGTTGAATGATGGATAACCACCAAAAAGCTCATCGGGGCCAATGCCCGATAAAACTGCTTTTAAGCCGTCCTCATGCGCATACTTGCTGATAAACCAGGTATTGATGCCGTCAGTGGTCGGCATGTCCATGGCATTAATGATGTGCGGAAAAAATTCTTCAAAATCCTGCTGCTGCACCAAATGCGCATACTTTTCGCCGCTTATGCGGCTTATTACAATATTTTGATATATACGCTCGTCATAGTGCTTTTCGTTAAAATAAATGGAAATTGTTTTGAGCTGCCGTTCCTTTTGTTGGTTGGCTAATAAAGATAATAGACTCGAGTCGACACCGCCGCTTAAAAAAACCCCAATAGGGGCATCAGCCATGAGTTGCCTGTTAACAGCCCTTTTCAAATAAGCATGCAGGTATTCTTTGGCCACGTTAACATCAGTAATGAGGGCCTGGCTTGATGTTATGCTTTTATACGAAGTAATTTCATAAGTGCTAAGATGATGGCTCCAGCATAAATAATGGCCCTTGGCCAGGCTATAAACATTTTTTAAGGTAGTAAAAGGTTCGGGCATATGCCCGAAAGCCAAAAATCTGACAGGCCATGTTTGATCCGGCACGGTAGCGATGCCGGCAATTTTAAGCGCTTTTGTTTCTGATGCAAAACTTAAAGTTCCGTTCTCGATATGATAGTAAACGGGTTTTACACCGGCGCTATCGCGCACTAAATAAGTTACCCGGTTTACAATGTCATATAAAGCAAAAGCAAACATCCCGCGAAATTTCGAAAACGCGGCTGTTCCCCAGTGCAGATAGGCGTTCAAAATAACTTCGGTATCGGTATTGGAACGAAATTTAGCCCCTTCAGCCAACAGTTGCTGTTTTAATTCCAGGTAATTGAAAATTTCGCCGTTAAAGGTGACCCATACTTTCTCCTCAATATCCGTCATTGGCTGGTGGCCGTTTGCGCTAAGGTCAATAATTGATAGCCTGCGATTCCCAAATGCCAGGCCAGCTTTTTCATCAACAAAGATACCCTCATCGTCGGGGCCACCATGTTTCAAGGCTTTGCACATTATGCTAACCTTGTCGCCAAGTTCACCTGATGATAACCTGTTTGATATTATTCCGGCAATTCTGCACATATCTGTTCTGTATTCATAGCTTCGCCCCGTAAGTCACATTAAATTGATGTAACTTGTTTATTATTAACACATTAACTTTATACCCTAATTAAAATATTACAACCTTAAATTAAAGTAAAAAATGCCATTTGGTATATAAAACTATAATATAAATACTAAAATCTGTCGATCAACGAAGCGGCAATATGTATAATTATTGAATATCCCAGGTTTTCGAGCCTTAATGCAAGTTGTTTTTGGGAGCGATAAGATATGATCTCACCCATGAGGCCTTTTAAGGGTCCTGCTTTAATCATAACCTTTTCTCCGGGCTGGAGGTCTTCTTCAGTGATCTCCAATTCAAATGGGCTGGCCATCACCAGTTTAAGGTTATCAATTTGCCTTTGGGGCATCGATGCGATTTTGCCGGAGAAATATATAAATCGGGAAACACCCTTTGTCATCAATACTTCTGTTTGCTGGTGTTCTTTAATATACACAAATAAATATGACTTGATAAAAGGTTCTTCCACCCATTTCTTCCTGTCGCTCCACTGCTTAAGTTGCCGGTGTAAGGGCAAATAAGTTTCAACTCCTTTATTAATTAATGCCTGGCAGGCTTTTTTTTCTGTGCGTGGATGTGTATAAACAGGATACCATTTGATGGTATCAGTATTTGATTTTGGAACCATAATTTACCCGCAAGAAATTATCTTTTGAACAACCGCCGAATATCCCACCATTTTTTTTCTTTTTCATCAATATAATAACCAGAACTTGCATATCCGCTATAATCCGAATAATAGTAATAACGGCTGCCATAATTTTCTCCTGTAAATTTTGTTGTATAGTATCTTGAATGTAACAGATCCTCAGCAAAAGCATTCAGAACTATTGCCGTATTATCCAAATGATATTCCAGCGCAATACGCTGCGGAATTGTAGCGGCATAGAATTTTGACTTTCCGGAGCGTATTACAAAAAGGTTAATATCACTCATTCTTAACAGCGGGATTGCATCTGAAACCAACCCTATCGGTGCCGTATCAATCATAATAATGTCATAACTCAATTTAAGCTGTTCTATTAACCTGGTCATCCTTGCTGTGTATAATAATTCAGACGGATTAGGCGGAACCGGGCCCGAGATTATAAAATCGAGATTTTTTTGATTTGAATGATTAATTACATCGCTTGCTTCACACTGATGGGCCAGGTAATTACTTAAACCAATATCATTCGACACCTGGAAGGTTTTATGCAATTTTGAACGCCGCAGGTCTGCTGCAATTAATATCACTTTTTTATCAATAAGTGATAATGTACTGGTTAAGTTAACCGCCACAAATGATTTCCCCTCACCTGCGACTTCTGAGGTAATGCAGATGATCTTGCTTTTTTTTTCTGAGGCAAGAAAATTTAAATTTGTACGGACCGAACGTACTGATTCGGCAAAAATAGACTTAGGCTTTCTGATAGCCAATATTTGCGAACTGTACTCATCAATTTCTTCAGGAAATTTTCGTATTACCCCGATGATAGGAATTGTGGTTAGGCTTTCAATGGTTTCCTTATCATATATATATGGGTTTAATACCCTGATCAGGACGATTAACCCTAAACCTATAACTAAACCAAAAATCACTGCTGTGCGATGGATGCTGTGTTCATCGGGAGAAACAGGGTTGCTGTTGGGATGGGCCATGTCAACAATTGTTGCACCAGGCAATATTCCGGCGCTGCTGATCTGCGCGTCCAATTTTTTCTCGGATAAAAAAGAATAAACCTTGTCATTGATCTCAAAATCACGCTTTAAACTAACCATATCGCGCTCGTCAGCCGGCATCTCTGCTATTTGTTGATTTACCGGGGTAAGCTGACTGTCTAAAAACTTTAATTTGTTATCAATCAGTGCAATTGATAAGTCAATGCTGTTTAAAGCATTATTTTTAATTTGCAATATCTGTTGGTTCACATTTTGTATTGGTTGAGAATTATTATTATAGGTTTTTAGCAGGGAATTTTTTTCTATGAGTAGGCTATTGAGGCTCACGACGAAATCGCCCAATTGGGCGTCAACAGCGCCTGCGACGTTAAAACTAAGGTTAACGTTGTCTTTTCCCTTAATTATTTCCTCTTTAAGCTGGTTAATTGCAAGAAGCTGGATCTTTAGCAATGAACGCTGCCCCTCTATTTCTTTTGCTTTACCAATGGCCGCTGCCGATGCAGAACTTACATCCATCAATTTTTTGTTTTCCTGATACTGCGCTATTGAGTTCTCAGATCCTTTAACTTCGCCAGAAAGGATATCTAATTGCGTGTCAATAAAATCGATCATATGCGAAGCCGACAGTGTCCTTTGGCTGCGATCATAGTTCAGGTATTCTTTCATGATCGCATTTAGCACGTCTGCAGCAAATTGAGGGTTGGAGTCAACTTCCTGTAGTGATATAATGTTTGAGTTTTTAGCAGTTTCGCTGGTACGCAGTCCGCCCCTCACCCTCCCTACAAAATCCTCAGGCGAATTAAGTTTAAACAAATAAGCTACCGTTTTTGGCAAATCTCCGGGATATTTTATGCTGAAAGAAGTTGGGCCAATAGTAAATGGCACATCATACCTGTAGCTATTTTGAAGGTCTTTCCCCGCAGCATTATAGCTGATACTAAAAGTGCTTTTATCGATTGGTTTAAAAGTGACCATGTCACGAAAAAAATTTAAACTATCAAACTTAACAAGCTGGATATCAAGTGGTTTACGGGGATATATTTCATTGGTCCGGTTTACCACACGGCCTACAATATAAAAACTTATCCTATAATCAAGGTGCCTTATAGCATTAAGCAAAAGTGGTGTGCTTTGCAACACTATTGTTTCGCTTTGTACTCGCGACGCGTTCGCCTGGTTCGTAGCGGCCGTTGTTAGTCCGCTCAAATCCGGTATTTCGGATTTCTTTTCCTCAAACTTCATTGTGCCTGATGTGGAATATGTTTTTGGGGTGTACCACAGATAAACATTGGCAATGATCATACAAATAGTAAGTGACCCCGCTACCCAATACCAACGGCTCAACAGTATTTTTGCGATCTTGAAATAGTCAATTTCCTGGATCGGCAGTTTATGCGGTATCTTTTCGGTTTCTTCCATTTATCTATGGATTAGCGTATAAAGAATCAACACTGTATTAAATAAAAGTAAAACGGGCTGAAAAACGGTTGAAAAGTTTTGCAAATTATCCGCGCGTGCGGCGCGTTTGTTTTGGGCAACATAAATTATGTCGCCGCTTTGAAGTATTGTGGCTGGATCATTTATTGACCGGATGTTATTCAAATCGATTTCAATTACTTTGGGGTTTTTCTCGGTTCCCCTTATTATTTTAACGTTTTTTTCGTTTGCCTTGTCGGTAAGTCCCCCAGCTTCGCCAATAAGTTCGACCAAGGTTATTTTATCTTTGGTTAAAGCATAATTCCCCTGCCCCTTTATTTCACCAAGTATTGTTACTTTCAGGTTAACTATTTTCAGGGCAATGATGGGATCTTTGAGTAGGGCATTATGGTAAAGGCTCTCAATCAGTTTCTGTGCTTCAAATCTTGTCAGCCCGGCAACGTGTACGTGTCCTAAACCCGTTAATGCAACCGTTCCATCCTCTTCAACCTGGAAAGTTTCTGGCTGGGTCGTAGCGCTTCCTAAAGAAGGAGTAGCGTTGGTCGATGGACTCAAATCGACGATACTTTTATTGTTTTGTAAATTCCTGATCTCTAAAATATCCTGGGATTTTATATGATATTCGCTTAGGGGGAGCGGCGATTTTGTCGATAAAGTATCTGAAATTGATTTTTTTTCCTGAAAAAGAGCCTGATACTGCTTATCGGAGCATGATGTACAAATAAGAATTACCCCTAAGATCAGGTATAAAAATATTAATTGACGCATATACACATCAGTTCTGGTGCTGTTTATTTAAATTAGGTGACGATGTCAAATTTACATAATTTTACGAGTATAAACAGTTTATTGTTTCTTTAGCGTGCACGATTTAAAAATTTCTTTGATAACTGTCTGCTTCAATGCCGAAAACACTATTAATCAATGTATTCAATCCGTTTTTCGTCAGAACTATAAAAATATTGAATACATAATTGTCGACGGCGGGTCAACCGATAATACCATTCATATTATTAGTCAATACAAGGATAAGATAAATATTTTTTTATCGGAACCGGATGCAGGTATTTATGATGCTATGAATAAAGGCATTAAATTGGCCGGCGGGGATATCATTGGGACGCTCAATGCCGATGATTCTTTTGCCGATAATAATATATTAAGCATAGTGGCTGAAGCCTTTAAACAATCCCATGCCAAAATTATATATGGCGATCTTGATTTTGTAAACTCGCAGGGCCATATTGTTCGCAAATGGCGATCGGGACAATATTCACAAGGTATCTTCAACTGGGGATGGATGCCCCCGCACCCCACTTTTTATTGTGATAGGGAATTATTTCACCAATTTGGCTTTTATAGCCTCGAATATGGAACCGCTGCAGACTATGAATTGATGCTAAGATTTATGCACCACAATAGGATTAAGGCCTTTTACATAAAAAAAGTTTTAATTGGTATGAAAATTGGAGGAATTAGTAACAAAAGTTTTGGTAATCGCGTAAAAGGATTATTCTTTGATTTTAAGGCAATGCGTAACAATGGTATTTTATTTCCAACAATAACATTAATATGTAAGCCTTTGCGAAAAATTAATCAGTATTTTAAGTGATGCCAAAATGTTGAAATGTTAATAAGAATTGACATGTGTAATTAACAAATGTTGGTTATTTGCGGTGTTCAATAATTTTTTAATAAATTTACTATACCCTAATTAAATTTAGACCACATGATGGATTTTGTACATAACTATACGATTATATATTACCTCTTTATAGTAGTATTTTCTATCCTTATTACGGCATTTGCAATTCCATCAATTTTACATGTTGCCCGCTTTCGCCATTTGTATGATGATTTAGGTCACTTCAGAAAAATGCATGACCATGGGATACCCCGTCTGGGTGGGGTAGCTATTTTCGTAGGCTTCACAATTACTTCCTTGCTATTTTGTATGACGGATAAGTCCTTACCCATTAATTATTTGCTAACAGGCTGTATAATGATGTTTGCAATGGGCTTAAAAGACGATCTTTCGGGGGTAAATTCCAGCACAAAGTTTATAATACAGCTTATCGTTTGTGCTATCCTGGTCGTATTAGGGAATATACGCCTCACCAGTATGTATGGGGTATTCGGAATATACGATCTGTCTTATTTCCCCAGTATAGGCTTATCAATTTTAATGATTTTAATGATAGTTAACGCCTTCAATTTAATTGATGGCGTCGACGGCTTGGCTGCTACAACAGGTATGGTTGCGAACTGCGCTTTTGGCGCCTTATTTATCTACATCCATCAATACGAATTGGCAGCTGTTTCCTTCGCGATGGCAGGGGCAATAATAGGTTTTTTACGATTTAATTTAACACCGGCCAAAATATTTATGGGCGACACCGGCTCGTTGCTGATTGGATTAATTTCCGCTGTAATGGCTTTAAAATTTATCGAAACCGGCAGGATTGTCGACGCGGCATTACCCCGCATTTATTGCGTGCCGGCATTGACATTTGCAATTTTGATAGGGCCTATATTTGATACAGCAAGGGTTTTTATTGTCCGGATAACAAACGGCGGTTCCCCCTTTGTGGCTGATCGTAATCATATCCATCACCGCATGTTAAAACTCGGGTTTAATCATTTACAAACCACCATCATATTAACAAGCATTAATATTGCTTCCATCGCGATGGTTTTTTTGTTTAAAAATTATGGTAATTCGTTGCTGATCATCCTGATTATCAGTGTTTCACTTGCCTTTAACTGGCTGATCACATTTTTTATCCGTTCGAAAGAACGCGAAAGCCTGGCTATCCGTAATTTATTTGTTTAAGATATTCCTTCAATTTCTCATTAACGATTTTTCATTTGCATGTAAATACTGCTTATTGATAAATCGCTACGTATAGCTACCATCTTAATTTTATTAGCTTTGCAGTTTCAAACCTGCTGTGATGAGGATTGCTATAAATGGATTTGGCCGTATAGGCCGTATATTTTTAAGAAATATCTTAAACAGGCCCGGCATCTCCGTTATTGCAATAAATGATCTTTCTGATACCCGAACACTTGCCCACCTTTTTAAATATGATTCTGTCCATCAAGGTTTTAAGGGCACAATTGATTTTGATAAAGACAACCTTCATATAAATAATTACACGATAAAAGTACTGTCAGAGCGCGAACCGTCAGCTTTACCCTGGAAGACGCTTGATATTGACCTGGTGATTGAATCAACCGGTAAATTTACGTCAAAACAAGGTGCTACGGGGCATTTGGAGGCTGGCGCACGGCAAGTAATTATTTCTGCGCCGGCCAGCGATAAAAGTGTGCCTACAGTTGTTTTAGGTGTAAATGATGCATCAGTTGACCTGCGGTCGCCCATATTATCTAATGCTTCGTGCACAACCAATAACGTAGCCGCAATGGTAAAAATACTGGATGATAACTGGGGTATTGTTGACGGTTATATTACCACAGTACATTCGATGACTGGCGACCAAAGCCTGCATGACGCACCGCATAAAGACTTGCGCCGCGCAAGGGCAGCATCAGCATCAATCATCCCCACAACCACCGGGGCAGCCAAAGCCATTACAGCAATTTTTCAACACCTTGAAGGCCGGCTTGGCGGCGCAGGTATCCGTGTGCCTGTTCTTAATGGTTCATTAACCGATTTTACCTGCAGTTTAAAGAAACAGCCCACGGTTGAAGCAATCAATTCAGCATTCAAACAAGCCGCCGACGGACCTATGAAAAACATTTTGGAGTATACCGAAGACCCCATCGTATCAACGGATATCATTGGCAATATACATAGTTGTATTTTCGATTCCAGGCTTACTTCAATTGTTGGCGGCCTGGTAAAAGTTGTTGGCTGGTACGATAATGAAATGGGCTATTCAAGCCGCCTTGCCGACCTGGTTGAGAAAATTAGTTGTTTGGGTGAATGTGAGTAGAAGTAGTGAGTAACAGCGTAATGTTTCGACTCGCTGTTCACCACTAATCACTCAGAAACTCGCCAATATTGTGTCGGACAATAGCCATTGTGTTTAAGGATAAATATTAATTATGGAATAAAATAACCAACTATGGGGAAAATTATACTCACTTCAAAAAAAACAGAATTTAACTGAATGATTAAATTTATTACTGTTGAAGATACTTTGCCTATTAGGAATAAAATTTTACGCGGGGGAAAGCTAGCGCTTGACGAATGCAGGTTTCCAAATGATAAAATACCCGGCGCGTTTCATTTAGGGTACTATGCGGGAGACGAATTGGCTTGCATCGCATCTTTTCATCCGAACAATTATGGCGAATTTAATGGGACCGGCTACCAGCTGCGCGGAATGGCTACCGTCGAAAAATATCGCGGGAAAGGTTTTGGCAACCAGTTGCTTAATTTCGGTATAGTTTACCTGCGGGGGCAAAAAGCAAATTACCTGTGGTGCAACGCCAGGAAAAAAGCTCTTCAATTTTATTTGAATATGGGTTTTGAAGTTATTTCACCTGAATTTGAGGTACCTGTTATTGGGCCCCATTATGTATTATACGTTAAGATCCAGTAATATTTTTGTTATTTAAAACACCTTTACATTTTTTACGTTCGGATTTTAGAATTAATTGCTGAATTTGGCGCCTCAAAAAATGCTTGTACCTACTTTATGAAGACAATAGATCAAATTAGTTTTGCCGGTAAAAAGGCCCTTGTCCGGGTAGACTTTAATGTGCCGCTGGATAAAGATTATAATATTACCGATGATAACCGTATGACGGCGGCTTTGCCAACCATCCATAAGATATTAACAGATGGCGGCTCGGTGATCCTGATGTCGCACCTGGGAAGGCCGAAAGGCGGCCCGGAAGATAAATATTCACTGAGGCACCTCGTGCCCCATCTATCCGACCTGCTTGGCCAGCATGTTGAATTTGCCGATGATTGCATAGGCCCAGAGGCAGTGGATAAGGCCAAAGAACTGGAAAGAGGTGAGGTGCTTTTATTAGAAAACCTTCGCTTTTATAAAGAAGAAGAGAAAGGCGATGTGGCATTCGCCGAAAAGCTTTCGAAATTAGGTGATATTTATGTGAACGATGCTTTCGGTACAGCACACCGTGCCCATGCTTCAACAGCGGTGATCGCGCAGTTTTTCCCGAATGCGAAATTCTTTGGCTACCTGATGGCTGCCGAACTGCAAAATGCTGAAAAAGTATTGAATGATGCGGTAAAACCATTTACCGCCATTATGGGCGGCGCAAAAGTATCCGACAAGATAGAGCTAATAGAGCGTTTATTAGACAAGGTAGATAATTTGATCATCGGCGGCGGCATGGCTTATACATTCGCGAAAGCACAAGGCGGCAGTATCGGCAAGTCCCTGGTTGAAGAAGATAAGCTCGACCTCGCGCTAAGCCTGATAAAAAAAGCGAAAGAGAAACATGTAAATTTATTATTGCCGACTGACTCGGTTATCGCCGATAATTTTTCGAACGATGCTAATACTGAAGTGGCCCAAAACGATAGCATTAAGGACGGCTGGATGGGTTTGGATATCGGTCCCGATTCGATCGCCGAATTTACAAAAGTGGTTGAAGCATCCAAAACCATATTGTGGAATGGCCCGATGGGCGTTTTTGAGATGGAAAAATTTGAAGCCGGCACCAAAGCCGTCGCCGAAGCCGTGGTTAAAGCAACCGAAGGCGGTGCATTTTCATTAATAGGCGGTGGCGATTCTGCAGCCGCTGTGGCTAAATTTAATTTAACCGACGAGGTAAGCTACGTTTCAACCGGCGGCGGCGCATTGCTGGAATATATGGAAGGAAAAGAACTGCCGGGAGTGAAAGCGATAAACGATTAGTTTATACTTACGCTTATAATCCGTAACGATTTTGCGAGACAACCCCCTATGGTTGTCTTTTTTGTTTTATTCCGTACTTTTAAAAAACTATTAACGGTTTACATGAAAAAACTTTTCCTTTTCGCTTTAAGCTTTTTGCTTTTAGCTTTGACCTCTTCCTATGCCCAGCCCGGACCGGGTAACAGTCCCGATGCCGCTTATGTTAAAGACAACTACGTAAAACACGAATACCAGATCACGATGCGCGATGGCAAAAAGCTGTTCACCTCGGTTTATGTGCCTAAGGATTCAACGAAGAAATACCCCTTTATGATGGACCGCACCTGCTACAGTGTGGCGCCTTATGGACCAGATAAATATAAAGGCAGCCTTGGCCCCTCGTCGCTGTTTTTGCACGACGGCTATATCTTCGTTTACCAGGATGTACGCGGCCGCTGGATGAGCGAAGGCATATACGAGGAAATGACCCCCGAAAAGGAAGTCCATAAAACCAATAAGGATGTGGATGAAGGCACAGATACCTATGATACTATCGACTGGCTGCTTAAAAATGTGCCGAATAATAATGGCAAAGTAGGCGTATGGGGCATTTCGTATCCCGGTTTTTATACCACAACGGCGCTGCTTAGCCGTCACCCGGCGTTGGTGGCTGCATCTCCGCAGGCGCCTATTGCTGATCTCTATCGCGATGACGCCTTCCATAACGGCGCTTTTATGCTGGTTGCTAATTTTGATTTTTACCCATCGTTTACCAACCGCCAGGACGATAAGCCCACGCAGCGCCGCGGCAATCCCGTTAATTACCAGATCAATGATGGCTATAAGTTTTTTTTGGATATGGGCAACATGAAAAACTCCAACGATATGTATTATAAGGATACCATTCGTTTATGGAACGAAATGCTTGACCATCCCAATTACGACCAGCACTGGAAGGACCGGAACGTATTGTATCACCTGCACGATATAAAAACTGCCGTGCTGGTTACCGGCGGCTGGTACGATGCCGAGGACCTTTATGGCGCCATCAACACTTACAAAACGCTGGTAAAGGATAACCCGACAACCCCCATTTACTTTGCGATGGGCCCCTGGGTGCATGGCGGCTGGGCACGCGGACCTGGCGACCATCTGGGCGATATTGATTTCGGCGGGCAGAACAGCCCTTATTATCGCGAAAAAATTGAGTTTGCGTTTTTTAACCATTATTTAAAGGGCGCGGATACGGATATCCCGAAAGTATCCACCTTTGAAACCGGGGTTAACAAATGGAAAAACTACAACGTATGGCCGCCAAAAGAAGCCGTTGAAAAGAATTTGTATTTACTGCCGGGCGGCAAGCTTTCATTTGATGCACCCGCAGCAACAGCTGATAATTTCGACCAGTTTGAATCCGACCCTAACAAACCCGTGCCATTTACCGATGCCATAACCCCCGATATGAAACGCGAATACATGGATGGCGACCAGCGATTTGCCGAACGCCGCCCCGATGTGCTTACTTACCAAACCGGGGTGCTGGATCATGACGTTACCATTGCCGGCAATATATGGGCCGACCTTAAAGTGTCCACCACCGGCACCGATGCCGACTGGGTGGTAAAAGTAATTGATGTGTACCCCGACAGCGCCAAAAACAACCGGTGGAGCAAGGAAACCTACCTTTCGGGATACGAGCAGATGGTGCGCAGCGATGCTATGCGCGGCAAATTCCGCAATGGATTTGATAAACCCGAGCCTTTTGTGCCCGGTAAAGTAACCCCGGTAAACTTCGAACTGCAGGATGTTTTGCATACCTTTAAAAAGGGCCACCGCATAATGGTGCAGGTACAAAGCACCTGGTTCCCCCTCATTGACCGCAACCCGCAGGTGTTTGAAGACATTATGAAAGCAAAGAACAGCGATTTTAAAAAGGCAACCCATAGGGTTTATACTTCGAATGAGAACGGGAGTTATTTGAAGGTGAGGGTGATGGAGTAGGTTTTTTGGTGGCAGGTAGTAGTAGCATTGGCAGTAGCAGGTGGTAGTAGCAGTTTTCCTGATGACCCGATACACGAAGACGTTCGCGCAAGCGTTCACTTCGCAATAGCACAGACAATCTTCAATATGTGAACGCTTGAAAATCAGCTAAATGATTTTTACGAGTATCAAAAAATGCAATGAAGCGAAAAATCATTTGAATACACTAAGGGTGAAAAACCATACACTATAATAACTGCTACTTGCAGCTGCCACTACTACTCACTCACAACCGTTCACGAGCGTTCACTTCGCAATAGCACCATTTCGTTAATTCTTGATAATCAATATGCTGAGTTTTATAAATCGCTAAAATTGGCGAAAAATGTAACAAGGTGAAAAGATATTTATTTGTTTAACGTGCCCCGCCCACCCCGCGACCGTTGCGAGGAACGAAGCAATCCCTGCACATGCTAATCAACGGCCCTGTTCTACTGGTTACCTGTCAGCCGCATGCCGGGAAGCTGTGCACTCCGTTTAATTAACTAACAGCGTAGAGATTGCTTCGTTCCTCGCAACGGTCGGCGGGTAGTGAAATGAGCGCGAAGTGAAAACTTTGCGAAATCGCGGATTGAAGCGAAAGTGAGTAAGTTGCAATCACGTCAATCATCATTCTTTGCTTTTAACCATAACCTTAACTACATTTAACCCCAATCGGTGAAATCCAAAAAAACAATGAGAACTAAAATTATAGCCTTTTGTTTGGTATTCCTGCTGCCCGCAATTGGAAAGACGTTCGCCCAGGGCACTTCCAGCCCCATCCCCCAAATTATAGAAAAAGATGGCCGCCATGCCCTGCTGGTGGATGGAAAGCCCTACCTAATCCTCGGCGGGCAAATCCACAATTCAAGCGCCTGGCCGGGCATGCTGCCGCAGGTATGGACAGCCGTCGAACAAATGCACCTTAACACTTTGGAAGCCCCCATATATTGGGAGCAAATAGAGCCGCAGCCCGGTAAGTTTGATTTTTCGCTGGTCAATACCTTGCTCAGCCAGGCGAGGCAGCATAAGGTACATTTGGTGCTGCTGTGGTTCGGCACATGGAAGAATGGGAGCAACCATTATATGCCTGAATGGATGAAACACGATGCCGGAAAGTATCCCAATATAACCGGCCAAAACGGGCAGGCCATTGATTCGCCTTCGCCAAATGTACAGGCTACCATGGAAGCTGATATTAAGGCGTTTACGGCGGTGATGCAGTATTTGAAAACGGCAGACCCGCAGCATACGGTGATCATGGTGCAGGTAGAAAACGAAAGCGGTGCATGGGGAAGCGTGCGGGATTATTCCGCATTCGCGCAAAAACTATTTGAGGGTGCTGTCCCGGCCGAACTGCTGAAACCGGCGGTGCTCAAGGCCTTAAATGTTCCTGTTGTTACCGAAGGTTCGTGGCAGAAGGTGTTTGGCGACAGGGCCGATGAATATTTCCAGGCCTGGTCAGTTGCCCGGTTTTTGGGCCAGGTGGCGGCGGCGGGTAAAACGGTGTATGCCTTGCCTATGTATACGAATGCCGCCCTGCGCGACCCGCTGACTAACCCAATGGCAAACAATTACGAAAGCGGCGGTCCCACCGATAACGTGATCCCCATCTGGAAGGCTGCCGCGGCCGCCCTCGACCTGGTGGCGCCGGATATCTATCTTCCCGGCAGCGAAAGGGTGTTGAAGGTACTGGACCTGTATGACCGCCCGGATAATCCCCTTTTTGTGCCCGAGGCCGCCTTAATTGGCGATAATGCCAAATACCTGTACGAGGTTATCGCCCGCGGCGGCATAGGCTTCTCACCCTTTGGCGTCGATGCCGACGGGCAGGGGGCGGCCAAACACACCGAACGCCTTGCGCCATTTGCACAGGAATATGCGATGGCCGCACCCATGATGCGGGAACTAGCGGAATGGGGTTTTGAAGGAAAGATCAAAGCCGTGGTTGAGCGCGAAGACCATGCCGCCCAAACCATCGACCTGGGCGCATGGCAATGCATGGTATCATTCGGCGGGACAGGGAGGGCAAATGCCGCGCCTGCTTACGACAAGCCAACCGGCAAATTAATGATCGTGAAGCTAAATGAAGATAAATTCATCCTTATAGGTACCGGCTGCCACGTCACTTTCAAGCCGACTGGCATTAACAGCGGCAAAGCCTGGGAATACCTAAAGGTGGAAGAGGTCCATTATGAAAACGGCGTATTTAAACTACTGCGCATACAGAACGGCGACGAAACAGATTGGGGCGGGCCGGGGTTTGGGGCGGCGCCAGGCGTGTTGCGGGTTGGGGTGGTGGTGAGGTGAGTATTAACTGATGTTACTACCCACCTCAACTTTTAAATCAGCTGTATTAGTAAGACATCCCATCCAATAATGTATGAGTATCAGAACCTAAAAAAGTGCCGTTTTGAAACGGAATCTTTTAATACCAGCGCCCCCTGGACGATCTTGAACCGCCATTAAATAGATTTAGCAATAACAGGATAACAGCTATCACAATAATGATATGTATAGCATCGCCGCCAACGTGGAAGGCAAAGCCCCCGAGCAGCCAGCTGATTATCAGTATGACTACAATAATATAAAGTAAACTTCTCATACTGATACAACCTGAATGAGGGTAGAATGTTTTGATATATTTTTGCACACCTGCCAGACAGCATTAGTGTCATTGTCAGCATACAGCAATAGCTGTTTTTAGAGCAAAGGATGTCAAGAGTTTGGTTTGGGTATAACTCTAAAATGTTTTCAGAAAATCAACTGGTGTTAATATCGGGATACGTTCAAAAGGATGCAAGACAAGTAGGTCTTTATCGCCTGTAACTATACAAGTTGCGCCGGATGAAACTGCAAGTTCCAAATATTTGTCATCTTTTCGATCGCGACAAGCTTCTACAACTGTAGTAATGGCTTTAAACTGTAGTATCGTTTTTAGGTCCTCAATAATAACCAACGCTTGTTCAATGGCAGGCACTTGTCAAATTTAGGGCGTATAAAAACTTCACTGAATTCATTAAATGTATCTTCCGAAATAACTAATTCGCCGTCTGCTTTGGCCTTATAATAAGCCCGCGCGGATATGGAGGCATCAGAAAGCAAAAAATGCACTTATCAAGGTATTTGCATCAAATACAAAGCCCTTAGTTTTCTTCATTTAATAATTGGGTCAGAACTTCTTCCGTAAGGCCATTTTTAGCGGCTTCCTTCCTGGCATCCTGTAATAATAATTCAAAGTCGGCCTCTTTGGTCATGTTTAGTGAATCATTAAGTACCTGTTCCAAGTTTTTGCCAATTTGCGTACGCAATTTGGCTGAAGTGTTGCGCCATGCTTTTGCCGTCATATCATCCACTTCTAATACTATACGTTCCATAATGCCTTCTTAAATTAA
>Ga0206978_1108_pt1 | contig 18706 bp, 14 predicted proteins | sample Alteio_BWMinCont_21_FD_153477 | JGI IMG/M metagenome (GOLD analysis project Ga0206978, IMG submission 153477) | Enriched cells from forest soil in Barre Woods Harvard Forest LTER site, Petersham, Massachusetts, United States -... | ecosystem: Environmental > Terrestrial > Soil > Temperate forest >...
GACCAGGTAGCGTCACTCGGAAACGGCAGAACGGCAGGCCACCAAAATAAGATTGACGTCGAAAGAAAGCAGATGTGCTCGACGTCGTGCCAGGCTTCGGAACGTAACGCCAGCTCAAAGGCAGCAGGAACGTGCCAGGCGAGTAGGGCGACTGTAGCGACGACCCAGCAAACAGCGGGGTGAGTGAGAACGTGTCCGAGCCATTTTACGACCCGCGAACGGAGAAATGGGCCGACCGCGCCCGTGACGATCCACTGCGGTAGTCCTCGAAGAAACGGAATCGACGGCGCACCAAGCAACAGGAGAGGAGGGGCAACGGCCATGAGCAGAAGGTGTTGCACCATGTGGGCCGAGAGAGAAAGGTCGTCAAAAGCGGAAAGAGGAGAGCCGATGGCGACCCAGAGTGAGAACAATCCAGAGAAGAATGCGGCGAGCCGCCAGACGGGGATCAGCGCTGAGAGAAGCCGTCGAATGCTCAGCCAGCCTCGCAGATATACGACGGCGGTGAGAACGAGCGCAACGTTAATCCAGGTTGGGCTCGACCAAGTTTGCAGAACAGCTTGAGCTTCGGAGGACATGGCAAAGCTAGGGTTGAGTAGAAGCAGGCTTGTCGGTCTGCGGTTGCAGGACCACAACGCGAGAAGAGTCTCGAGCAGCCGGTTGACCTTCGGGACGCAACGTTTCCAGAAAGGAAACGAGAGCAGTCGTTTCGGCGGGGCTTAGGTTTTTGCCGTAAGCGGGCATGTTGCCACCGCCCTGGATCACCTGTCGGATGAGTTGATCTTGCGTACGGCGTGAAGCGACGGTATCGAGTTCAGGTCCGCGCTTTCCACCAATGTGGTCCAAAGCGTGGCAATTGTGGCACTGCTTCTCCTGAAAGACGAGTGCGCCCTGGCGTTCGAGCGCGGAACGGTTGTGCAAGAACTGAGGGGGAATGGAGTCGCTGCTCCAGGCATCCATGACAGGACTCCACGGAGTGAATGTCCCAAGATGAGTAAAATCACCTAAAGCTACTGCAATCAGTAGAATCGAGAGCACGGCGATGGGCCTTCGGCGCCAACTTTTCTCACCCTCGCCGAACACGAACGGCAGCAATAAGAGTACACCAAGAGCGATCACCGGGCCGATGAGCAGAACGGGAGTCTCCATCGATGGAGGCAAGAGCGAAAGCACGGCGTAAAGCCACAAGAAAAAGAAGTCCGGCCGCGGAGCCGTCTGAATAATCGTGGGATCGGGACGGCCTGAAGGACCAAAAGGGCCAAAGTAAAGGGCGCACGCGGCTACAGCGAGCAAGATCAAAGCGCTGAAACAAAGGTCTTTCCAAACGGCACCGGGGACGAAGGGTACACCTTCTTTTTTCGTCAATGCATGGTATTCCTGAACGTAGGTCGCCTTGCGAACCACGCGACCCGGCATCGGCCAATCGTTAATTCCTAGCTTTACGACCATTAAGAGATGCACGGCGACGAATGCAATCAACAACCCCGGGATTACGAAAACGTGCATTGCGAAGAACCGAGATAGGGTCGCTCCAGCGATGATAGGGCCCCCTAGCATCAAGTGGACGATGGCAGGTCCAATCACCGGAACGCGGCTAGCGATCGACGCGCCAAGACCCAAGCCCCAATAGGCATCCTGGTCGAACCTCAACACTTGACCAGTGAAGGCCATTCCAAGCGTCATCAGCAGGAGGAAAACACCGACAATCCAGGTTAGCTCTCGCGGAAACTTGTACGCGCCAAACAGAAAAACCTGAACCATATGGAGCAGAACGATCGCGACCATGAAGTTGGAGCCCCAGCCGTGAAGAGCTCGAACAAACCATCCGAGTTGGATCCCATGGTTGAGGACCTGAAGGCTGTTCCAGGCTTCACCAGCGGAGGGAACATAGATCAGGGCGAGGAGAATTCCGGTGAAGATTTGAAGGATAAACACGACAAAGGCGGCGCTTCCGAAAACATAAAACCAGCTCGCCGTATCGCGTGGGACGGGGTGCTCTGCGGTTTCACGAAGGGTTTGACCAACCTGGAGGCGCGCATCCAGCCAATCACCGACCTGTCCGATCAGACGCATCGGCGTGTCTCCAAAGTGACGAGCGATGACTGTGTTTTCTGACCGGGCGTCGGCATCTCCCCCGCTTTGATGAAGAGTTTTCCCTCTTCAATCTTGTAGTGATACTCGAATAATCCGCGCTCCGGAGGTCCGGACGCGCGAGAACCATCCTGGTAATAGGCCCCACCGTGACAAGGACACATGAACAAATTGGATTGCGGAAACCATCGAACTGGACAACCCAAATGAGCGCAGTTGATGGCAAAGACCTGAAAAGTCTTGCCGTCCACGTTTCGTACCCAGCATGCAATATCTGCCGTTTTTCCGTCCCAGGGATTCACGACCGGATTTCGGTAGCTTGCGAATCGCGTTTGACCTGCGGGAAATTGGTTGAGTTCGCCTAACGAGAGCCAAGATTGAAAGCCTTGCCCACGCTCTTGAGCTACAGGAGAAAGGATGTAACGGAAGATGGGCACGGCCAACACAGCAGCAATGATGCCGTTGAATAAAACACCCATCTTCATGAGTAGCTTGCGCCTGGAAAGATCGTCCGGATTAGTCATTGAGGTTCTCCCGCTGGTTTGTCGGAAAGGAGATAGGGCTGGCCCGGGAATGCCGTGCGTTGAGAAGCAAGCCATGCCACTACATCGGAGATGTCTTGCGAGGACATCGGTTTCCCTGGGACGTTGCCTCGCCAATCCGGGGCGCCCAATTCTGGAATTCCAACGATGACGGTTGTTCGAAGGGCTTGATCACTGACTAAGGCAAGATAGGTTGGATCCACAATTGAGCTTGCTTTGGGACCGCCGCGTCCCTGGGGGCCATGGCATGAAGAACAATAGGCACCAAAGACTTGCAATCCGCGTGATGCATCGCCCGCAGATGACGCGGAATAAGGTGGCGCAGCCTGGCCGTGCAAAACATCCGGCTTAGACCATCGCTCGCGAATTCCTCGTACAATGACATCAATTTGTTTGTCCGTCAGCATACCGCCAGCACTCTTAGCAAAGGCCGGCATCAGAGTTCCCGCAACACCGATTGTCGTTACATGCCGCATGGTCGAATCATCAGCGATGGCGAGGTAAAGCGGATTTGCGAGCGCAATAGAAGCTCCGCCCTTCCCATCGGGGCCATGGCAACCGGCGCAGTTGTGGGCATACAGAATGCCAAAGTCCGCAATATCCTCCGGATCTACCGGGATCGCATCAGCCGCAGGCCGACCTGGTGAGCTGCTGCATCCAGAGCACACAAGCACAAGGAGAGCCAGCGCACCGAAGAGGCCTCGGCAAAGGTTCATGGCCGGTTGTCCTCCGGATGATTCTTCGCTATTACTGCGGGAGTCTCAACTCCCGCACGCATCGCAAAAGGCATGAATTGCCTGACGCGAACACGTTCCTGCCGAACAACCACGAGCCCCGCGACAATGCCGAAGGCAAATTGCGAAGCAATAAACCACCGCCAATCAATGCGTTCGTCGAGCAGTGGATTGATGAGTCCAAGGATGCTGTGCAGCAACCCCGTCCACAAAACAGGACCGATGACACCACCGAGAACGATTGGACGACGAGGAAACATTGGCAGCATTGCCCCGTAAAGGAGCCCCACCAAAAGAGACGTAACCAAGTGGAGGAGGGCTGCGAAGAGAAAACTGCCGAGATGGAATCCATTCAGGGACGCGGAATCCAACCGCGTGGATTGAGAGTAGATTGTTGCCCCGAGAAGGTTTATGGGGTACCAAATGCTTCCCTGCTTGAGAATTCCATAGAGGCATGCAAGGACAGCCATTGCAACACTGCCGGCTAGCCCGCCCTTTATGCCAGCAGAGACCGGATAGGTCTCAAGGGGGAGCAACGCTCGAGGTAGGTCCGGCGCTATCGGCAGCCGCGCCACTTGTGGGCGCGCAGTTGTGACGGGAACGTATTCCTTAACGATGGGCACTTCAACATGTTTTTCGTGCGGCAGAATATCGCGGAACCATCCAACGCATCCGGCGATGACCAAGATCGTCCCGAGCAAGCTGACGGAAGCACTAGTAACAAGGCCAGCAAACAGCAAGGCGACGCCAAAAGCGAGGACGATCGGCCAAGACGTTGGCGCAGGCAGCCTCACAGTTCCCGGTGGTGACGCTTCCGCGGGTAAATCGGCACGGGACATTTGAATCTTCCTTCCTCAGCGTCCGATGATGTAAACGACCGTAAACACAACTATCCAGACCACATCGACAAAGTGCCAATACAAGGAAAAGACCTCGGCGCGCTCACTGTGTTCCTGCTTAACTTTGCCGAGCAACGTCAAGACCATAGCGATTGAGATACAAATGAGGCCCACCGTAACGTGGAAGGCGTGGAGGCCAACGAGTGAGTAATAGGTTGTACCGAAAAGATTCGTACTAATGGTCAAGCCCTTATCAAAAATGAGGTGATACCACTCGCGAGCGGTTTCGCCCAGAAAGATGAGGCCGAGGACCATCGTGCCGAACCACCACATAGCATAAGTGCCGACCCTGCCGTTGCGCAGGGCGCTAACCGCGGCGTGGATCGTTAAGCTACTCGAGAGAAGGCAGATGCTGGCAAAGATCGGGAGCTCAAGCACATCCTTTGGCAGCGGACCAGTCAAACTTTTCCCGATATAAAAAAGATAGGCGACGACAAAAATAGTAAAGATTGCGAGCTCGGCTGCAATCAGAGAGAGCATTCCTACGCGTCCGCGGGAAGGAAGTACCCACGGCTGGTCCATAGATGATGGCGCAGATGAAATGCTGCTCAAGAGACTCTCCTCATCACTCATACTTCCAGTCAGGATCTTCCGGGTGCTTGATGTCCCAGAGCGGGCGCCGGCTTTTCACGACAGGAATCTCAGCAAAGTTGTACTCAACTGGAGGAGAACTCGTGGACCACTCGAGCGTCCACGCGTCCCAGGGATCGTTTCCAGCAATCTTGCCTTTGAAATAAGACCAAAGCAGGTTTCCTATGAATATAAATGTCCCAGCAATCTGAAAAAACACTCCGATGGTGCAAATCAGGTTCCAGATTTCCCACCCACGCCCAGGCTCATAGGTGTAAATCCTCCGCGGCATTCCGAGCAAACCCGGGACATGCATGAAATCAAAGGTCAAGTGGAAGCCGATAAAGAAAAGGAAGAAGTGCCACTTGCCGAGGGTTTCGTTGTACATCCTTCCGCTCATTTTTGGGAACCAATAATAGAAAGCGCCAAAGAGTGTAAAGAGAATTCCTCCCACGATCACGTAGTGGAAATGCGCAACCACGAAGTAAGAGTTGCCCAGTTGCCAGTCGAACGGCGCGGCGGAGAGCATGATTCCTGTGAGGCCCGCAATCAGAAACTGAAACAGGAACGCAACGCAGAAAAGCATGGGGGTTTTGAAGATGATCTTGCCTCCCCACATGGTCCCAATCCAATTGAAGATCTTGATGCCAGTCGGAACGCCGATAGCCATTGTGGTTATGGTGAAAAAACTGTTTGCATAGGAGTTCATTCCGACCGTGAACATGTGGTGGGCCCAAACACTAAAGCCCACAAATCCTATACAGATCGTCGCTGCCACCATTACTGGATAGCCGAAGATGGGCTTGCGGGAGAACACCGGGATGATCTCGGAGGCAAACGCGAAAGCGGGGATGACCAAGACGTAGACTTCCGGATGGCCGAAAATCCAAAAGAAGTGCATCCACATCACAGCGGAACCACCAGCCAAAGTGTCAAAGAAATGAGCGCCTAGAAAACGATCGAGCGAAAGCATCATCTGCGCCGCTGTAAGAGGGGATATGGCTAGGAGCACCATCGCGGCCATAACCAAGTTCAACCAGGCAAACAAGGGCATCTTGCCTAGCGTCATCCCGGGACAGCGCAAGCAAACAATGGTCGCCAGGATATTTATGGCGGTTCCGATGCTGCCAAATCCGGAGACCAGCAGGCCGAGAGTCCAGAAATCGGTGCTGTGTCCTACTGAGAAAGCTGTGGCAGTGAGTGGAGCGTAAGCGAACCAACCGACATCGGGAGCAGTCCCCGCTCCATAAAGCCCGTTGCCGCCAATGAAGCTAAAATAGAGCAGCAATCCTCCGAAAGCGGTAAGCCAAAAGCTCCAGGCATTCAGCCGTGGAAAAGCCATATCGCGCGCGCCAATCATCAGAGGAATCAGATAATTTCCGAAGCCAAATAAGATCGGCATGGTCACAAAAAAAATCATCGTCGTGCCATGCATGGTGAACATGCGATTGAAAACCTGCGGAGAAACGAAATGGTTATGCGGAACAATAAGCTGTATCCGCATGATGGTTGCTTCGATGCCCCCAATAGCAAGAAATACGAGGGCGTAGAGAATATAAAGAATTCCAAGCTTCTTATGGTCCACCGTGTTAACCCAATCGTGGAGAATAGTGCCAATCGGTTGCGGCACATCGTGAGCGGCGGTAAGCGCGATTGTTTCTGACGCCATGCGGTCTATACCCTTTCCATCATCGAAGCGTCTCGAGATAAGCAGTCACGGCGTCCAAATCCTGTTGGTTCAAATTCATCGCGGGCATCAGCGAGCCCGGTTTGATGGCTTCGGGATTGTGGATCCACAAACGAAGATTCTCGGAAGTGTTTGTTGCAGCGCCTGAAGCGATGGTGTCGCGGCTCATCAAATGAGTCAGATCTGGACCGAAGCGTCCGTCCGCCACTGTTCCAGAAACGGCATGGCAATTGACGCAAGCCGTGGTTTCAAAAATCCGCCGACCTTCTCTGGCGCTTTCACTCACTTGTGCGGGTTTCGATTGTTCCTGAACCCATTTTTTAAACTGATCTGGTGAATCAACGTAAACCCGAAGGAGCATTTTGGCGTGTTGGGTGCCGCAATACTGGGCGCATTGGCCGATAAAAACGCCTGGTTCATCTGGATCAATCCACATGTGGTTTTCACGGTTTGGAATCAAGTCGGTCTTTCCGGCCAGACGTGGCACCCAAAAGCTGTGGTCTGTATCGGCGGAAAGCAACGTGATAAAGGTGGGCGTCGGGTGGGACGTGTCGCTAACCGGCACGTGGAGTTCGTTTGCGGTGACCACGCCAAGAGCGGGATAACGAAATTCCCACCAGAATTGATGACCAATCGCAATGACTTCGATGGCCTCTGCCGGTTTTTTGGCCTGTTGGATGCCATGGATTACACGAGCGGTGGCAAGGAAGAGTACCAGCACGATGAGCACGGGAATCACCGTCCAGGCGAGTTCTATCTGGTTGCTGCCGTAGATTGGTGGAGGTTCACGGCCGTCATCGTTGGCACGCCGGCGGAACTTTATAACGGAATATGTGAGTAGGGAGAAGACGATTACAAAAATCACCGCGCAAATGGCTAGAACGAAGAGCGAGAGATGGAAAATCGCGTGGGCTGGGCTCGACTGCGGTTTGAACATGTTGGGCATTTGTGAAGGATCTTCGGGATTGCCAAAGACAGGCAACGCTGCTAGCAAACAACCAGCCATGGTGCTAAGAACCCACTGGATTCTGCTCTTATGATGTGGCTCATGCGAATTCTGATGAATTTCTCGGACCATCCTCTGCCCTTTAGCTACACCCGTGCCGATCCTTGATTTTTATGCTGACCCCGCTGTTCGGCGTTGCATTTTTTCATCGTCACTCAGGGCCGCCGCCTGCGCCCCGATAAGAGTTTCTTTCCCCAGCTTCTGCAATTGCCAAAAGGTGATCTTTTCCGCTTGAACATAGCCTTCTACGTGGTGATCGTTCTTGCCGATAACAACAGGAACACAGCTCAACCCGTGTTCGAGCATTGTCGTAGCGGCAAGCAGAGACGAATCGTCCGACGAAATCGTCACCGGATCGCCAGAGACCAGCTCGCGCACTTGCACTTTCGAGGCATCCCGACGGCTATCCACTGGAGTCGCAACGATTAAAACAAGAGCGTTAGCGATATCAGTAGCGCTCAAGACGCCGATTAAGCGCTGTTGATCATCGAGGATGAATAAGAAACCGAGGTCGTTTGCATTTAACATGGCAAGCGCCTGGTCGAGAGTACTTTCTGGCTTGAGAGTGCAAGACGGGAGAGGCTCGAGGAAGGAAGAAAGCGGTTCTTTGCTCAATGCTTCCTTTAAAGCAGGAAGGTGCTGCCACAGTGCTTGAGACCGCCGCCTCACAAGTTCCGCAAGGATGCCCCGCGACGGCGCCATGGAGCCGGCCAGTCCCGAGAATACGCTGCGACTCATGGCCTTGACGCGCACAACAGAACGCGCCCGAGTACTCACTTGGTATGAAGGATCTTGGAGCAGAGCGGCTTCGCCACAGAAATCGCCCGGGCCCAGGAAAGCAAAAGCTGCACTGGCTTGGCTGCCTTCGGTACTCCGCAGGACTTCGACTTCGCCTTCTTCGATGGCGTAGAAGAAATTTGCCGGATCTCCTTGACGGTAGATGAAATCACCTGGACGGTAATAAGCACCTGCGAGTTGCTGAGCTTGTCCCATTTGGAGAGTTCCTAGATCGCGAGGAAAGATGAGATCCCAGCCCCAGTCGAGGCCCACTTTAATTCGGCGCGACCAGGAGGGTAATTTGAGAAGGTAAACTCCTCTCCATAGAAACCACGCCAAGAATCCGGAAATACGAAGCCCAAACATCTCCGCCACCGCCCGGCGTCCACCGATGGAGCAGAGCTGACCGAGCTGTTTGAAATAGAACGGACGAGTTGGCTCACGCCGAAAAACTCGTACAATATTGGCTGCCGCTTGGCGACCCTGCCTTTCGGCAAATTGGGCCGTCGGGGGACATGGCTCATTGTTAAAAGCGTTCGGGATGTAAGCACAATCGCCCACCGCCCAAACGTTTTGCAGACCAGTGACACGCATGTCCGCGTCCGTGACAATTCTGCCGTGCTCCTTTCGAACATCCAATCGTTCGACGATGCGTTCCGGCGTCGTTCCGATCGTACACACGACCGTGGCGGCGCGAATCAGACTGCCATCGGGAAGTCCGACACCTTCGGGGGTGGCAGCCGTGGCCTTCGTATTGAGTAGAACCTCAACGCCAACCTTTTTCATTTTCTTCAACGCGAAATCACGAAGGGAGGGGCTAACTTCCGGGAGAACCTGGTTCCCACTATGAACCAGAATGACCTTGATATCGTCTTCGGCGAAATTTCGGTAGAAGCGCGTGCTTTCTCTAATCAGGTCATTAATTTCACCAGCTAGTTCGACGCCACTGAACCCGCCCCCGATGATAACAAACGACAAATAAAACTTGCGCCGCTCAGGACTGCCGGACGCTTCCGCCTTCTCCAGCTGTTGAATAATATGAAGGCGCAGACGCACCGCATCACCCATCGTCTTGAATGGGAATGCATGGTCGCTCATTCCGGGAATCACACCCAGATTGCTGTCGGCGCCACAAGCAAGCACTAGATGATCATAGTTTGAGCGCTCGCTTTGGCCCTGATCGTTCTGATATTCAATCTGGGCTGCCGAAGTATCCACGAGGTGTATACTCTCGGTTCTGCATTCGACATCGGGTAACATTTGCCGAAGCGTTGCGGCAGCGGAGTCCGGGTGAATAGAGGCTCCTGCAACATCAGCCAGCAGCGGGTGGAACACCATGTGGTTTTCTTTACTGAACAGAAGAATGTGACAATCGTTTGGCGAGAGTTTCGTTCTCAGGGTTTTTGCGCATTTGGCTGCGGCAAAACCGCCACCAATAATTACAATCTTTGTTTGATTCATCGCTATCCCGTGCCTACAAGCGTTCTCTCAGAGGTAACCGTGGTTAGTATTCGCACCATGCTCGATCTACGGTTTAGCTCTTCCCAAGAAAATCGTTGCTGAAAACCTCGCTGGAGGCGGCCTTCACCCTTGTACATTGGAGCTAGAAGATGACGAATCAAAAGCGCACTCCTCGGCTCTAACTCGATATCCCCTTCCTCCTTGCTGCGAAAGCCGAGGACGAGAAGCTGAAGTGAGCCGTAGCATGGTTGACTCAGGAAACGGCTGCACGTTTCAGTAAAGGCATTACGTCGGGGACTGTGGGCTCGGCCGGGTCCATCTGAAGCGATTCGTTTAGTTCTTTCTCCGCAGCAAGCCAGTCATTGAGCTCGTTGCCATCCTCGCCGCCTCTTTGCAAATAGATTTCGTACGCTCGCAGTTCGATCTCTTTTTGAGTGGGTGTTTTTTTATCGGTGCGAGACATGATGGCTCCTTCTGATCTTCGTTTTGATCACATTGATTCCGCAGCCTGAGGTTCCAGGACGAGTCGAGCCTCGTCGATATGCGCGGTCATTTTCCGATGGGTTTATATTTAGCTAGCCCCCATGGCACGAAATCCCTAAGCGATAATCATTCGAATTATCACCGTATGGGTCACAACTTCTAACCCAAGCAAGAAAAGTAGGAAACTGTCAAAACTGACAGTCTGCGACTTAGGCTGCACACGAATGAGACTGTTGGCATGGCGCATTACACGCCTGGAGTTGGGTCTACGCCAAGGCTTGCCCACATGACGACAACAGACCGGGGCCCTGCGCGATAGGTGCTGCCCGAAACAGACGGCGCGTTCTGCCATTCGACGATGTCATGAGGCGATTCCAGCGAAGTATCGATCCAGCGGTGCCAAGGATCAGTTTCTTCGATACCAGCCTGCGGGAGTTCGAAATCGAGTGATTCCCAGTAAGCATTGAAGATCATATAGCAAACGATTCCTTCTTTCTGCAACTCCGCGCTGAACGCGACACTGTGCGAATGGTCGCTCCAGTCCGGCTGGGCGAGTTTTACTCCGTGCCAAGCTTTATGGGCTTGCCCGATAAATTGTGACAAGGTCAAGCGCTGGCTCTCTGGCTCATTGTCCCTCAACAAACGTCTTGCGATGAGCAGTCGCACGAAGCGAAGCACGTCCGCATGCTTCTGAACAAGACTCCAATCGAACCAGCTAGTCTCGTTATCCTGGCAGTAGGCATTGTTATTCCCGTGCTGAGTTCGCCGAACCTCGTCTCCCATTAGAATCATAGGGACACCGAGTGAGAGCATGGTGACGGTAAAGAAATTCTTTACCTGACGATTGCGCAATTTCACGATCGCTGGATCATCGCTGGGCCCTTCAACCCCGCAATTCCAGCTGCGGTTATCGTTGGAACCGTCGCGGTTGTCTTCGTTGTTGGCTTCGTTGTGCTTCTGTTCGTACGAGACTAAGTCGTTCAGCGTGAATCCGTCATGACACGTCACGAAGTTCACGCTCTGTTCAGCTTCCCGCCCTTTGTGACGATAGAGGTCGGGGCTGCCTAGATAACGGTCTGCAAACTGTCGCAAGGACCCAGCATCGCTTCGCCAGAAACCTCGGACGTCATCACGGAACCGCCCATTCCATTCTTTCCAGCTATCCCCGATGAAACTGCCTACCTGATAGAGGCCCGCGGCATCCCACGCTTCGGCAATTATCTTTGTTCCCGCAAGCAAAGGATCGGACTCGATGTCCCACAGAACGGGGGGATTCGACATCACCTCGCCTGACGAGTCGCGTGCGAGTATGGAAGCTAGGTCGAAGCGGAAACCGTCTACGTGCATCTCTTCAACCCAATAGCGGAGACTATCCACGATCATACGGCGCACGACGGGATGATTGGCATTCAGCGTATTGCCAGTACCGCTGTAATTGGCATAACGCGACGGGTCGTGCTCCAAAACGTAGTAAACGCGATTGTCGATGCCCTTGAAGCATTGGGTAGGTCCGGTGTGATCACTCTCAGCAGTATGGTTGAACACAACATCGAGAATGACCTCGATGCCGGCCCGGTGTAGAGCCTTGACCATGTCGCGAAACTCGTCGAGTGGGCCGAGTGCGTTTTGACGCGAACTATACGCCTGATGAGGAGCGAAGAACGAGACAGGTGCGTAGCCCCAGTAGTTGACCCTTCCTTGCGGACAATCCTGGGGGTCGAACTGGAATACCGGTAGTAATTCGACGGCTGTTACGCCAAGCTGTTGCAGGTATGGGATCTTTTCGATCAGACCTTGAAATGTCCCGCGTGTCTGCTCCCCGACGCCGGAATTCGGGTGACGCGTGAAACCTCGGACGTGCATTTCGTAAACGATGGTCCGCGAGGAAGCCCTCCTGAGCGGCCGATCACCCTCCCAATTGTAGAGGCGCGGGTCTACCACGACGCTCTTCATGGCCATTGCGGCGTTGTCGCCCCCTGCGGCGGCCGCATCGCGGCTATAGCTCCTGGGGACGGCGACCCCGCAGCCATAAGGGTCAAGCAGGACTTTGGCGGAATCAAACCGCATCCCTCTAGAGGGATCGGAAGGTCCATGAACTCGATATCCGTAGATCTGCCCCGACTGCACACCGGGAACGTAAACATACCAGTAGTGGTATGTACGATTGGTTAAGGGATCGATGGCAATCACACGAGAGGGGTGGGAATCCTCCGTTCGATCGAAGAAGAGCAGCTCCACCTTGGAGGCGTGGCGCGAGAAAACGCTGAAGTTAGCGCCGCCGTGACGTATAGCGGCACCGAGTGGAGAGCTTGCGCTTTCATTTTCACTGGTCTTCATGCGGCTCAGTTTTTGGGCTTACTATGGCTGTCTGGCATGAAACCTTCGTCCAAGCCCATCAGAATCTGGGCGATCAGCCCAGTCCAGCCGGTCTGATGGCTGGCTCCGCAGCCACGGCCAGTGTCGCCATGGAAATACTCATGGAACGGAATCAGATCGCGCCAGTGCGGATCGGAGTTAAACAGCGAGCACGACCCGAACACCGGGCGGGTACCGTCTTGTTGGGGCAGGAAAATGTTTGTCAGACGCCGCGAAAGCTCTTCAGCGACCTGGTCCAAGTTCATCATCTTGCCCGAGCCCGTGGGGCACTCCACCTGGAACGCGTCGCCGTAATACAAGTGATACTGCTTCAGAGCCATCAGGATGAGGAAATTCATAGGGATCCAGATGGGGCCGCGCCAGTTGGAATTTCCGCCGAAGAGGTTGGTCCTAGACTCTCCCGGCTCATAATCCAATCGATACTCCTGACCGGCTAGGTTGAGGATCAGTGGGTGATCCTTGTGATAGCGCGACACTGCCCGCACGCCGTACTGTGAAAGAAACTCCTCTTCGTCCAGCATGTAAGCCAACATACGCCGCAGTTGATCCGGCCGCACCAGGCCCAGGATCAAGGAATTGTTGGCTCCGGGCACTATCATCGGCTCAATGCAATCCATCAAATCGGGACGATGTTTTATGAACCACTCACGGCGGCGCTGAAAATCCGGGTAGCGATCGAATGTGTCAGCGGGCACCGTGGTGGCCCCGAACATAGGAACGAAGCCCACCATGGTGCGGGCACGAACAGGGAAAGGATCATGTCGTTGAGAGATCAGGTGGTCGTAGAAAAATCCATCCTTCTCATCCCAAAGCGTGTTCTTTGGGTCTTTCCGATTGTTCATGGAATTGGCGATGTAAACGTAGTGCTCCCAGAACTTGCTCGCGAGATCCTCGTAAATAGGGTTCCTTTTCGCCAGCAGAAGTGCGGTTGACAGCATGCTTTTCGCGAAGGCCGCCATCCAGCTTGTTCCGTCCGCCTGCCCCAGAAGATATCCAGGCGGGAGATTGTCACGATCGAACGCACCAATGTTATCCATCCCCAGGAAGCCGCCTTGAAAGATGTTCTTGCCAAAAGCGTCCTTCCGGTTCACCCACCATGTGAAATTGAGAAGCATTTTCTGAAAGACGCGCTCGACAAATGCATAGTCGGCTACGCCCGTGTGCTGGCGGTCAATTTCAAAGACAGCTCTTGCCGCCAAAGCCAGAACTGGCGGATTCACGCCGTTAAAATCCCACTCATAGGCAGGAACCTGTCCGTTGGGGTGCATGTACCACTCACGCATCATTAATAGAATCTGCCCTTTCGCAAAATGCGGGTCCACTTGGGCCAGGGCCACGCAATGGAATCCGAGATCCCAGGAAGCAAACCAAGGAAACTCCCATTTGTCCGGCATGGAGATCACATCACGCGTAAAAAGATGTTTCCAATCGTGATTGCGCCCGTGCCAACGCTCTTGCGGAGGTACCGAATTGCCTGGATCTCCTTCCAACCAGTCGCTGACAACGTAGTGGTAATACTGCTTCGACCAGAGCATTCCAGCGAAAGCCTGGCGCGCTACGAGCACGGCATCCTTTGAGAGTTTCTTGGGCAGAACTACGTCGTAGAAGTCATCCGCTTCTTTGTGGCGCTCGCTCAGCAGAGAACCGAAGTCAGCAAACGGCGCCTGGAGCGGATTGGCCCGGCGCGTCGACGCCAGGCGTAGGTCAATGGTAGCGGTTTCGCCCCGATTGATCGTGCGGGTGTAGCACACGGCCGCTTTCGTGCCAACACCGGCGGGGTTCACAGCCTCCCGCCGGCCCTTCACCAAATACTGATGAAACGCGTCCTTCACGTATGGCGTCGAAGATGGAATTCCCCACAGTCGCTCGCTATTGCTCTCATTCTCGGTGAACAGCACGTCGTCAGCGTCGGAACAGTATAGGGCGTACTCGCCCAGATACCAATGCGTCGCAATCAGTGTGCTTACGCGGTCGTTACGCTGCCGGCCATTTGTCCGCAACACAATCGTTGGACGACGAGTATCGTAGCCCCATCTCCAGGTATTGCGAAACCATAGGGTCGGTATTACGTGAATCTCCGCAGATTCCGGCCCGCGGTTACTGACATGAATGCGAATCAACAGGTCTTCATCATCGGCCTTGGCGTATTCCACCACCACGTCAAAATAGCGGCCCTGGTCAAAGATTCCTGTGTCTACAAGCTCGTATTCGTCATCGAGCTTGGTTCGCAGCCGGTTTTCCTCAAGAAGCTGATCATAGGGGTAAGCGGCCTGAGGATACTTGTAGAGATACTTCATGTAGGAGTGGGTCGGCGTGCTATCCAGGTAAGAATAATATTCCTTGACGTCTTCTCCATGGTTGCCCTCGGGGCCCGTTAGGCCAAACAACCGTTCTTTCAGAAACGGATCACGACCGTTCCAAAGTGCCAGAGCAAAACATAGATACTGATGACGGTCACAAATGCCAGCCAAACCGTCCTCGTTCCAGCGATAGGTACGTGACCGTGCGTGGTCATGAGGGAAGTAGCTCCAAGCCGTGCCGTCCGCGCTGTAATCCTCTCGCACTGTGCCCCAGGCACGCTCGGAGAGAAAGGGCCCCCAACGATTCCAGTGACTTTTTTTGCCTTTGATCATCGCCAAGCGAACGCCTTCGCGCGTCTCGTAGATGTTCATTGGGGGATTCTCGAAGTAGCTTCGTGGAAAATCGTTGCCCCAGCTTCTTGCGAACGCATTGCGAGCAACTTTGAGGACGTTGTCTTCAGAGGGCGTTGCGTCTCGGTTGGCTTGCACGAATTCGTGAGGTGCGGATCATTTCCCATCCAGCACTGCCTTCGCCGCTGTCACTATCTGGTCGGGCTCGAAGCCAAACTTCTTTTGCAGTTCTTTAAGGGGCGCTGAAGCCCCAAACGTTTTCATGCAATTGAGTCGGCCTGGCCTGCCTGCGTAACGCTCCCATCCAAAGCTTGAGGCCTGTTCCACTGCCACGCGCGCCTTGATGTCAGGTGGCAGGACGGTATCTTGGTATTCCTGCGATTGATGCTCGAAAATTTCCCAGGAAGGCATAGAGACCACTCGTGAACGAATGCCCTCAGCAAGCAACTTTTCGTGGGCTTCCAAGGCGAGACTGACTTCACTGCCAGAGGCAATCAAGATCACTTCAGGATTTCTGTCCGGCGGGTCCGCGAGAACGTAAGCACCGCGTGCAAGGCCGGAAGCGGAGGCATATTTTGTCCGATCAAGAGTTGGCAGCGGCTGCCGGGACAGTGCCAGGATGGCTGGTTCGTGGCGGAGTTCCATGATGTAACGATAAGCTTCGACAACTTCATTGGCGTCCGCCGGTCGAAGGGCGATCAGCCCGGGGATTGCACGGAAAGAAGCAAGGTGCTCCACGGGCTGGTGAGTCGGACCGTCCTCGCCGTCACTCATTGCTTCATGAGTGAAAACAAAAATAGTAGGTAGTTCCATGAGGGCCGAGAGTCGAATCGCCGGCCGGGCATAATCGCTAAAGATAAAGAACGTCGCGCCGAAGGCTCTAAGCTTTGAAAGAGAAAGGCCGTTTACGATAGCTGCCATGGCATGCTCGCGAATGCCGAAATGCAAGTTCTTGCCGCCCGGGGTATCCGCCTGAAGACTCCCTGCGCCCTCATAGGTCAGGGTGGTTTTGTTCGATGGCCCAAGATCCGCGGATCCTCCGAGAAACCAGGGGATGCTTTGTGCGAGCACGTTCAGAACTTTGCTTGAAGCATCTCGTCCCGCAATGCCCTTGGGGTCTGCCGGAAAAACGGGAAGGTTGCGGTCCCACCCAGATGGGAGCTCCCGCCGTTGCATGAGTTCAACCTCATTGGCGAGTTCAGGAAAATTGGTGCGATACTGATTGAAAAGTTCGCTCCACTCACGGCGGGCTTGTGCGCCGCGAGTGCCGACGCCAGCCGAAAAATGATCATAGACGCCATCGGGGACGAGGAACTTAGCGTCCTCCGGCCAGCCGTATCTGCGTTTGGTGAGGCGGATCTCCTCTTCGCCAAGCGGTTCACCGTGGGCCGACGCAGTGTCCTGCTTGTTGGGAGAACCGTACCCAATGTGACTATCCAAGACGATGAAAGTGGGACGGCCCTTGGTCTTTCGGAAAACATCAAAGGCGTGCTCGATCCGATCGATGTCGTTTGCGTCCCCCACGCTCAAAACGTTCCACCCGTACGCCAGGAATCTGGCTGCGACATCCTCTGTGAAAGTGATGTTCGTGTTCCCCTCGATGGTGATGCGGTTGTTGTCATAGATCCAACAGAGATTGTCGAGACCCAGGTGGCCGGCCAGGGACGCTGCCTCGGAAGAAATGCCCTCCATCATGCAGCCATCGCCGCAAACGGCATAAATGTTGTAGTCGAAAATCTCGAAACCGGGCCGATTGTAGTGGCTGGCGAGCCATTTCTGGGCAATGGCCATACCGACGCTTGTGGCGACACCTTGCCCGAGAGGACCAGTAGTGGTTTCAACTCCTGAGACCCAGCGGTACTCCGGATGCCCAGGAGCTTTGCTGTCGAGCTGGCGGAAATGCCGGATGTCATCGAGAGTAACGGAAGGCTGTCCCAGTTTTTCATAGTCGGAGTTCACTGCTTGGGTCCGCGTGAGATGGAGAATGGACCAGAGCAACATCGACGCGTGGCCGTTAGAGAGCACGAAGCGATCGCGATTAGGCCAGATGGGATCCTGCGGATCGAAACGCATAACCCGGTTCCATAGGGTGTACACCAGGGGCGCGAGCGCCATAGGAGTGCCGGGGTGTCCTGATTTGGCCTGCTGGACCGCGTCCATTGAAAGAGTCCGAATAGTGTTGATGGCCAATTGGGCGGCGTTTACATCGGTGGTCGCTTTGGCGGCTGTTACAGCGCTCATGGTTACCTCCCTGTATACGGTGATCTGTTCACCGGCCAATCGACGGAAGCACTACTTCTGCGCTTGGCATTGGACTCCTGGAACTCAAGGTCTCGGGCCGATAGCGCGAACGCTCGGGGGTCGAGCTGACCGAAACTCTTACGTTGACGCACTCGATTCTTGCGTCGGGCACGAAGCTTGCTCTTGCAGTGAAGCCACTTTTGCCAAGCGCCGCAGGTGCCGCTCGGCTTGACTGTACTCGGCCGCAAGAAACGTTTGGACAAGGTCCCAAGCGACGGACGGTCCGACCGTTCTTCCACCCATGCAGATAATATTCATGTGGTCGTCCTCAACCCCTTGTTTAGCTGAGAAATGGTCATGCACGAGACCCGCGCGAGCGCCTACAATTTTGTTGGCACAAACGGAGGCGCCGACGCCGCTGCCGCAGATGGCAACGCCGCGCTCGACATTGCCCGCCACTACGGCCTTGGCAAGAGGGATAACGAAGTCCGGATAGTCGTCATTCGGGTTCAGGCTGAGCGCACCGAAATCGACGACTTCATGCCCCGCCCTTCGAAGCTGTGCAACAAATTCCTCTTTCAAACCGAATCCTCCGTGATCCGTGGCGATCCCAACCTGCATGCTTTCTCCTCTTACCAGACTCAACAGAAGATCTCGTTGTATGAACTCATTCTTCCAACCGTAAGCTTGCCGACCTGTGCCACGATGACTTCATGGCGTCTCCCAACTCGTCTCCAGAAGCGATTGCCTGCGATCAAAAAGCACCGAAATCAGGTCCCGCGCCCGCGAAGATTCTTACGTTGCTTGCCTAGCCACGCTACTTTTGTCTTTCGTTACACCCTGTACTCCTGCCGCCGCGCTGTCGGCCAACACCATGGCGTCTTGCGAACGAACTCGCCCTGCTGGAATCGAGGCATCGGCATTGCCAAGCCGCGTAAGCATTTCTACCTTTTCAGCTCCGGTCACTACCCAAAGGATATGTCGAGCACGATTGATGACCGGATACGTCAATGTCATGCGGCGTCTTCCTTGGTAGATCCCGGTCAACGAAACATCTGAGTTAGTTATCTCGAGGACTGGATCTCCGGGAACCAGCGACGCGGTGTGACCGTCGGGACCAAGTCCTAAATGAACGAGATCGAGGACCGCAGGCGAGCCGGCGATCTCGTTAAGAGTTTGTGCGTACTG
>Ga0206978_1109_pt1 | contig 18469 bp, 20 predicted proteins | sample Alteio_BWMinCont_21_FD_153477 | JGI IMG/M metagenome (GOLD analysis project Ga0206978, IMG submission 153477) | Enriched cells from forest soil in Barre Woods Harvard Forest LTER site, Petersham, Massachusetts, United States -... | ecosystem: Environmental > Terrestrial > Soil > Temperate forest >...
AAGATGATGCAGGAATTCAGTCGAGCCTGCGTTAGATCTTGAAGGGTTTTGAATTGCGGATCGGGCTATAATCCGAGAATGGCAGCCCCAGGAAGAAGCATCGAGCAGCTTCGGCAGGCGCAGGACGTTGACGCCATTCCTACTCTGGCGTGGTCCGCTCGCCCCGACGGCTCGGCTGAATTTCTCAACAGGCGCTGGTTAGATTACACCGGCCTCTCTGCGGAAGAGGCATCGGATTGGGGCTGGACTGCGGCTGTTCACACAGAAGACCGCGTCAGGCTCATGGATTGCTGGCGGCATCTGTTGGCTTCCGGCGAGCCAGGCGAGATTGAAGCACGTATGCGCCGGTGCGATGGAGAGTATCGGTGGTTCCTGTTCCGTGTAGAGCCTGTGCGCGACAATCACGGCAACATCTTCAAATGGTATGGCGCGAATACGGATATCAAGGACCGTAAGCGAGCCGAGGCACTCGCCTTTGAAGAAATTCGGAACTCGGAAGCGAAACTTCAACAGGACGAGCGCGAACTGCGGCAACTCATAGATTTCCTTCCTCAGCATATTGTTGTAATGGACAAAGACGGCACCTTGCTTCAGGCCAACAAGAGGCTGCTTGACTACTGGGGCTTCACCTTGGAACAAATGAAAGCCTCGGGAATCGACGAGCGGGCCAGGAGGAACGTTCATCCAGAAGATCTGGAAAGGTTTGAAAAGGGACTAAACGCAGGCCTTTCAAACCGAAGGCCCTTCGAGATCGAGAAGCGGCTGCGCGGAAAAGATGGGCGGTATCGATGGTTCCTGATTCGCTGTAACCCGCTGCTCAATGAGAACGGAGGCGTTGTCCGCTGGTTCGGGACGGGAACGGACATTGAAGATCATAAACAGGCCGAAAATCACCTGCGAAATGAGAACGTCGCGTTGCGCGAGGAGATCGAACGCTCTTCGATGTGTGAGGAGATCGTTGGCTCCTCCGAAGCCCTGCGGCGAGTGCTGGCTCAAGTGTCGAAAGTCGCGCCTACGGATTCGACAGTCCTGATTTCGGGAGAAACTGGAACGGGAAAAGAGCTGATCGCTCGCGCCATACATACCCGGTCTAATCGCTCGTCGCGAGCCTTCATTCGAGTAAATTGCGCGGCTATTTCGCCTTCACTCATTGCTTCGGAACTGTTCGGACATGAAAGGGGCTCCTTCACAGGGGCACATCAGCGGCGTCTCGGACGTTTTGAATCGGCCGACGCCGGAACGATTTTTCTGGATGAGGTTGGTGAAATACCGCCAGAGACTCAACTTGCTTTGCTACGAGTACTCCAGGAGCACGAATTCGAACGAGTAGGTGGGAACCAAACGATTCCGGTTGATGTGCGAGTCCTCGCGGCGACAAATAAGGATCTGCGCGCGGCCGTAGCTGACGGCACGTTCCGTCAGGATTTGTTCTACCGCCTAAACGTTGTCCCGATTCAAGTGCCGGCACTTCGTGAACGGGTTGATGACATCCCGTTGTTAGTGGAATACCTGGTCGACCGCTACGCCAAGAAGGCCGGTAAGCGAATTCGAAGTGTGAGCAAGAACACGCTGGATTTGTTCCAAGGGTATGACTGGCCCGGTAACATTCGGGAATTGCAGAACGTCGTCGAACGCGCCGTGGTGCTATGCGAAGGGGAGATATTTTGTATCGATCCAAGCTGGCTCACGCCACCCTCCTCAAGTCGGACATCCCCAATGAGCCTACGCTGACCATTCCCTTGGTCAGGGACCTCGCGGAACGGGAGAGGGCGATGATCGAAAACGCGCTGCGCGAGGCTGAGGGCCTCATTTCGGGTCCCGCTGGCGCCGCGGCGAAGCTGGGCGTACCCAGACAGACGCTTGAATCCAAGATCAGGAAACTCGGAATTAACCGGCATCGCTTCAGGACATCCTAGTCCCCGTCAGGCCTCCAGGCCTCATTTCAGTCGGAAGCCCGTTTTCAAACTTCTCTCTCAGTCCGCGCAGCGCGCTTTCTTCGATAACCCCGACCCAACGGGATTTGGGGCCCCTCTGCCCCAACGACGACGATGCTGACTTTTGAGCAAATGCTGAAATTGCGGCCTGACTGAAAAAGCTAAAGATAAATTGCTCAACTGATTGCGAGTGGCGCTGTGATTGCCATTCTGTGAGGCGTGAGTCGTCAGACAGGTCGAACGTGACCTTCAAGATTGAAAAGCACCGCGATCGCCACAGCACGACCATTCGACTCATAGGCCGGATGCGGGCGGAGCACTTATCCGAGTTGGAGAAGCAGATAAGGGAGAACGAATCGAAGATCGCGCTGGATCTGGAGGAACTTGACTTGGTCGACGTCGAGGCAGTTCGCTTCCTGGGGATGTGCGAAACACAAGGGGTCACACTGCTCAACTGCTCGGCCTACATACGGGACTGGATCGGCAAAGAGCGAGATTAAAGGAAAAGGAGAAAAACGATGTCCACGAAACGGGAAGGAAAGATTGCACTTGTTACGGGCGCCCTGACAGGCATCGGTCGCGCCGCCGCAATGGCCTTTGCACAAGAAGGGGCAAAGGTTGTCGTGTCAGGTCGTCGAGAAAAAGAAGGACAAGAGTTAGCTGCCGAGCTCCAGGCACTCGGAGCAGAAGCCATTTTTGTTCGTGCCGACGTCCGCAACGATGACGACGCGCGTAAGCTCGTGGATCAAACGGTCAGCCGTTTCGGACGCCTCGATATTGCAGTCAATAACGCTGGAACGGAAGGCACACCCGGCCCCGTGACGGAGCAAACTGCCGAGAGCTACGCGGCGACTTTCGACACCAATGTGCTCGGTACGTTGTTGAGCATGAAACACGAGCTGCGGGTGATGCTGCCACAGGGGAGAGGGAGCATCGTCAATGTCTCGTCCGCCTATGGAAGCATCGGCGCTGCCGGAGCGTCCGTTTATGTGGCCAGCAAACATGCAGTGGAAGGACTGACGAAGTCCGCTGCACTCGAAGTCGCGGGCACTGGGGTTCGCGTAAATGTAGTCGCTCCGGGAACTACCGACACAGGCATGCTCACCCGCTTCACCAGCACGGACAAAAATAAAGCGGCGCTCGTGTCAACCGTACCGGCCAAGCGTTTGGCAACGCCGGAGGAGATTGCTCGTGTGATCGCCTTTGTCGCTTCGGCAAATGCGTCGTACATGACTGGCGCCTCGATCCCGGTAGATGGAGGGATGCTCGCGGGATAATTCTGGGCCGCCGGATTTGCCCTGCTCAGGAGCATCCACCGGAACTCCTATGCCCAAGGCAGGCGCGCGCCGGCCTCTCGGCATTTTGGGCGCATTGGTTACGGGTTCGACAGCTTGGGTGGCCGCATCCACTCGCTCTTCCCACCAACTCTTGCCGTAAACATTCCGGGTCATGCGAATATCGACATGACCCAGAATGTTCCGGACAATCTCCGGCCTTGCGCGTTCGTCCAGCCTACAGCTGGACTGCATGGTGCGAAGCTCCCAAAAACGCCGTTTAACGCTCGAATCGGCCGGGTCCGAGTCTCTGCAAAAAGTGGCTGCAAACGTTCCCGTGCAAAATGGACTGGGGATGTGTACGTGCGAAATCTGCCATCGAGGCGCCTGGGCGTCCGTCTGTGGGGGTCAAAAGATAGGCGTGAATCTCGCCCGCATGGGGCCCGGAGACCACCGTGGCCATACCCGAGATTTGCCCGCGATCATTGATATTGCTAGCCGAGATGATGAAGAGGCCGGAATCTTCGGGAATGAGCGTGTTAAGGTCCGTTGTCACGTTATCCTGCCAGATGAAGCCGTGGAACCAGTCGAAGTTCGAGTCAAAATCGTTGCCCACCACCTGGCCCCGGTTGTTGATGCCGGTGGCGAAGCCGGCAAAGTCTCCCGGCAGAAGGTCGATCTTTGTGGCTTTACCGTCCGCGCCGTCCAGCCAGGCCGCGGCATAAAAGGTTGAGTCGTCAGGAGCGCCGACTTGCCCGGCAATTTGGCCTTTGTTGTTGATAACGTAAGCGACATCGCCACCTTTGCTTCCGAGATTCTGAAGCACGGTGCCCGTGTGGTCTTTCCAAATCATTGCGTGCGACGCCGAGGTGCAGGTTCCCGAGTAGCCTACGGCTTCGCCTTGATCATTAATCCCGAAGGCCTCGCCATCAACATCTTTATCCGCCAAAGGAAGGGCTTCGGCGTTGCCTCCTGTCCACAACGCCGCCAGCGCAATCCGATTGTTGGTTAAGCCAGCTGGGCAGGTGGAGTCCAAGACTCCGTTTTCCGCAAATCCGACGACTTCTCCGCGGTTATTGATGGCGCTGGCCTGCCCGTTATTTCCACCGAGTGTCGGAAGACCGCTCATGTGGCCGTCTCGCCAAAGAAACGGAACGCACGTAAGGTGTGTGCCGAAGCCGCAAATGTCTTCGCCGTTCGGATCTGAGGCCGCTGTTTCGGACATACCAACGGCTTGCCCGAGGTCGTTGATCCCGCCCCAGTTGATCCAACTGTTGGCGCCGGGCTTTCCAAGCGTGCCCAGGTCGATGTTGAATCCGTAGATGCTGATCACCGCGCGGCCCCTTGCAACTGTCGTAGAGGTGCTAGTCTCAGGAGGGTTCACGAATCCGTCCATGTTCTCTGCCCAGCCCTGACTATTGAGACCCATAGCCATATTGAAGTTGTCCTTGCTGTTGTTAATACCCAAATCCATAATTTTGTACCTCTGTTGAGCGAACGCATTGCTAAAGCTGCCCAGAACAATCGTCGCAACTGCCGGTATCCAGAAATTCCGCAACCGCCTTGACGTATGCATCTCGTTTTTTTCCTCCCATGAAAGTCACCGTGGCGAGCGGACTCGCCGATCTACGTCACGTCCCACCCGGCGCTCCAGCAGTTCAGAGCAGGGCTGCCGCACAACTCCCCAAAAATTCCTGTTGGTGACCACTGAGGAAGCACGTGGTGTTCAACGTTCACCACGATTACGTGACACTACAAGCGCAAGCCTTCGGAGTTCGAAAACGAGTGGCGGACTAACAACATTCTTGGACGATTCCAAAACCGCTAGAGCGACTGTTTCTCCAGGTTTTCATACACGCACTGGCGAGAGGTTACAGAATTCGAGAACACCGAGCAGCTAAGAGTTAGGCAGGTTGTTTCGATTGACTTTCAAACAGCTAACATACATACTCGTCGGTATGTTAGCGGTTCACAAGAGGAAGCGAAGGTTCCGTGATCCAGAGCGTACACGGGAACGCCTGCTGCAGGCGGCTTTTCGGGAAGTCCACAGATCAGGCTTCCAGAGTGCGGGCATCGACACAATTCTCGCCGCCACGAATGTCACCAAGGGAGCGCTCTATCACCACTTCGACAGCAAGGAAGCGCTGGGATATGCCATCGTCGAAGAGATCGTCGCAAAGCTTGTTCGCGACAGGTGGCTGCGTCCTCTCCTTCGCGACGGGCAACCCATCGACATTTTGATCGGCATTGTCCGGGGGTTACCAGCGCGGCCCGAAGACGTTCGAGCCGGTTGTCCACTGCTCAATCTGGCACAGGAGATGTCTCCACTGGACGAGCCATTCCGCAAGCGGCTGGAGAGCATATTTCTTGCCTGGCAGGACGGCGTTGCTACGCTTTTGCGGAAAGGGCAGTCCCAAGGAACTGTTCGCCGCAACTTGAATCCAGACGAGGCTGCCAGCTTTCTGATCGCGATGGTCGAGGGCTACGGCGCGTTAGCAAAGAATGCTCAAGATGCGAAGGTGTGGGAAGTGGGAATCACAAATATCGTGAGGTGGCTGAGGTCTCTTCGGGCGCCTCTTCAGTCTCGGCCAGGGGGACGACATGCCACGAATCGCGTTCAAGGCAAAGGGTAGCATCCTACTCTTGGATTTGGCCGACATCGTGGCAGTACAAGCCGAAGGTAATTACGTTTCGTTGCAACACCGGCCTAATCCCTATTTGGTGCACGAGTCCCTCTCGTCCATGGCGGAGAAACTCAAACCCTACGGTTTTATTCGCATCCACCGCTCGGTCGTCGTAAATATCTCGGCCGTGGAGGTGATCCAACCTTTACCGACTGGGGAGTACAGGCTGTGTGTAAAAGGTGGGAAGGAATACTTCGTAACGCGGAAACACAAGCATAACCTCAGAGATCTGGCTCAGCTGTGGGTAGGCTCAGAGCGGCTTTGCGGCTAACAGGCGAGTGGGAGGCCGATGTTCGTACTTCCCCTGCTTCGCGAAAATAAAACTCCGGGTTGTCCAATTCAGAGGGTTCTCGAAAATGACTTTGTCGTCGTTACAGGCATAGGCACCGCGCGTGATTTTATCCGGCTTCGCACTGTCGAACTGCACTGAAAGGACAGAGAGAAAACCGGCTTGCCAGACTTGCCAATTAAGGGCCTCGTGAAAATAGCTAAGTGATTGTGGCGCCTTGCCTTAGCTTATTTTCCCCATCGTTCGCAATGAGGAGGCCGCGGGTTCGAATCCGATATCGTCCACGAAATCTCAAGGACTTACATTATTTTTGAAAACCTAGTGTCGCTCGTTTCGCCAGCTAACGAGCGCACAAGAAATTCCAAGTGATTGCAGTAGCGTACTTTAGCTTGGGAGTGCTCGTTACCTACGAGGATGTCCGCCTTTCCGACTCGCTGGAGGTCACGCGTGTGCAACAGGGTTATGCCTGATGCTGACGCTGGCAATTCCGTTCATCTTTGGGCCTGCTTGAAGTCGAAGTAGGCGAGGTTCATGTTGCCGCGGGTCAATATGTGTACGGTGAGAACGCTTTTCCCTTTGTTGAGGCGAACCTTAAAAAGTTGCGACGCCAGATTCCAGTGGTGCCACTGACGCCAGGCCAGCGGGTCTGCAGGATCACTTGTCGAAGCGATCTCCAGGGGCCCTGTCGCATCCTTTCCATTCACGTCGACGGATATTGTTCCGCCACGATTCGATGTGTACAGGAAATCGGCCGCGTATGTTCCCGCGTGTGTCACATCTACAGTGATGTTGAACCACTCTCCGGGTTCGGTCCAGCCAACATAGAGCAGGTCTGCAGGAGGAACAACCTTGTCGAAGGGGTTGTCGTCAATCGGATCCGGCTTCCGGTTGAACTTCGTGTAGGAAGTATCCACTCCCTCGTGGATACGAAATTCGTTGAGGTAGGTCCCATCAACCGGGTTCAACTCTCCGCTGCCGTGATTCTGTGGATCGCTGTCGTGATACGCGACCCCTTCGCCGCCCAGGTCATAGTAAGCACTCAATACTCGTCCCGGTATTTTCTGCGGGCCACCCTGATAGCGGCTGTCGTGATAAGGCAGGCCTCTATACTGGCTCAAGAATGATTGGGAAAACGCAATTGCCGGTAGCATCGATGCTGCTACGAAGCATAAGAAAAACGCTCTCCGGCTCATCCTGCCTCCCTGAGCGACGTCTCAAGTGTGTTCCGCACTTCAGACTTGGAAAAGTTCGATCCCGTGTGCTTTTCCGAGATTTCGCGAGTACTTCTTGTCTGTCCCATTGTTCCAATGTTCGTGTACGCCAAGGCTGCGGCATCGTATGCCGTCGCGTTCAGGATCATAGACCGTCTTCGAAGGTGGGTCATTCGCCAGGGCAGATTCGCGCAGGTAGTTATCGGCATTCGCGATGTCCGGAAGATCGGGCCATTCCGAAGTGAGAAAATCGAAACCGACGGAATCGATCGCTACGCCGTCAAACGACATAAAAATACTGTTCGGCCAAGCATCGTTGAATGGGGCCATCTTCCACTTGCGATGAGGCGGACCATCCACGTTGTCGTTTCCATAGAGCCCATCAATAATAAAAAGGATGGTTTTCTCGCCGAGGTCTTTATGACCCAAATAATCTGTGAACGCGGAGTAACTTGCCGAACCATCGTTGTTGTGATGGAAACCGTCGTGCGCGTTCTTGCGCCAGTCGGGGTTGATACTCGTAGCGCCGAAGAGATTCTTCGCGCAAAGTGTCACTCCTGAACTCACATGCGCTCTCAACACGGCAGCATCAATTAAGTAGGCGGCCTCAACCACCGTGGTATCGAGTCCCTTGGCGTTGTTGCTTTCAGTGGAGAAAGGGATCGCGTTGGGTTTGAACTCCGCCTTTAGTCGTCCATCGCCTCCGATATGGTCCACAAACACGACGCCCGGAAACTCATGGTGAATCTTGTCGTAGAGATCGCCTGGGATGAACCGGCTGGAATCGAGGACGGTGATCGATGATTGCGACACTCGCGCTGGACCGGTCAACTGTCGGACAAGCGAAAGGATCAAATGGGGCGAGGAGTTCAGGCGCTCGATCGTGCCATGATCCGTTGTGTTGTTCAGGTTTGCCTTGATCGCGATCTTCTCGCCGGCTTTGTATCCAGCTTTGCCCCGCCCATGAGTGCGATTGAAGTACTGAAAGATGGAGCTCCAAGCCTGGGCATCGTTTTTTTGATTTGTAAGACCGCAAATGGACCGGGAAACCATTCGGTCAATCACAGACTGGTCGTTGTTGGCATCGGTCCACCACGAACCTGTGCCATCCCACGTCACAGCCGCCGGATCGTGCGCCCAAGTGACTCGGCCGGGAACGACGCCGCGGGGAACTCCTAATGGGGAAAGCGGCTCGAACAAGGAGGGTCGCAGGTAGGTCGCAGCTGCAAGAGCCAGGGCGAACTGTCGGCGCGTCATGTCCATTTTGATTTGCTCCTCTCGCACAAAATCTTACGTTCCCATGGATCATTTTGCCCGAAAGCGCAGGGACGGCTCCAGCCTTTTCACAGACAGCACGGTCTTGCGTTGGAGACCGATAGTTGCAGCGCGGGGACCTTGAACTGCCCGGCGAATTGTACCTGACGACGCAAGTAGAATCGAAACGTAGTTACCGTGTGGCGATGCGCAGCCTCGTCGAGCTGGCAAATTAACTTTGCGAATCGCCGCTACCGAACGGTGAGACCGAGGCCCACTCGTACCTCGTAACCACCTTCATCTCGCGAGGGGCGCGTCCCAACACTTTCTGTTACGGCACTTGATCTCGCCCCATCGGCGATGAGAGCGCGGTCGTTCGATCAGCCAGAGGATCAACGGAAGAAGAAAAAGAAGATGCAGGCCATGAATTACAGAATTTGTGTATCCGTTCTCGCCAGCAGCGCGCCGTATCAAACCTCGTTCGGTTTACCGGCGGCCAAACACGCTCAGCAAGCATCTAGAGGGGGCGTGATGGAGAATGATCAAGGACGACTTGATCCAGATTCTCGTCTGGGGGCCGAAGAATTCCGTGCTTCTTCATCCTGGCGATTAGAGTCGTGCGTTTCATTCCCAACCGTGCAGCTGCGCCATATGGTCCGCCGACTAACCATCCCGTCGCTTCAAGTGCTCCCAAAATCAGAGTGCGCTCGGACTCTTTTAGGGTTGTACTCGGAGGGAATGCGACAACCGATGCGGAGCGAGTTGGGCGTAAAAGATTGGGAAGCAAACCTTCATTCGATAGTATTACGGCTCGTTCTATCACGTTCTGAAGTTCTCGAATGTTTCCCGGCCACGAATAGGATTTGCAAGCATTAAGAAATTCCTCTGGAATGGTGTGTATCGACTTCCCCATCCGATGGCAAAAGAGTTCAACGTAATGTTCCACTAGTGGAGCAATGTCTTCGCGGCGATCCCGCAGGGGCGGCAGCGCGATCGGAAAAACATTCAGACGATAGTACAGGTCGCTGCGAAGTTCCTTACAGTTCACCATTCGCTGGAGGTCCCGGTGCGTCGCGGCGATGAGGCGCACGTTTACGCGATGGGTACGACCACTTCCGAGACGTTCGAACTCCTGTTCCTGCAGAACACGGAGGAGTTTGGGCTGCAATGCGAGTGGCATATCGCCGACTTCATCAAGGAAGAGAGTCCCTCTGTCAGCCAATTCGAAGCGGCCAACTCTCTGTGCGATTGCGCCCGTAAAGGCTCCCCGTTCATGGCCAAAGAGCTCACTCTCGAGCAAATCGAATGGAATGGCGGCACAGTTCAGCTTGACCAAGGGCCGGCCGCTGCGGGGGCTCGCATTGTGGATCGTGTGAGCGATGAGTTCCTTGCCAGTGCCGGTCTCGCCCTGGATGAGCACAGTCGCGTCCGTCGCCGCAACCCGCTCGGCTTGCTCAAGCACGACTCTCAGAGCCGGGCTGTTGCCCACGATCTGCTCGAATCTGCGGACCCGACGGTCTTGATCAACTACTTGCATCAATTCGACTCTCAAGGCCTTCCTACCTCCGAGAGCTAATCCTCGAGCGCGGCATGTACAACCTCTAGTAAGACTGCGTTGTCGAAGGGTTTAGTCAAGAACTCGACGGCACCGTCGCGCATTGCTTGAATCCGCATCTTGGCATCGCCATGCGCTGTGATGAAGATGATCGGTATCGGGCATCCCTCAGCTTTAAGCTTTGCTTGCAGTTCAAGGCCGGACATGCCCGGCATGCGAACATCGGCGATCAGGCACGCAATCTCCCTAAGTTGGCCGGAGTTCAGTAAACCCTCAGCTGATTCAAATGAGACTGCTCCTAACCCAGAAGCTTTGAGCAGGCGTCGTATTGCATCCCGGAGCAAATCATCGTCATCGACAACGGCGACCAAGTTCGTCTTTCTTACGCTACTCATACGTGACACCAATATATCCCGGCCCAAAAAAGGCACAATTATGATTTCCTATAGGCCGCTTATATATGCGGATAAGTACAGCCGAGGAAGGCAGAATCTCCTGCCGAGAGAAGATCGCTGCATTTTGCGGTCCGAAGCCTATCTATTCGCAGAAAGCTTCAGCCTTTCTGCCATGCTACCCAATTCAGCAGGAGAACCAGCCTGCATCTTATGCATTACGTGTCCGCGATGAACGGCAGCGGTAATTTCGCTCGTCCCGAGTATCGCGGCGATCTGCTTTGTCTGCATGCCAGAAACTACGAGGTCCATGACTTTTCGCTCGCGCGCAGTCAGGCCTTTGTACCTTTCCTGCAATTCGGCGATCTCATTCCTGCGCTGGCGCGACAGTTGATCGCGCTGCAACGCCTGCTGAATAGCGTCCAGAAGCTCCTGATGCCGGAATGGTTTTGTGAGGAACTCAACAGCACCAGACTTCATGGCCTTAACAGTCATAGGAATATCGCCGTGCGCAGTGATGAAAATAATTGGGATATTGATCCCCGCTTCAACCAGCTTATGCTGGACCTCGAGTCCGCCCATTCCAGGAAGGCGCACATCCAACACCAGGCAACTCGGAGCATCTGGAATATTCCTCTGCAGAAAATCCTGAGGCGTGGCAAACAATTCTGCTCGTAAGCCAACCGTCTTCAGGACGCGCTGCATCGATAGCCGCATGTCCTCGTCGTCATCAACGATGAAGACGATTGGGGTAGATAAGGTACTCATGTTCCCATCAACCCTTCGTACGGCAATGTGAATCGAAATGTAGCGCCACGTCCGGAGTCGGAAGTGGCCCAGAGGCGGCCGCCATGTGATTCCACAATAGAACGGCTAATCGCCAGACCCATGCCGGTGCCCTGCGGTTTCGTGGTAAAGAACGTATCGAAGATCTGGTCAATCTTATTAGCAGGGACACCAAGTCCGGTATCGCTCACGGAAACTACCAAGTGACCATCATCAGTCGGTTGCGAGGTTATCGTCAGGTCGCCACCGGCATCGCGCATGGCCTCAATGGCATTGAGCATGAGGTTCATCAAGACTTGTTCCAATTGCACGCGATCCCCCGCGACTCCCTGAAGATTTTCTGCAAGTTCGAGATGGACAGTCACAGAATTGCGCCTGATGTCGTTGTGCAACAGGAGAGCGACTTCACGAATCAGTTCGTTTACCTCAACAGGTTCACGCTGCGGGAAACTCTTTTTGAAGAGTGAGCGGACATGGTCGATGATTTCTGCCGCACGCCTCGCAGATCCAATGGTTCCAGAGGCAGCTTCGCGCGCTTCTAAGATATCGGGACGCTCACCCGCGAGAAATCCCAGGCAAGCGCCGGCATTGGCCACTGCCGCGGCGATGGGTTGCTTGATTTCGTGTGCCAGCGCAGCGGCAAGTTCCCCCATCGTATTGACGCGGTTAATATGTGCGAGATCGGCCTCTAACTGCCGCAGCTTTTCGCGTTCCTGCTCGGCCTTCTTTCGTTCGGTTATATCCACTGTGATGCCGACGTAATAACCCATTTCGCCGGAACGGTTGTGATGTCCTATGGCACGCACAAAGCGGATGGTACCGTCGGGATGACAAACTCGGTATTCACGGATGTCGAAATCCGCTCTTGAATGGATTGCTTCGTCAATAGCGGCCGTTACGGCTGCCGCATCCTCTGGGTGAATAGTGTCGAAAAAACGTTCGAGCGGGGTGGGGTCTTTGGGGTCGAAGCCATGAAGTCGAAACGTTTCGTCCGATATGTGAAATATTTGTTTTGTGTAGAAATTGGTCGCCCAACTCCCGATATGAGCGAGGCTTTGCGCTTCGCCAAGATATCCCTGCTCCCTGCGCAACTCCTGCGTCAGCAACTCCTGCTCGGTTACATCCATTGTGGTACCGATGAAACCTTTGAAAACCCCTTGTTCAATAACGGGAACAGCCACCGCGCGAATGTACCGCAACTGTCCGTCGGGTCGAACGATACGCTCTATTTGATCAAAGCCACAGTGCTCCTCTTGCATGCGCTTGATGGTTTCAGCCATGGAGGCTCGGTCTTGCGGATGGATGAGTGCCAGATATTGCTCAATCGTCGGTGCTCCATTCTGCGGATCCAAACCATAAATCTTGTACAACTCATCAGACCAGTAATGCCCCGAATCGTTGAATGCCCAACTCCCCATATGAGCGAGGCGCTGTCCTTCACTGAGATAAAACTGGCTTTGCTTCAGGGCTTTTTCGGAGCGCTTGCGCTCCGTGATGTCTTGGGCCGTACCAAACATTTCATATGGCCGGCCGGAGGTATCACGTTTTACAGTGCCCACACTGTGAATAGTCCGAACTTCGCCGTCGGGACGAACGACACGATGTTCAATGTCGGCAGGAACTTTGCTCTGAAGGGCCTCCTCAGCTGCGCGGAAGACGAGCTCTCGATCTTCCGGGTGAATCATTTCGCTAACCTTCGCCAGATCGATGGGGCCTTGCTGCGAATCCAATCCATAGATGCGGTAGACTTCGTCAGACCAAATCACCCGATTCTCGACTAGGTTCCAAGAATAATGTCCAACATTGGCGATGCGTTGAGCTTCTTCAAGCCTGGCATTGCTTTCTTGTAGCTTGCGTGAAATCTCCTGAAAGGCTTCCTCCGTACGCTTGCGGTCCGTAATGTCCTGAATGGTGCCGAACAATTTATAGGGTCGTCCGGATGCGTCTCTTTTCGTGTCGCCCGGCAATGAGCTCCATCGTTCGGACGTTAGGCTAGAAACTGTCCGCACTTCGCCGCTGGGGCGAACGATCCGAAATTCGGCTTCAGGGCGTGCTCCTGCAACGAGATCTTGGTCAACTCTCTGATAAAGACGCTCACGATCTTCAGGGTGGACCATCGACCGTACCGTCGCTAAGTCCATGGGACGTTCCTGCGGACTTAGTCCGAAAATGCGATAGGTTTCATCCGACCACACAACGACATCCGTCTCGAGATCCCATTCCCAATGGCCGACGTGCGCGACCTGTTGCGCCTCTTCAAGCCTGGCTTTGCTCTCCTGTAAGTCTCGTGATAACTCCGCCAGTGTCTTTTCCACATCCTCATTTGCCATTGTGAGAGCCTTGCGCCACTTCTCCAAGTAAGCTTCGAACAACTTATCCCGTCAGCTTTACGCCTTCAAGCTCAAGTCTTCGCGTATTCTTCCACAGGTTGCACCGCAACGGCCATCTGGCTTGGCTGCAATCGCCCCTCCCTCGACCCGTCGGTGAAGATTCGCAGCCAATACAATACGAATACCCAGAGCCCCGAATCGAGGGCTATGGTCAATGCCCGGCACTGTCAATAGATGGACAGTGACGACGCCACGTCAGCCACAAGGACATCTCTCCGAGGGAAGTGCTCACATATGCAGTGATTTAGCCCACCAGACGGAGATTGTCCCTGGAATTTCACTTGCATCGTTACAGTAATGCTCGCTCACGCACGACGTCGTTTGTTCCGGCTGTGAATCCTCACGACAGGGAGAGCGCGATGCAAACAATCACCCAGCATTACATCAATGGAGCATTCGTGGAATCCCACGGCAGCGAAATCATGGACATCATCAAGCCGACCAACGGCCAGGTGATCGCCCGCGTAACCTTGGCCGATGAAGAAGATACGACGCTCGCCATCGCCGCCGCCAAGAGCGCATTCGTTAGTTTCAGCCGGTCGACCAAGGAAGAGCGCATGAAGATTCTGCGCCGCCTGCATCAGGCCGCCTCGGCGCGTGTTGACGATCTGACTGCGGCAATGGTCGAGGAATATGGAGGTGTCGTTCGGTTCGCTGGGCTCATCGTACAGTCCGGCGTCAACGCGTTTCTGGCCGCCGAGCAAGCACTCCAGGACTTGCCCTTGGCTCGCAACTGGGGCAAGACGACGGTCACCTTGGAGCCAGTCGGCGTGGCCGGTCTGATTACGGCGTGGAACGCGAACGCGCTGTTCATTTGCTTAAAACTCGCCTCGGCCGTCGCTGCCGGTTGTACGGTCGTCATTAAGCCCAGCGAGTTGAGCTCGCTTCAAACTCGAGTGTTGGTCGAGGCGCTGCACGAAGCCCATCTCCCCAAGGGTCTCCTGAACGTGGTCACGGGCCGCGGGAACGTCATCGGGGCCGAACTGGTACGCAATCCCGATGTCGCCAAGGTCTCGTTCACAGGATCCGTTGGCGTTGGCAAATCGATCATGCGCGACGGGGCGGAAACCATGAAGCGCATCACGCTGGAACTGGGCGGCAAATCGCCCACGATTCTGCTCGATGATGCCATTCTCGACCAGGCAATTCCATCGGCTCTCATCATGGCTTTTCTGAACAGCGGTCAAGCGTGCGCTGCGGGGACCCGGCTCCTTGTTCCGAAGAGCCGCGTCAATCAAGTCAAGCGGGCAATTGTCGAAGCCATGCCCGCCTTCCCCGTCGGTGATCCGGCCGATCCGAAAACGGCCGTAGGGCCTATGGTGTCGCAGAAACAGTACGAGCAGATACAGACTTATATCCGCAAGGGCATCGAAGAAGGCGCGGAAGTGCTAGTGGGAGGCGAGGGACACCCGAAGGGATTTGAAGCAGGCTACTTCGTGAAACCAACGGTGTTTATCAATGTAACGAACGACATGACAATCGCCCGGGAGGAGATTTTCGGTCCCGTGCTGTCCGTTATCGCGTATGACTCGGAAGAGGAGGCGATTCGAATCGCCAATGACTCTGAATATGGTCTCCACGCTGCCGTTCTTGGGACCGACCTCGAGCGCGCGCATCGCGTCGCCTCGCAGATACGGGCAGGGCGCGTCGTGATCAACAATATGACGGATGATCCGCAGGCACCCTGGGGCGGATTCAAATACTCCGGCATCGGCCGTGAATATGGCCGCTACGGAATCGAGGTGTTTCTCGAACCACGAGCCATCCTCGAGTAACCGCTCTTGCCATCCATTGGAACAAGGAGATCAACCCATGAGCAAACACGTCACAATCTCCCCAAGTGAAGCCGCTGACCGCCTCGCGATCCGTGAACTCGTCGAGGCCTACGCGCATTGCGCCGACCGTCGCGATGCGAAAGGCCAGATGTCTCTCTTTATCCCAGACACGCACTTCGTGGTGTTCATGAACGCCAAAGATCCGACGCCCTCGATGGAGTTGCACACCCGCGAGGAGCTCGCTCCCGTCTTCGCAGATCTGAACAAGTACGACGCCACCACGCACTTCGTCGGACAAAGCACGATCTTCACGGTCACATCCGATCGGGCCGCCAGCGAAGCTTACTGCCTGGCACATCACATCACGGTGAACAGTGGAAAGCGACGTTTGATGGTCGCCTCGCTGCGTTACCAAGACAAGTTCCTAAAGTTAGACGGCGCATGGTTTTTTTCCGAGCGCCTGCTCTACGTCGATTGGATGGAGGAGCGAGCACTCTCATGACGACGAATCAGAAGCGCCTTGTGCTCGTGGGTGCAACTGGAATGGTCGGCGGATACGCGATTCGCTACGCGCTCGGGAACGCCACCGTCGCAGCTGTGACTGCTATCGCGCGCCGGAAGCTCGGCATTTCGCATCCAAAGCTTCAAGAAGTTCTGCATCGTGACTTCGCCGACTGCTCCTCACTTTCGCGGGTGCTTTCAGGTCAAGACGCGGCGGTCTTTTGTCTGGGCGCCTATACGGGAGCGGTGTCCGAGACCGAACTCCGCAGGATAACCGTGGACTACACGACCGAGTTTGCGCGAGTGCTGCACGACAACAGCCCCAGCGCGGCCTTCTCATTCTTGAGCGGAAGCGGCGCAGATTCGACGGGACGAAGTCGGGTCCCTTTCGCGCGATACAAGGGAGAGGCCGAGAACGCACTCCTCGCGGCCGGATTCCCGCGCGTTTACCTCTTCCGGCCCGCATATATCTATCCCGTGGAGCCGCGGAAGGAACCGAATTTCAGCTATCGCCTTTTGCGCGCCATCTACCCCGCGTTTCAGTTGCTGCTTCCGAACCAGGTGATTCGTGCCGACGACTTGGCATGTGCCATGGTGGACGTAGTCGTCCAAGGAACTGACCGCGGAGGTTGGGTTTTCGAGAACCGCGACATCCGAGCCATGGTCAAACGGATTCATCCCTCCACATAGCGGGCTGGCGGATTACTTCGGGGCGGGAGGGTGACGCGGCGCCTCGGTCGCTAGAAGAGAGTGAATTGGAGGCGGAGGATTTATGAAACTAAATAGGCTTACGGCGAGAGAGAACTGGTTCCGCATCGGCTGTAAGGCGGATCTCGCGATAGTAAGAACTAACAAGTTAACGAAGGCCATTCTATGGCTGGTTGTGTTTTGCATTTTCCCCTCGGCGAACCGTGCCCAAGTCCCGGTGTACGAAGTCACGCCCGAGGAGAGCAGTATCAAGTTTGGCGTCGATTCTTCCGTTTCGATCAAGGGTATTTTTGAAAAGTGGAACGCTAGCATTAAGTTTACTTCGAGAGATGTCAGGAGCGCCGCCTTAGACATCGAGATTGAAGCCGGCAGCGTTAACACCGGAAGCCACATGAAGGACAACAAGTTGAAGGGAAAGGATTTCTTCAACGTCAAAGAATCTCCAATGATTACATTCAAATCGACGAAAATCGTTCAGACCGGACCATACACTTTTGACATCGAAGGCAACTTCACCATTCGGGGTGTCAGTAAGACAGAGAAACTTACTCTCACGAGCGATAGCAAAGGAACACCCTCCGGCAGCCTCGATGGCACCATGGCCTTCGACCGCAAGGACTATGGCATGACAAGCGGTATCCCTTTCATCAAGATCGCCAATCGTGTGGAAGTAAATGTTCGCCTGAAATGGAAGTGGGTGAGCGGACCTCCTCCAGTTTTCGAACAATAATTCGAGATTCGAAAAAACGGAAAAGCGCGCTAACCTCGGTGACCTGTCGCTCCGACGCTCAAGCTGAGGAGCGCGGGCTAGGGAGTGAATGCAGCGGCGCTACTTCTTCGCAAGAAAGAATTTTTTGTGCGAATGGTGCCTAGCCCTGGTACAGAAGTAAGGCCTCACCAATTCTACTGAGCGACGGCTTTCAGTCTTGCAGTCCGGCGTAGCGCGGCCCGTGCATGAAACAGTCGCCCTTTCGTTGCCGCGACGGAGATCCCGAGGGCCTCGGCGGTTTCATGCAGGGAGCGCTCCTGCAAGTCATAAAGTTCGACAACATTCCGAAGTGTTGGTCGCAGCTTTGCGATTGCGCCTTTCAAGGCTGCCCTCTGCTCGGTTCTTGCGCAAATCTCCTCCGGATTTGGGAGAGAGTCGCTCAGTTCGACCGCGTCTGCGGGGTCTTCCACCCCAACTTCCCGCGATACGCGCTTCTTGCGGATGTTCATAAGCGCGGCATTAGTGGCGATGCGGGTCAGCCATGTTGAAAATCTTGCCCTTTCGTTAAACTTCTTGAGGTGGACATAGGCACTCAGAAAACTCTCTTGAACCGCATCTTGGGCATCCTCGCGATGTTGAGTGATGCGATGAGCAACCCAAAACATCCTTTCGCGATGACGTTCGTGAAGCTCGTCAAAGAATCTTCCGTGGCCCATCTTGGCGCCCGCGACGAGCGCCTCGTCGCTCATAAGTTGGGCAGCGTCGGAAGTGAAATTTCGGCTGCCTCCGTGATGCTCTGGAATTACTCGCGCGGCAGACATCGTAGTCTCCCTTGCACTCTTTCCTTTGAGTTAGGATTGCAAGTGTGATTCCAAGATTCGCGGTGGCCCTCTTCCTCTGAGTCGCAGACTAACAAGCACTTACGCGACGAGATGTATGTTTTATGTGCGACGTGGAATGGTCGGCGTCCAGCCATTGACAGACGCAACAGTCTTAAATCAAACGTT
>Ga0206978_1085_pt3 | contig 18350 bp, 15 predicted proteins | sample Alteio_BWMinCont_21_FD_153477 | JGI IMG/M metagenome (GOLD analysis project Ga0206978, IMG submission 153477) | Enriched cells from forest soil in Barre Woods Harvard Forest LTER site, Petersham, Massachusetts, United States -... | ecosystem: Environmental > Terrestrial > Soil > Temperate forest >...
TTCTCCCCCCGCCGTCATTATTGCCCATGAGGGAACCGCTGCGGCGTGGAAAGATAGCGAGCCCGGGGAAGCAGGACGAATCGAAAAATTGAGGGCCACCTCTCCGGAGATGCGCGCTGCGTTGGAGGGTTATCACTCCACCATGCCAGGGATCGAGTATCGTTATAAGATGACCCTTAACGAGGGAGGAACAGAATTCGATTTGTTGTATCTCAAGAACGTGCATAGCGAGGCCGACACGGCCGTTTGGCTGCCGAAAGAGCGCGTACTGTTCTCCGCATCCGCCGCCGTCGTCAGCCAGTTCATGGTTCTTCGTCCCTGGAACGACATCCCCGATGTCCTGGCCGCCATCAAAATGCTGAAGGGGCTAAACCCGGAGTTTGTGATTTCCGACCATGGGACTCCGGGGACGGTAAAGATCTTCGACGACCAGGAGCAATTCTACGCATTGCTACTAGATCGGGTTGGTAAGTTGGTCAAGGAGGGCAAATCACTGGAACAGATCCAGAAGGAAGTGAAAATGCCCGAATATGACCAGTGGCAGAGCGCGAACAGACTCCCAGGTAATATCGAACAAGCTTACAACATGGTGGTTAGCCGATTGGTTTTCAATGGTGACAATTGAGATTCAGCATCTTGGGCACCGAATGCGGTGGCGGTGGTCCGAGATTTGATCGCCGCCGTGCTAACTGACCGTAGCACAAGTATTCGCGGCTAAACGTGAGCAGCATCGAGAAGCTGCGCGGCCGCAATCCTCAGCGTGCCCGAAGGCGATACCTCCGAAAGACTCTTCTTCGATAAGCAGACCGGCTTGCTCTTGCGCAAGTCGACGTTCGCGGAGACAGCGTTGGGTGATTATCCGATACAAACGGGCTATGCCCGATTACCGGGAAGTTGGTGGTGTAACCGTTCGTGGTTCATACACCGTGCCTATACTTCCGCTTGGCTTGCAGCTCCCTGAAAAACTCTGGTCTGTTCCGCCGACCCGGCCTCCGTGATGATCAGGCGGTTCGGTATCGGCTTTCCGCAGTGTGGGGAGCGCATGCGCTCATGTCACTGCGAAGCTTGTAGTTAGGCAAAGGCAGAAAATGTATGAGCTTCAGGAATCTTCTTGACACCGCCGGTTCCGTCGTGATAACGAATGCGGAAAGTCGAGATGTCTGTCTCAGTTCCTTGGAGGTTCCGCTATGATCACGTTGGTCGTTAACGGCAAGCAATTTAGTGTGGACGTCGAACCGGACATGCCGCTGCTGTGGGCGCTGCGCGATTCGGTGGGGCTTACCGGCACGAAATTCGGTTGTGGTGCGGGGCTGTGCGGAGCCTGCACTGTGCTGATGAAAGGGGTAGCGACTCGGTCTTGTCAGGTTCCGGTCAGCCGCGCAGTTGGAACCCCGATCACCACCATCGAGGGGCTGTCGACCGACGGGACTCATCCAGTACAGATGGCCTGGAAGGAGTTCGACGTTCCCCAGTGCGGATACTGTCAGTCGGGGCAGATCCTGAGCGCTGTGGCGCTGTTGAGCAAACACCCAAAGCCTACCGACGCTGACATAGATGCTCAAATGACGAACGCGTGCCGGTGTGGAACTTACTACCGCATGCGCCTGGCGGTTCACCGCGCGGCTGCGCTGCTTTCCGGATCAGGAGAAAAGCCATGACCGAAAAAACGGGAGAGCTACAGGGACACGCCGAACCCAACAGGGACGCAGAGGGCAAGGTAGAGGAAAAGGCAACGATAGATCGGCGAGACTTTCTCAGTGCCACCGCCGCAGTCGGTGGGGCGATGGTGCTGGGGTTCTGGCTGCCGCCCGCTAGGGCGCGCGCGGCTGGGAGTGGCTTGCCTGCCGCGGCTGGGATCGATTCGCCTGCCGCGGCTGGGACTGCTGCGGCTGGGATCGAGGCGCCTGCCCTCGAAGGCGCCCTTCGTGGGGTTGCCGCCGAGCCGTGGTATCGCAACGCGAAGGTGCCTGAGATCAATGCCTGGATCACGATTGCGCCGGACGACATGGTAACCATCCGCATCAACCAGATCGAACTGGGTACGGGCGTATTGACATGCAACTCGATGATCGTGGCCGAGGAGTTACAGTGTGACTGGAAAAAAGTCCGGGCAGAGTATGCCTCGGCTAACCGCGACTTCAAAGAGAAGGCGCCGGAGTGGACGCTGAAGGTGCCAGGCAATGGGGAGGAAGATCCTGCTGGGGGCGCGAACTCCTCTCAAGACGCAGTCGGCGTCTACCGCCGCATGGTAATCGACGCCAGCGGAAATGTGCGGGAGGGCCGCTATTACATGCAGCAAGCCGGCGCTGAAGCTCGCGAGCGGCTGCTGCTGGCCGCCGCTACAGAGTGGGGCGTGCCCGTATCGGAGCTGGTTGCTAAGGACAGCGTCATTACTCACGCTAAGACGAAGCGTCAGACGACCTACGGTGCGATCGCCGGGAAGGCCGCCCAGACGCCGCTGCCCGATCCATCGAAGATCAAGATCAAAACCCCCGACCAGTACACGCTGCTGGGAACCGAGCAGAAGAACTTTGACGTGCCGCTGAAGGTTACAGGCGAGGCCATCTATGGCATCGATATACGTCTGCCCGGCATGCTTTATGCCACAGTCAAGTCGTGCCCCGTCTGGGGAGGCGACGTCAAGAGCTACAACTTCGAGGCGATCAAAGACAGGCCCGGCGTGCACTCTGCCGTGCGCTTGCCGCTCGATGCCGAGACCCGCTCGATGATGAAATTCGGTGGCTCCGATAACGTCGGCTACTTGAATGGCGGGGTGGCAGTGATTGCCGATACCTGGTGGCACGCGAAGACGGCGATGGATGCCATGCCGGTGGAATGGGACTTCGGTGAGAACGGGGCGGTCAGCTCGGCCTCTCTGTACGAGGCCCACCTGGCCCAGGCGAAAGAACCCGGCACCGCGATCACCAATCAGGGCAACGTCGACACTGCCATGGGCCAGGCGGCCAAGGTGGTGGAAGCGACCTACAGCGTGCCGTACTCGCCCCGCGCGCGCTTGGAACCGGGCGACGCGACGGTGCTCGTCACCGACGGTCGGGTTGACATCTGGAGCGGGGATCAGAATCCACAACGGCTCGTCCGCCGTGCGGCCAAGTTGACCGGCATCGCCCCCGAAAACGTGTACGTCCATTCGACATTCCAAGGTGGCGGCTACGGCATGGACGGTAATGGTGATCAGGCAGAGAAGGCGGTGGTGGTGGCCAACGCCGTCAGGGGACGGCCGGTCAAGATGTTGTGGACCCGCGAGGAAGACTTGGGGAGCGGCACCAAATATCGGCCGATGAGCGTCTGTCTGTTGAAGGCAGGTCTGGATGCCGACGGGTGGCCTATCGCCATGGAGGTCAATCACAGCACCACGTGGACTGGCGGTCAGGGTACTCGCGGACTGTCAGAACCGCCTTACTTCATGCCGAATTACCGCTTCACCATTCACAACCCGACGAGACCCCACATTCCGTTCGGGACGCGCCGTGCGACCGGGTCAGGACCGAACGCCTTCTACCTGGAAAGCTTCATCGATGAACTCGCGCATGCTGCCGGCAAAGATCCTTACGACTACCGGCGCGAGTTGATCGCTCGGAATCCTCGCGAGCGGAAGCCCGGGGGGATTGCGGGCTTCTGGCGCCGCGACGACTGGTTGACGGCGCTCGACATGGTAGCGAAGATGTCGGGCTGGGGTACGCCGCTGCCCGAGGGCTGGGCTCGCGGCATTGCCATCGATGATCGCCGTACTGGGGCAAATGCGCCCACCTCAGTCATTTGCGCCCAAGTGCATACGGTGGAAGTCACCAAACGCGGCCAGGTCAAACTCCATCGCGTTGACGTTGTGTTCGAGCAGGGTTTTGCGCTTATGCATCCCTTGGCCGTCCGCAAGCAGATCGAAGGGCAGATCGCCTGGGGATACGACGACACGATGTACCAGGCGACAACGATCCGCGATGGACGGGCTGTCGAGCGCAACTTCGACCAGTTTCAGGTCTCGCGCATGAACGAGTATCCCAAGGAGGTTAACATTGCTTTCTTGAACACGAAACGGTGGATCTCAGGCGTGGGCGAGGAAGCAATTCCCCCGATCATTCCGGCGATCTGCAACGCGGCGTTCAAGGTCACTGGCAAACGCATCCGGTCCATCCCGCTCAAGAACCATGACTTGAGCTGGGCCTAAACGAACGGCGCCCGGGACAACGTCGACCAGTCGCTTGGCGGTATTACCAGACCGCCGACACCTGCAGGCCCTCCGCTGATCGAGAAGATGCGGTTGGTCGCTACCGGTGGTACCGGGCAATGGCCGGATATGAAACCCTGCAACCCGGTGCGTGCTCCGCTTACCACTCCTGCTGTCGCTGAGTGGGCGTCCGGAGATGAGTCATTCCTTTACTGAGGGGGCGTAGCGCAACCGCAAGAAACAAAGATATGATGTAGCAGAGCGGTGGAGCAAGAGAGCCTTCCAGTAGCCGTGGAGATCGGGAGAGTTTTATGCTGAGTTTTCGCACCGATGGTCCTGTGCTTGATCCGCGCGAGTTCACCGGTGAGTTGGCTAAAGCCAAACCAGCCGTTGCAAACACTAATGAACTAACAACCGATACCCTTGCTATCGGCGACAAAATGCCCGACGGTACAGTGTATGCGGGCATTTCCCCGGAGACCAACAAGCCGATGTACGCCACGCCTGCGGATGCGCCCCTGCTGATGGGTTTCGACAAGGCAAAAGAATACGCCGCTGAACTCGATGCACATGGCCACCGGGACTGGCGCGTGCCGACAAAGGCCGAGCTGAATGTGCTGTTCAACAACCGCGTGGCTATCGGTGGATTTAGCTCTATTGGTTCACGTCCCGCCGGCTGGTACTGGTCCTCGTCACAGGACGACACATGGAGTGCGTGGGATCAGCGGTTCAGCGACGGAGCTCGGTGCGGCCTCTGGAAGGACGGTCACTGCTCCTTGCGCTGTGTCCGTTGAGTGAGGTCCAGAGGTGAATTATTCAATCATTTAATCCGTGGCCGACCGCGCCTCGCAGGGTCGGATGTTCGCCGCCATCCTCGATTCGTTTCATCCGCGTTCAAACCTATTCGCTCGGCCCGCGTCGCTTCCATCGCCCCGGTGTTGCCGACCAAATATCTCTCCGGTCACTGTGGACCATGATCATTGTATGCGAACTCCCCGCTGCTCGGGAGGGGGTAGACCAGACTCTCCTGGTTACTGCACCGCAGGAGGCTCCCACACAGTGCCCCCGCCGAAGATCCTGATCAAATGCGAGCGCTTGTGGGTGTTTTGCACCCGCATCCACAGGTGATGACGGTGCTGCAGCAACGCGCGCAGATTCCATTGCTCCATCGAAGGCGTCCAGATCGACGGAAAGCGACTTTCTACCAGTAGGTTCATTAGCAAGGCCGCATCTTGCCGATCCTGCTTCTGCTTGGTGGTATTTTCTTTATGGCGTTGCTTTCCTCCAGGCCCCACCTTTGTTGTATTTGCTTATCAGGGGGATACGGACGACTCTTTGCTTTTACAGGGATCCTAGAACTTCATTCCCAACATTGCGGCTGTCTTTACAGCGTCGATACGCGATGCGGCGAACCCGCAGCTCGGGCTTGCGGTACAGGTACACGCGTTTTGTTACATATGGTTTGAGCATTCGAGTCTTCCGGCAGTGAACGATAGCAGTCTTCCGCCATCAAAAGTGATTTTCCTAATGGCTGACGGTGGAGAGTCACATCACGAGGCTGTTTGGGGGCATGGCTGCGAAGGATCGCGGCACTGCCATCACCGGTAAGATGGGCGAGCCGCAGGCCGAAACAGATTGCGGTGCCAATCGAGACTGGGACAAGGAGAACTTGAGAAATAGTTTCGAGTAAACCCGAATTTGGGGCTTTGGGATTTTTTCCGCATCCGCCGAAAATGGCGATGGAGTCAAGAATTTGGCTGAGGCGTTGCAAATTCAGACGGTCGCGTATAAATTATCGGTCGGCCAGAAGGTCAAAACGGAATTCCGACGAGATGCGTATAGCCTAGAGACGGTTGCAGTGGCCCCGGGCATGCGCGTCGCGAGAATCTTTCGGCAATCGGTGTGTCAGCACGCGGTGCGAAATGAGTATGAATATTAAGGAGGGCTAAGCACATGCGATTCCTTCAAGTGCTTTCTGTTTTTATTATGCTGTTCGCAACTGCCGTGACAGTCGGTGCTCAAGCTCCCGAAGGACAACGGGGTGGCGCTCCGCAAGCCGGCGGGCCGCCGCGGAAGCCCATGGTTATGACCCTAACAGCTTTCGCCGATGGCTCCGACATCCCGGCGAAATATACGCAGGCGGGCGATGAGACCTCACCAGGAATCACTTGGACCGACACCCCAGCAGGCACGGTGACCTTCCTTTTGAGCGTGCATGATATGGAGGGCAGTCGCAATCGGACGACAGATGATACCATTCAATGGCTTGTGTGGAATATTCCTGGGGCCGAAACCGGAATTCCGGAAGGCATCCCGAAGGGAACACAGCTGCGGAATGGTGCCTATCAGATTAGTGGGGCCGGCGCGGTTTATCGAGGGCCGGGCGCGCCGGCCGCCGGCCCGCGGCACCATTACGCTTTTGAACTTTTCGCCTTGGACACGAAGGTCGATGTCCAGCCTGGCACTGACCCATACGAAACACGTACGAACGCCCTGAAGGCGATACAGGGGCACATCCTCGGCAAAGCAGTCTACATGGGCCTCTTTAACCGCCCGCAATGACCTCCTGTACATCAGGGTGCGCAGGTAACGACCTTCCTGATGTTATGGTGAGTTGCGCTCCGGTGATGCGCGAACTCGGACTGCAAACCGGCGTGGACCGCAAGCGCTGGGGTACGAGAGTGGCCTGCAGACCTTGGCGCGTGCGGCGCACTTGATCGAGAGCGGATCCTCTGGAGAAGATGCCACGCTCGTGCACCCGAGGCACCCTTCAGCCTTTGGTTTTTTCAAGCTGGAGGCTCGAACCCTACTAGCATTAAGCGCGGAAATGTACGTTCGCCAGTTCGGCCTTGCCACGCTTCCGCTTCCATTCGTAGTCCTTACGCAGGCCCGACTGATGCCTTTTGATCTGGGTCTCGAGTTCGACGAATGCCTTCCGCGCGCTGGCGCCTAGGTCGGGACCATCGCCCGTGGCGTGCAGTATACTGATGGGCAGAGAAAGATCGCGGGAAAAATGTATTCGGTCCGGTGCGGCCGTTTCTCAAAACCGCTGTCAAACTGCACGAGCTCCGGCTGGTAACCCTTTAGCAGCTTTCTGATCTAGGCCACATGACGGTCAAGCGCAAATTCAATCGTTTGTGGAGATTCGATATGGCGATAGGTGATGCTGATTTTCTTCGGCATCTTCTAATGGCTTGGTCCGACCTCGCATACTTTGTGCTTGACTTCCTTTCATAGTACGGTATATAGACACGTCTAAACTTAAGAGTGTGGCACGCGGCCGTTTGCTCGAGATTAACAGCGGTGGCGCGTTGGCTCTTACAACAGTCGAGGCGGCATATGGGAAAAACCCTTGCGGTTTCTCTTTTGACTATTGGCCTCTTGACATTCTCCATACCTCTATTTGCACATCACGGCGCCGCATCCTACGACGTTTCCAAGACGATAGTCTTGAAGGGAATCGTGACGGACTACGTCTGGTCCAATCCCCACGTCTTCGTCAAGGTTGACGTGAAGGACGATAGCGGTAATTTGCAGCACTGGCTTATCGAGGCTCAAAATCCCCGGTCCCAGACCAACGCCGGCTGGAGCAAGAACACATTCAAGCCAGGGGATGAAGTTGCTGTGGATGCTGTCGCTGCCAAGAACGGCGAGCCAATCGGTCGTTTTACAGGCCGTATCGTAATCAATGGCCAAGTATTTAAGCCGTGAGGAGGAGTCGCTTCGAAGCAACGCGAGCGCCTTCAGGGCCGTTGCATCTACGTTGCGGGGGAGGGGGGCCACGAATGCCCAATCGCCTGGCGATTGTGATCTCCGCACTGACTACTGTATTAGCATTGTCGCCCGTTCTGGGCGCTCAAACGGGTACTTCTCAGACCAAACAAGAGAAATGGAATAATGTCCCGCCTCCAGAATCCGCATATGCCGGTAAGAAGTCTGGCCCGGCTCCGCGCCGTGACCTCTCTGGAATTTGGGATGGAACAGCACCAGGGGGAAAGGGGATAAATGGCGCAAAAGAATACCCAGCGGTGCTACCGGGGGGAAAGGGTATCGATGGAGGTCAGCCCGACGAAAGGAACATTGTACATCCTTTGCCTTACACAGCTTTAGGTGAGGCAGCGCTGAAGGCCAACCACCCGTCGGGTCCGGGAGTCAGAACCGTCCCCTCTGCGCTTTCAAACGATCCGTTGGACTCGTGCGATCCGATCGGGTTTCCGCAAATGGAACTTTATGAGCTTGACACCATCGAAATCATTCAGACTGCGAACCAGGTGGTCTACCTTAATGGATTTTACGGCAATTACCGCACTATCTGGACCGACGGGCGAGAGCTCCCCAAGGACCCGGAGCCACGATGGAACGGATATTCGGTGGGCAAATGGGTGGATGATTACACTTTCGTGGTCCAGACGATTGGGATGAATGAAAAAACGTGGCTCGATCATGCCGGTCGTCCGCATAGTGACGCTTTGCGGGTGGAAGAACGGTTTCATCGGGTGGACCACGACCACATGGAGCTCACGGTGATAATCGACGACCCAAAAATGTATGCGCAGCCCTGGGTGGCTGTGAACAAGTACCCTCTACAGTTGCTGCAGCCGGATTTCGATATTCCAGAGTTGCTCTGCTCACCATCAGCTATGGCCGACTATAACAAGCAGGTTGCCAGCACTCTTGCGAAACCCAAACCTCCAAAGAATTAGCTTTGAATCGGAGAGCGGCATGAAGGTCTTCCGCGGTCAGGAACCGCTACTTTGAAATCGCAAGCAGCTTTTGAGGACTAATCTGATCGGCGTATTGCTCATCACCACCGTGGTCGTCGACGCGTAGGCCCAAGTTCAACGTGAGGGATCTTGTATGCTGGGTTACCGCGAAATCGGCACGATTAAAGACGTCTCTTTGTAGGCCCAAGCCGGAATTGACTGGAAGCTGGGCGCTTAGGTTGTGAGGTACTCCCGCGCTCTTGGCCTTTTTGGCCGGTGTGGATTTCGATGGTGCGTTGGGTCCGGCGGGATCGAGACTCGACTGTAACGTTCTACCGAAAAGATTCCACGGCCACCGCAGTGCTGACGGGCCAGGTTCCGCTCCCTCCCGGAGCCGCGGAATGCATCGGCAAATACTCACCACTCAGCTCAGATGACAGCGCTTTTGCGCCGCAGCGACCTCAAGGTAGGAAATCAGCTCAGGTCCACGAAGTGAGGAATGCCGTTGAGCGCCATGCGAGCGGCCAAGGCTAAAAACGCCAGCAACACGAAAATGAAATAGGCGGGCTGTTGCTGCGATAGCTGGAGAGTGTGAAAGCGGCCCTTCTCGATTTTGTCGATAGCCTCGACAGCTTCCTGCAGATGAGCGGGATCGCGAACGTCGAAAAATTGGCCGCCCGTCGAAGGAACATCCTCAGCGATGTCTTGTGAGGCTCCCGGTTCCAGGGCCACCCCAATGTAATAGATGCGGGTGCCATTCGCGCGCGCTCGTTCGATTTGTTCGAGGGGGTCCCGGCCATAGTTATTCACGCCGTCGGTAAATAGAATGATGATTTGGCCTTTGGCGCGGCGCTCGCGCTCCTGGCTCAAGGTAAAAAATTGCTGGGCCAGGGCGAGCCCCTCGCCGATGGCGGTATATCCCTCGGTAACCAAGGTCTGCGGACTGACCATGCGGAGGTAGTTGAGCAGGCTATCGTGATCGAATGTGGCCGGCGAAGCCAAGTACGCGTTGTTGGAGAAAATGATCAGACCGATGGCGTCTCCCGGGCGCTTGCGGATGAAGGCGGCGGCACTGGCCTTTACGGTTTCCATTTTGCTGGGAGACGGAGGCAAGGAAGCCGGGTTTGCTACCGGCTCTCTCAGCGGCTCTTCCATGCTCTGCGAGAGATCAAAAACGAACATGATCTCCAATCCGCCGCGCTCGACGCGGTTCAAAACGAAGGGGTAGACCGGATCCAAGAGCGCCAAGAGGAAAAACACGACGGCCAAGCCTTCGAGGACCATGGGCAGTCGAAACAAGACGTGCGGCCCGCCCAGCTCTTCCGCGACATGCTCCACCAGGGAGTGGCCCCAGTAAGGCCGTCTCCAGAAGCGCACCACCATCAAGAGGAGCAGCAGCGGTACCGCCAGGTAGATCCAGTGAAGGTTCAAAAAGATCACTTGCGCGCCTTAATCTTGCTAATCGCTTGCAACCAGGGTCATAATTTCCCGCATATCCCGCGCTACGCCACGCGCGGATTCCACGTTGGTGGCAAGCGCATTTCCAGAATACAAGGCAGCTTCGCAGGCGCTCAGGATCCTTCCGACCTGCTGCGATACTTCGCTCGTCGCGCCGTTCCGCAGCATCTCTTCCTTTAGCTCATCGGCCGTCAGACCCGCTGTGTCGGTCAGGAGATAGCAGCCGAGATACTCCTTCAGGCTTTGGTAGGACTTGTCGAAGAACTGCCTGGCCGTTTGGCTATCGGAGAAATCAGAGGGCACGGCGCTGGCCCAACGAGCGCGGACCGCTTCCATCGTTTTCCGCCGGTCGGGAGTTTCCGCGGCGCCGAGCTTCTTGAAGAAAAGATAGCTCTGCCATCCCAGCCAGGCGAGGAGGAGTGCCAATGCTGCAAACCCGACGGCCGGCACGACCCAACGCGAACTCTTCCAGCCGATCACGGTGGCCGAGTCGCGGAGGTCGGCGGGATTCGGCGTCAGCGTGCTGCGCAGACCGATCGTAGGGCCGGGCACAGTCAGGCTCTCAGCGGCAGCTTGTTCGGCGGTGGAAGTGCGTTGGTCTCGTCGGAAATAGTAGAGAGTCAGCTGCGGGATGCGCGCGTCAGTCTGGCTCAAGGAGAAATTGGCGAGGGTGATATCCACAACGAGGCGCGTTTTATTGTCGATGCGAGGCGCTGTTTTCCTGGTGACGTCGACCACGGTGAAGGGATCCATGTTGACGTCCTCTTTACTCAGGTTGTCGAGGACGAATTCAAATTCCGGCGAATAATCGACGGTAATCGTGTAATGGAATCGGTCTCCGACCCAGATGGCGGTGCGGTCGAGACGAGTGGTGTAAGACATGCCGGCGGGCGGAGGCGGAGTTTCTTCGGGCTTTTGCGGGGGCTCTTCCGCTTTCTGGTTGGAGCGCTGGGGTGCAGCAGCCGGCGCCGCTGGACTCGGCCACGCCCATGATGCGACGCCAACGAGAGCGATAGTGAGACATAACGCGGCCAAGCGGCCGGTCGCATGGAGGCGTTCCCTGTAGGAACGAAAATGGTCGCTCAAACTTTCCTCCGCCTTTCAAACAACATCATCAAAGGATCGAAAAACGGTTCGGCAACGTCCAGAAACAGGCACTCCATCCCCAGGCGATAAAAGAAGTCTCGCAATTTCGATTTGCGCTGGGCCATCAAGACCTCGAAGGTCTTCTTGCGGGAAGGAGAGAGGCTGAGAACCATTTCCAGACGGCGCTCGGCGGAGCGGAATCGCAACAGGCCCCGGCCGGCGGGAAGGTTCGTCTCCAACCGATCCTCGAATACGATGGGGATAACGTCGTGTTTCCGAGCGAGGACTTTCAGGTCTGGCAAATCATCCAGATGAGCGGCCTCGGGATCGGTGATGAAGTCAGAAAGAAGAAAGACGACGGAGGCGCGAGAAAGCTGGCTCCTGAGAAAGCGCAAGGCCATGCCCCAGTCGGTTCCCGAGCGGATGGGCTTCAAATCATAAAGGCGCTGTAGCGCGCGCCACACATGGCCGCGCCCTTTCCTGGGAGGCTCGAACGCTTCCACGCGATCGCTGAACGCAAGAAAGCCGAAGTGGCAGTCATCGCTGACGGCTGAGAAACCAAGGTTCGCGGCGACTTGCACCACGCGGAGGCTCTTGGAGTGGGCGGCGGTAGAGAAGTCCATGGAACGGGAGAGGTCGATCAACAGAAATACGGTCATCTCCCGCTCCTCAAAGTGCCGCTTCACATATAACTCTGGCATGCGGGCGGAGACGTTCCAGTCAATGCGGCGGCTATCCTCGCCGATCTCGTACTTGCGATGGGAGTCAAATTCGTAGCCGCAGCCTCGCGATTGACTGCGGTTCTGGCCAAAACGCAAGCTGCGCACGCGGCGGGAGACGGCGATCTCGACGTAGCGAAGCTCTTCAAGGAGTTTGGGGCCAGCATAGGTGCCTACGGAATGGGAGTGTGCCGGAGCACCTCGGCCATGACTTCATCGGCGCCGATGTTCTCCACTTCGGCGCGAATGGTGCGAACGAGCCGGTGATGAAAAACATCTGTGGCGATGAATTTGACGTCGGAGGGCATCACGTAATCGCGGCCGCGAAAGAAAGCGGAAGCCCGCGACATCGCCAGCAGATGCTGGTAGGAACGCGGCGAAGCGCCGTACTGCACCATCTCCCGCACAATCGGCAGGGAGTTGCGGGCGTCCTTGCGGGTTGCCTGTCCGAGGGCAACGATGTAGCGGCGAATCTTGTCGTCCACGTAGACGCCGCCGACCAGGTGGCGTACCGAGAGCACTGTTTGCGGGTCGGCCACCGATTTGATCCGGACGTCCTCCAGCCGCGAGATGAGCATCTGAAACTCGCTTTCCGGCGAAGGATAGTGCACGCGAATCATCATGGCAAAGCGGTCCAACTGGGCTTCGGGAAGAGAAAACACGCCTTCCTGCTCGACCGGGTTCTGAGTGGCCAGCACCCAGAAGGGATCTTCCAAGCCGTAGGTGTTTTCACCAATGGTCACCTGGCGCTCTTGCATGGCTTCGAGCAACGCGCTTTGCGTTTTTTGCGGCGCGCGATTGATTTCGTCGGCCAGGATGATATTGGCGAAGATCGGGCCTTTTTCCGTGCGGAACTCGCCGGACTTACTGTCGTAAATGCGCGTCCCCAGAATGTCAGCGGGGAGCATATCCGGCGTAAATTGAATGCGTTGGAAACGAGCGTGGATGCAATTGGCGATAGCGGACACCAGCAGCGTTTTCGCCAAGCCTGGCACACCTTCGAGCAAAATGTGGCCCGAGCCCGCTTTTTCTTCTTCGCCGCGCCGGAAGGAATAAGGGATGCGGCCGAACAGGCCGATCAGGATCCGCCGGATGAGTTCATCCTGGCCAATGACCACCTGTCGAATCTGTTCTTCGATCTGGTGGATGACGCCCCAGGCCTGTTCTCTGGTCTCCCTGGGGCTCTCCACGCGCGCCTGCAAAGCGTTCCTCTCCGTGGAGCTCTGCATCGCGGTCATACAAAAATACCCCCGACCAGACATGCGAAGGCGGCTGCCAGGAAGTAACGATATAGATCCTTGCGAACTGGGTCCGAGTGATACCCGGCGACCGGGCGGCCTTGAAGCAGAATTTCGTCGACGGCGTCGTTCACCTGCCGGTCATTCTCGGCGCGCACAAAGCTGGCACCCGATTTTTCGGCGATTTCTCGCAAGGTCCTGGCTTCGGCACGGCTCACAAGCCTGGAGCCGTCTTCGTCGGTCAGGTATTGATGCACCTCGCCTGCGAGCCCTCCCCTCATTACCAGGGGCACGAAAGCGCCGTTGGCCGTTCCCAGCCCGAAGGTATGGACCTTGGTCCCTGAATTCGCGAGCGCGATGAGGGGCTTTTCCAATTCCGCAGCGGTGTCGTCGCCGTCGGAAAGCAGGACGAAGACGCACCGGCGGCCCTTGAAGCCGCCGGGATTGAATTTTTCCTCAGTGGCCAGGAGCCGCATGCCCGCGGTGAGCGCGGCGCCCATATTGGTGCCCGGCTCCGGCTGATCCTGCAGGTTCAGATAATCGAAATAGACCAGGAGATTTTGGGGATCGCTGGTCAAATAGGAGAGCACAGCGCTATCCCAATTGAACACCACCAACCCGTAGCGGTCCTGCGCCTGTTTCCTTAAGACGAATTTCTGGATGATCTCCTCGGCGCGGCCCAAGCGGCTTGGAGACATGTCCCGGGCATACATCGAGGGAGAGATATCCAGCAGGAATACGATATCGGTTGGCGTGGGCAAGGCGCGGAGTTCCCGGAGCACGATTTGGGGGTAGGCCAACGCCACGGTCATCAAGATCAGACTCGCCGAAAATAGCAGTCCCCGGCCCCATGCCAGGCCGGAACGGGAGATTCTGGAGATCGCTTCGAGATTGCCAAGATTACCGAAGCGGAGGCGCATTCGACGCCTGTGCCATACGCCGATTCCCCATAAGAACGTGATGAGGGGAATCGCCAGCAGCAGCCAGAAATATTGCTCTCGTGCGAACTCCATCAGAATTCATCCAACAAGGAGCACTGCAGACAGTCGGGAGCTATTCGGGAGTTTGCCGTATGCCCCGGTGTTCCACGAGGCAAGACATTCTGGGCTTCCCAAAAATTTCCCGCTTTTTACGGCTTCTGTTTTGGCGAGAGGGTCCTCGTCTGATTCTCGTTGTTTAGAACTTGCGGCAGGAGCTTCATGCCTTCTTTCTGATTTCTCTCCAGCTCGCTTTTTACATAGTTGACGTACTCGAAGTCGTACTTGGCGTCCCAGCTGCCGGGTTCCTCGCGCAGAGATTGCCTGAGGTCGTCCTGGGCCGCACTCAAGGCGTCCTCCAAGATTTGCGGATCGTCGCCCACTGTCCTGGTATCTTGCGTAGCTTTACGGAAGGTGATCTCGCCGCGCATGAGCGAGAAGCGGCTGTCCGCAACGCCGGAGAATTGACTTTCTCGCTCCATGCGCTCCAGCGCATCGTCGTACCGGCCCAAGGCGTAAAGTGATCGCGCTTGGTCGAGAAACAGAATGCGGCGGTCCTCGCCGGGGATAAAACGCATAGCCCCGAAGGATCGCAGGTGCCGTTCCATGTCGTCGTACCGCTTCAACGCGGACTGCGGATCACCGCGGTTGAAGTCGTCCGCCGCAAGGCTCATTCCGCGTAAAACAGAGGCGTACTCCGCGCCGATCAACGACACGATCAGCAGCAGAATGCCCGCGGAAAACCTGACGATCTGCTTGTTAGAACGCTTGCGTGCCAACTCTTCCCTCGCTCGCAGGTGATACTAAATTAGTCCCTGCATGAAAGCAACAAATCCGGCAGGCGGAGGCGGGATCAACTTGGACGAGCGGGGACCGCCGATGAAAGTTTGGCAGTCCCGTTTGTTAACCTCTCTCGGAATCCGGCGAAACTAGCGACCGGAGCCCTGGAGCCGCACGACTTTCAGATACTTGACGCTCGGCGAAAGACGTTGTACAGTGCCGCCAGTTTTTGGCAAACCTGCCTCTGGGTTATTACATTTAGGCCATGTAATCGTGATGGTGGGAGGCTCCTATGAGTTCCGCGATATTCAAGTACAAACTATGGCTGTGTGGCAACGAAAGAAAAGCAGTGCCATTGTTGGGAGCAATCATTGCGTTGCTTCTGGTTGGTTTTCCTCTGTTCTCACAAACGCAAGGCTCCATCCAAGGAGCAGTGCTTGACCAGACCGGCGGCGCCATTGCTGGCGCCACGGTGACGGTGATCGACGTGGCGAGAGGCGTCACGCGAACCCTGGTCACGGATACCGCCGGAGAATACGTGGCCATCAACCTGACCCCTGGCACGTATACGGTGCGCGCCGAGGCCAAGGGCTTTCGCACCGTCGAGCACAGCGGTGTGCTGGTCGAGGTGGGCCAAAGCATTCGTATCGACCTGACCGTGCAGCCCGGCGAGCAAACCCAGACCATCACGGTGACCTCGGAAGTTCCGGCGATTGATACCACCGACACCACCTTGGGCGGGACTGTCAGCAACAACTCGATTAATTCGCTGCCCTTAAATGGCCGCAACTTCCAGCGCTTGCTGCAACTGCGTCCAGGAGTAATTCAAACGGTGGGAGGCACTACAGGCAACACGGCTACCAACGGTCGGCGTGCGGGATCTGATCTGTTGCTGTTAGAAGGGCTCGTCGAAATAGGCCAGAGCACCAACGGAAGTCTATTAAACGCCTCGTTTGGCGTTGGAGATGCCTCCAGCGAAGTGCCCATCGATGCGATCCAGGAATTCAATACCGAGCAGTATCCCCAGGCGGAATATGGCTGGAAGGATGGCTCGGTCATCAACGTCGGGATCAAGTCGGGCACCAACAGTCTGCACGGCACGGCCTACGCCTTTGGGCGCGATGCCGCTGCCACGGATGCGGCCAATTACTTTACCGGGGCGGTTACTCCCGCGACTCTGGAGCAGTTCGGGGCGTCGGCGGGAGGACCCATTCTCAAGGACAAGCTATTCATCTTCGGGAACTACGAAGGTCTGCGTATGAATCTGGGCCAAACCGCCGTGGTCACGATTCCGTCGGACATCCAGCTGTCTGCGACACAAGATCCAAAGAACGCGCTAAGCATGGTTAACGCCTGTAAGGCGTTGGGACCGGCAAAGATCAATGCGCTCAGCGCGCAACTCGTTGGCCTCAACCCCGCGACCTGCGTGGTCTCGCCTGCTTCATCCACAATCGAGAATATCCTGCCGTACGATGGGACCGCGTCCAACAATTATATCCCCAACCTGTTTAGTTTAGGGCCGCTCAACAATGGAATCCTTAAAGGTGACTACGTCCCTGGCCCACACCACCATATCAGTGGCATGTATTTTGTATCGAAAGTACAGCAGCTAGGCGCGAGCAACCTACTGCCTGCATGGAACGTCGTTTACCCTTTGACGGCGCAGGTATTCGAGGGAGACTGGGCCTGGACTCCCAATTCCACCTGGGTCAACGTAGTTCGTGCGGGCTACTCCTACGTAACTGAAGCGCGTTACTCCGAAGACCACAATTTGAATCCAGCGTCGCCCTGGCCGAACGGCTATGGCATGCCTACGGGCGTCACCAATCCGTTATATTTCGGGTTGCCGCAAATATTAATTACGGGTTTCAGCGGCGAACCAGGGTACAACAGTGCCAATAGCTATGGGCCGGCAGGCGAGGAGAATTTCCACGATAATGTCTCGTATTTGCACGGCACGCACACCTTCAAGTTTGGATTCGAGTATGTGGACAACGTTCGTATCAGCGACAACTATAGGGGCGGCTCAGGATTGATAAAATTCGGGTCCCTGCAAAATTTCCTCCAGGGCACCCCCACTACCGGTTCGTCTATTTTGGAGGGTGGTGATTATCAAGACGTTCGCTGGCCCTGGTACGCAACTTTCTTCCAGGACAATTGGCGTGTCAGCCCCAGAGTAACCTTGAATCTGGGCTTGCGCTGGGACATTCTCCTATCGATGCATGAACGCAACAACCTCCTTGGCAATTTCGTTCCCACGGCCAACCCGGCTACTCAACCCGCGGTGCAACAAATTGGGCCGGGCGAAATGGTCACTGACCAGGTCAATCCCTATCCCTACGATTTTCAACCGCGTCTGGGGGCGGCGTGGGATGTCCTGGGCAACGGGAAAACGGTGGTCCGCGGTGGGGTCAGTCTGTTCAGAGTGGCCGTAATCGAAACTCAAGAGGCAGCTGGCTCTTCCCCCTACGGGGCGAATTACCCGAGCATCGGTGTGAATAGAACGGGTACCCTCGCTAATGCTAATACCCCTGCCTTGTTGAGCGTACCCCCTAGTTTGATCAATTGGAACTTGACCGGTCCGATATTTCCAAATTCCGCTGCCACACAGGTCGTCAACGGTGTCACTTATACTGGCGGCTCTTGTACTCCTGCTGTGCCCTGCATCACCACTGGGGCGGTACCCAACTTCGTTCCACCTTACTCCCTCCAGTGGAATTTCGACATTCAGCGGGCCATCACTAATAACGTTTCGTTGGACGTGGCCTACGTCGGCAACCACGGTGGTGACGAACAAATCGCGCTAGACCTCAACCAGCCGCCGCTTGGCGCTGGATGGACCAGCGCTGCGGCCCAAACCGCTAACACCGGCTCTATCGCCTGTCTGGCAAGCTTCCCGCTCTACAACAACTGTCACGTCAATACCGCCACTGAAGTCGGGCCATATGCAAGCAAGTTTCCGTACCTCAGCTATATAGTCGAGTCGGAAAACGGGGCTTGGTCCAACTACGATGCCATGCAGGTCACGCTGCAAGCGCGGAACTACCACCGGCTCTCCCTCATTTCCGGTTACACCTATGCTCATGCTCTTGACGTCCAGAGCGCAAATGCAGGAAATTCGCTTGTCCCGTCCACCAACGATGACATCGCTCTAGAGTACGGAAACAGCTTTACCGACATCCGGCATCGCTTTACTTTTGCGCCGA
>Ga0206978_1068_pt3 | contig 18218 bp, 15 predicted proteins | sample Alteio_BWMinCont_21_FD_153477 | JGI IMG/M metagenome (GOLD analysis project Ga0206978, IMG submission 153477) | Enriched cells from forest soil in Barre Woods Harvard Forest LTER site, Petersham, Massachusetts, United States -... | ecosystem: Environmental > Terrestrial > Soil > Temperate forest >...
AATCAAGACGCTGTCTCGCTTTTAATCGCAAATGAAAAGAACACTTAGGGCATACCTCTAAGTTTCTTTCTAATTCAGAACGAAATAAAAAGGCCAAGCATTCTGGACACTTTGTCCATAAGCCCTCTGGCATCTCCTTTTTTTTAACACCATCGGTGCGAATTTTTGAAGGCAATAATTTGGAAAACCAGCTCATATTAAAGGTCGCCCATACTCAGATTTAAAAACCAAGGCCCTAGCTCTATTTTAGGTAAACTAAAGCGCTCCGGGTATTGTACCTCAACTAAATATAATCCCATAGGAGGAGCCGTTATTCCTGCTGTCTTGCGATCTTGGTTCTTTAATACCGTGTGCGCCCATCGTGGCGGTTCAGCCCCTCTCCCTATTTTGAATAATACCCCCATCATATTGCGTACCATATGGTGTAAAAAAGCATCGGCTATAAATTCGACAATAACGTGATCGTTGGATCTTTTTATCTTAATGGACTGGACATTGCGAATAGGAGAAAGGCTTTGGCATCGGGATCCACGAAAGGATGAAAAATCGTGTTCCCCTAGCCAGTATTGACTCGCTTCAATCATACATTGGATCTCTAACTTATTGTACTCCCAGGTGACATACTGCCGAAGTAAACTGGGTCTAATCGGGTGATTATAGATAACATAACGGTATCGGCGAGCAACGGCGGAACGACGAGCATTAAAGGTATCTGATACGGGTTTTGCCCAAAGTACGCGAATCCCTTCTTCTCTGCGTGAAAAAATGGTATTAGCGCCATATACCCAAGCGCGTTCACTTCTTTTAGCGGCTGAATCAAAATGAACCACTTGCCCACAAGCATGGACACCCGCATCGGTTCTGCCCGCGCAAAAGGTGCCAATGGACTCGTTGGCAACCTCACTTAAGACAATTTCTAGCGCTGCTTGAACAGCGTGTCCCGTTTTTTGACGCTGCCAACCACAAAATTGGCTACCATCGTATTCTAATCCTAAAGCAATTCGATTTTTCACAATTTTTTGCTCTGGCCTTACACCCGATTAATTTTTCTTAATATTTCGTTGGCTAATTTTATTTCTGCGCTATTCCCGCGAGCAATAATCTCATCTAAAATAGCTTCTGCATTTTTAATGTCTTGATAAGCAAGATACTGATTTGCCAAATCTAATTTCAATTTAATTTCCTCATCAAACATCATAATATCTTCCACAATTTTAAAGTTGTTTTCAGCAGAAACTTTAACGCGGGAGCGTGTGCGTCTTAAAAACCAGGCGGTAAATGCAATAGCAAACAGCAACGCTAAACCACTCCCCAGTAAAACCTGTTTGTGTGAAAATGTTGGTTTGGGTTCGGATGTTGATTGAGGTTTTTTTGCTAAGGTGGGTTGTGGTTGATCTCTTGCAGGCTGAACCGCCGGAATAATGGCAGGCACAACAACATTTGCAAGTGAATTCTCAGCTTTATCGACAATAATACCAACAGGCGCATCATTGATACCCAAAGTACTTTTAGCGTCTGCTATCTCTGTGGGCGGAATCGTATTTTCTGATTGAGTGCTTTTTTCTTGGAGTGCAAGCACTGCAACGGGATCTTGAAACGGCACCGCGGACTCTGATAAATCGGCTTTATTTAACATCTGAAGCGCTTGCTCGTTGGCGGCACGCTTAGACACCCCCCCAAAAGGCGCGGGATCTAATAAGAGCGTATAGTCGCGCACCACACGACCGTCTGGCCATGTGAGCAACACTAAAAATTCTAAATAGGGTTGCTTTACCGCATCTTCACTGGTGACTTTCAATATCGTCTGTTTATTTTGTTGCACGACTTCAAATCGCAATTTAGATAAAAAATAAGGCCGCGCGAGCTCAATGCGCTTAAAATCTTCTACAGAAGCAAGGCTAACGATCAAATGGCTTGTATCAATATCTTCTGCACCTTGTAATTCTATTTCTGCATCTAAGGGTTCATTTAAATAAGAATACAATTTAATTTGGCCAAAACCGAGAGAAAATCCAACTTCAGGTAGTAAACTAAACATAAATGCACAGAGAATAAAGACGATGTAATTTTGTTTTAGACTATGCATTTTCCCTCTCTTTTGCTGCTCGCGCGTTGCGATTTAAGCCATATCTTTACCGGATCATTATAGAATACAAAATAGATTACAAATAGTCACTGATCAAAATTTCTGCAATTTGAACCGCATTTAAAGCTGCACCTTTTCGAATATTGTCAGAAACAACCCATAAATTTAAGCCAAGGGGATAAGAAATATCTTCTCTGATCCGTCCAACATAAACGGCATCTGTACCAGAGGCTTCTGGAATTGGGGTCGGATATTCACCTGACTGATTTTCATCCATCACAATAACACCCGGTGCTTCTGATAAAATTTCTTTGGCTTCCGCTGCCGATATTTTTCGAGCCGTTTCTAAATGAATTGCCATGGAATGGCCATAAAAAACAGGCACGCGAACAGCTGTCGCGTTTACTTGAATATCAGGATCTTTAAAAATTTTTTGTGTCTCCCAAAACATTTTCATTTCTTCTCGTGTGTAACCGTTGTCTAAAAATTCATCGATTTGGGGCAACACATTAAAGGCAATTTGCTTAGGGTAAACGACAGACTCAATAGGACGACCGCTCAAGAGATCGGATACCTGCGTGACTAATTCGTTAATAGCGGCTTTCCCACTACCAGATACCGATTGATAGGTTGCAACATTAATACGGGTAATGCCAACTGCATCATATAGGGGCTTTAAAGCCACTAACATTTGCATGGTTGAACAATTGGGATTTGCGATAATACCGTGATTTCTAAACTCAGCGATATCTTCTGAATTGACTTCTGGAATAACCAAGGGTATGTCTTCGACTTGTCTAAAATGAGAAGTATTATCAATCACAATACAACCGGCTTCCGCCGCTTTGGGTGCATAAATGGCAGAGACTTTTGAACCTGCCGAAAAAAGCGCAATTTGCACTTTCGAAAAATCAAATTGTTCTACATCTTCAACGAGGTAGGATTTTTTTTTAAAAAGAACTGTTTCTCCCGCAGATCGGTGGCTGGCTAAAGGATACAGTTTTAGCACAGGAAATAATCGTTCCTCTAAAATCGAAATCATGGCCTCACCCACCGTGCCGGTGGCGCCTAAAACAGCAACATTAAATTTTTTCGAATTTTTCATGATTTATGATCCTTGCCTTAGCGCTCTGTACAAAAATAATATTCTCTTTTTTCAGTCGCCCAACTCGCTGCGCTCAGACAACGGCGCCTTCAAAAGAAAATATTATTTTTATCCAGACCTTAATGTAAAAATTGCTATACCAACGACAACAATCAGAATTAAAGCCAGAAACCCAACAGTTGTAAAACTACGGCTTAAATTTGCTTTTGAAAATGCTTCCGGATTACCTTGAATCGTACGATACATTATCCATATTAAAAAACCAAATCCGCAAATGGTTAAGAATCCTGCCAACATGACTTGTCCTCCGCATATAACAAGAATACACCCTGACCACCATTTTCAAATTCTAACCAGGTACCGGGGAAATCTGGATATTGGCTTTTAAGCGCTTCTTCTGTATTACCCACTTCCACAAACAAAAGTCCCTTTTCGCTAAGATAATTGGGCGCTTCGCGCAGGATCTGTTTTACAATCGTTAAACCATCCGATCCCGCAGCTAATGCCAAACGCGGTTCCCAATGATACTCGGGTGGTAAATTCCGCATTTCCGCGCTATCGACATAGGGTGGGTTAGAGATAATAATATCATAGCGTTTTCCGGTACACCCCGAAAAGAGATCAGCGTGGATCAGATTAACACGTGATTCACAATCCTGTAATACGCAATTTTTACGTGCGACATCTAAGGCATCTTCGGAAATATCAACCGCATCGACGATCGCATTTTCAAAAATTTTTGCACAAGCGATTGCAATACAGCCGCTCCCCGTACACAGATCTAACACACGGTACACCATCTGTTTACCCAACCACGGCTGAAATCCATTTAAAATGAGTTCCGCCATGGGCGATCGCGGAATAATCACCCGTTCATCGACATAAAATTTTTGGTGTGCAAACCAAGCCTCGTGCGTCAGATAAGGCACGGGGGTTCTTGTCGTGATGCGTTGGTTAACCAGTTTTAAATAGGCTTCCTTTTCCTCGGCAGTCAGTACCCGCTCACCAACGGAGGCATCCACATCGGGGGGCAACTTCAAAACATATAAAGCCAGAGCCACAGCTTCGTCCCAGGCATTGTTCGTGCCATGCCCATAATAGAGCTTTGCCGCCTTAAAAGACTGCTCTGCCCACTTTAAAACCGCATTTAGGGTTGTTAATTCCACAAAGACCCCTTAACATAGAGCCAAGGGCGGACACTCAGGTTCGCCTCTGCAATCGGATAAAAAGCCATTTTCCGCTCAAAGGGTTTTTGGATCAACATTTTGAAAATTTGTAGGGGCGGACGAAGGGCGGACACAGAGGTCCGCCCCTACAGTCCGCTCTCTAACTAGGGTATTTCATGGCGCACAGCGATAGACACATATTAGAAAATAATCGGGATTTTACCTATCCGCTTTCCGCTGCTCACAAATTCATTCATTTGTATGACCACTTAAAGCGACCCAGCACAGAACAACGCACCATTCTTGCAACTGCGTATTACACGCTCTCTACGCAAAACAATATTTCTTGCCATCGCCAAAAAATGCATGTGAATTCGGCTATCACGCTTTTAAAAAATATTACCCTTCAGAAGCGAAGCAATCTGTGGGGTTCGCAAATTGCGCGGGCTTATTTTAAACGCGCAGAATTATTAGAAGCCAAAGAAGCCTTTGCACTCGCAACCAATGACTATGTCGATACCATTGCGGCATTAGAACAATTTGAAAATAAACAAATTCTCGATGAAACAGATCGTCTCTTAATTGCGCAATCTGCTATTTCTATTGCGGATCTGATCGTCAACGAACAAATTGATGATAAAGCGCTTAATTTAAACCACCCCTTATTTTATATTAATAAAGCTTTAGAATATTTGCGAGAATTTCCAGAACCCAACGATGATATTTTATCGACGTATGCTTATGCGCACCAAATTGCGGGTATCTCTTTAAGTGTTTTCCACTTTGAAGAATCTAAAGAAGCGTTTCGTGTTGCGTTACTGATGGCATTTAAAACCGAAACCATTGGAATAAGCCCGCTTTTGACCGATATTTATACCTGCCTTGGATTGTTGTACGAACAACAATATGAAAGTTGCCCTATCAAAAAAGCTCCTGAATATCTGCTGGATCATGCCATGGTTTATTTTGGCTTGGCACTTTTATTTAGTCCCAAAGAAACCGAACGGGATGATGAAGACGTCTTAACATTAGATTCTTTTTTTGATCTGATCTATCGCGTTTTAGACCCCTATATTTCTCCCCTATCGCATCAGTTAGCGTGTGATCTCATAGATGCGGTTATTTATGCTTATTACTGTATTGTGAACAAGAGCCTACCCAATCAAATATTGCAAGATGAACTTAATCAACCCGATACGCTCAACAACTTTGCACAACATCTCTATTGGTTAGTCTCTGAAGCCTATCGTAAACAGAATCCCAGAGTCGGATTAAATTTTCTCGAGATACTGCCACAGGCTGAATATGAAAATAAACTCTATGCAGAAGACATTTTAAGCATCATTACACAAAAAAAGGCAAATAATGTTTATTATTTGCCTTCTAAAAAATAAAAGAGTCGCAATCCGGCTTAAGGTTTAGGTGTACAAACCACCATAGCGCCAGCGCCATATCCCTGTTCTGCACGGCCTGGATGATCATGATTGTATTGCTGCTCATGCAGTTGCCAAGCCAATTCATCGATCATTTCTGGGCTCAAATTATTTCTAACGTCTGCCATAAAAAACAAAGAGCGAGGAATTGGCAGAAGATTTGTTGGTGCAGGTGCCGGAAATTGCTTAGCTAATGCCTTCAAAGCCATCTCACACCCATTATGAACAGCTTTTGCGCCCAACGAACCTCCCACCAAAAATCTGGCGATTTCTTGGCTGTTTGCTTTGTTCTTCATAAATTGAAAACATATATCTCCAAGAGCAAGACCTAAGTGTCTTGCGTTCTCTAGGTATGCTTCTAAGTGTTGCTTTGACAATGCAATTTGTTGAACAACACCATCAGCACCACACTGCTGCATCCTATATTCATTAGCATTAAATGCATCTTCACTTATAGAAATACTAGCACCTAACAAGACTAATGCATTCGCAACCCCTTGATTGCCTCTATACCAAGCGTGCAATAAAATGGTGTTATTCAATGCTACTTGATTGATATCGGCACCCGCGTTCATTAAACAGCGAGCCATTTCATAGTTTGCACTTTCAAAGTCTTTGAACACTCGCAAAGCAAAAATTAATGCTGTTCCGCCATCCCGCTGTGCGACGGAAACATCAATCCCTGCTTGATTTAATAAAAAATTTACCAATGCTACTTGGTTATGTTCTGCTGCGATTAACAATGGCGTGTACCCAACGTTAAGTCTGGCATTAACATCTATATTATTTGTTTCTAGTATTTCCTTTACTGTTTTTATATCACCTGCTTCACAGGCAGCCCATAATTGATCGTGTATATCCTCTCCTAGCCTTTCTCTAACATTCACAATCCGCGGTTCGGCAGATTGATATAACAAAACTTCATCTAATGAGAATTTGCGTTCTAAATTTTCACTTGAAACAGCCATTTTTTATCTCCCAATTATTAATTTTAAAAAAGTAAGTTACCACATTTAAGCAATGTAAGCAATGTAAAATCGGGTTTGTCTTATAGTTGGCAAGCATTCAAGCTGTATATGAAATCAGTACGGTATCTAGATTTGACCCCATTGTCCGATGCTATATTCATGATTGATTGGATAATCCACACATTTGGACAATGGCTGCTCTCAAATGCGCCGGCCAAACGCGCTTATCTCTGCGACTTTAAGCAAATTTGCAATAAAGTCCAGTCCGGAGATGTGCTGCTTATTGAAGGTCGTAATCGCATTAGCGGCATTATTAAAGATATCACGCAAAGTCCTTGGTCTCATGCAGCGCTTTATATTGGCAATATCCACGACATTCAAGATTCACCGCTTAAAAAATTGATCTTAACGTATATTCAGCAACTCGCACTATCGATAGAAACATTATCCGGACATTTATTAATTGAAACAGATATTGGTATAGGCACAACGATTTCGCCTATCGAAAAATATCAGGAAGATCACATTCGCATCCTAAGACCGCATGGCATATTTCCTGAAGATATTCAAAATGTCATTGCGTATATGATAAGCCATTTAGGCCGCCATTATGATGTACGTCATGTATTCGATCTTGCGCGATTTTTATTCCCTTGGAGATTTTTTCCTAGAAAATGGCGCTCCTCTTTATTTCAACATAATGCCTTAAAGCCCACACGAGAAATTTGCTCTTCACTCATCGCAGAAGCATTTCAATCCGTTGGATTTCCGGTTTTACCCTTTGTTGTGGAGACAGAAGGCAAACCTTTAGAATTAGTCCAACGAAACTCGAAATTATTTACACCTTCCGATTTTGATTATTCGCCGTATTTTGAAGTCATTAAATACCCTATTTTTCCACTGGGCATAGAGATGTCGTACAAAGATTTGCCATGGAAAAGGGATGATTTTAACAAAAGCGATCATTTGCAAATGTCAAAGGACTAAAAATATTTTAAGCAATAGGCCACCCTCGCCCGTTTCAGGGGAGAGAGTGGCGTATTTTTAATGATCCATCGTATGGCCAACAGCACCGCCGATAAGACCGCCTGCTGCTGCTCCTACGCCTGCACCGAGAGCGCCACCGCGAGATCCAATGACTGCACCCGTAACACCGCCAATCGCGGCACCCGTTGTTTCGTTCCGGCTCATACCGGCACAACCACTTAACAATACACAAACCAAAGTCACCACTATCATTTTATTACGCATTTCCATGTCTCCTATACTTATATACAGCTTTTAAAGCGCCAGGTCTAAATGATTGGCACCTGTATATGAGACAGCGTAAAAAACAAAAAGTTTAAAGGCTATTTAGAAAATTTTTCTGGAAATTGTTTGGTGATTCCATTTGTTAACATGTCCGAAAACCCAAGCATATGCGCATGGTTTCTGTCATAACTGTCTATATCGTCTTGCCAGCTCATCGATAATCTTGAGGTGATCTCAGCAGTCGTCAGCGCTAAATGTTGATGTAGCATATCAGCAATCTCTCTTTTAGACCAATCAGAATTCGTTGCACTCAAAAACTCTGCTATCTCATCAGCATTTGCTTTCCATTTACTTTCCACATCATTTAAGAGTTCTTTATTGTTATCATTAGCCGCTTGAATAACTTGAGAAGTAATCAGAATATGATTTCTAAGAAGCGAAGATAATTTCTTTCCAGCTGCTTCTCCATAATAAGGTTTGATAGCATTACCAATGTCATCTTGATTTTTTAATAATCTTTTTGCAACAGGTACAACATCCTTCAGATTTCCAAGCACGCTCACAATATAATCCCTTGTGTATGTGGTATGATCTCCCCATAGCTTCCTCATATCCATTGTGAACGCGACTTGTGAATTCGAATATGGTGTTGTGTTATTATTCTCATAGCTAGAGCTAGGGTAGGCCCATGTCATATTGCTTGTTGTTATTACCGCGGATGATAATAAAACAATCGAAATTAGTTTTTTCATTTCAAAATCCTCCCTAACACATATTGACGCATATTGATGTATATTAACGCAAGTCTGATTTAAGCGCAAAGACACCCAAAACCATTGAACTAAGTTGGCAAATTAAATCTGTGCACCGATACGCGCGCGCCTTTCGCGGTTACTTGTTTCTCGCCTCGTGCTCGGTTCTTTGCCAATGAACGCCCTTTTTAAACAAGTCTATTGTCATCTGTTCTATCAAAGCAAAACTAAGCACAAACATACTCACAAAAAAGTTCAGGTATGCAAAAGGCAATAGTCTGATACGATTTCCAATGACATCTCGTAAATTATCGAGATGCACTGCCGCGGCAATTTCAAAAAATATGGTGAAGTTTCCCATCCCAATAAAGAAAATAAGAATAATAAATTCAAGGACAGTAGACACCCCTGGGATAATATTAAACAGATAAGCGATGGTAAAAATTACCCACCCTGATAACAAAAGCGGTGAAATTAAAAATGTACACAACAACAGCACACCATCAATACGAGCCCATAACTTTAATCGATTATTAAAAAGTGTTTTAAAAAAGTAATGTGCACAAACTTGATTGTGACCCTTTGCCCAACGTTTAATTTGTCTTATTCGTACTGGCCAGGTTTCTGGACACAACTCAAGGCATTCCGCGTTATTTTGATAAACTGAAATCCAGCCATTGCTTAACAAACGAAAGGTTATTTCAGTATCCTCTGCCAAAAAATCTTCCTGCCAACCACCAACCTCAAGCAAGGCGTTGCTTCGGATGCCACCTGCAGTTCCCCCATATTGCGGAATGGTATGCATATTTTCTCTCGCCTGTTGATTAACCTGATATCCCCCGCAACGTTCCATATCAATTAATCGTGTTAACAGATTTTTATCAACGTTTCCAGGAATCACTCTTCCCATCACTAACCCTACCTCTGGATCAAAGAAAGGACAAACAAGCTTTTTTATCAAAAATGGACCCAGAATATAATCTGCATCAAAAACCAATGTTATTGCACCTCTCACCAAGGGCATGCCATATAGTAACGCAGCGCTTTTACCATTCGTTCCTTCCGTACGATGACAGTGAACAAATTGATCCGGATAGTTTTTAACATATTCTTCAATAATTTCCCCTGTTTTATCTTCCGAACGATCATTTATAATAATAACTTGTAAAAGTTCCTTGGGATAATCAACTTTTACAATACTCGACAATAAATCCCCTATGACTTTTTCTTCATTGTGTGCAGCAGTTAAAATAGTAACGCTTGGCCAGTTTGCTTCAACAATTTCGGCATAAAGATTATGCTGGGTTCCAAACATTCGGCTAAAAGCAAACAAATAATGACGAACGACATAAATAAATAATATAAATAGTATGATATACAATGGAATAAGAAGCGCTAGCCTTAAACTATCGCTCATCTGGACGGGTGTCAGATAAAAATCAGGGCTTACCATAATTACTGCATATCTCTAAATTTAAAAGTTAAAATGGCGCACATTGAAACTCAAGATTACTTGATTTTCCAGATGATACCATCCAATATTGTTCATCCTCACGAATTAACCCCTTACCAACGGTAATCTCAGGTTTTTTACAAGCATCCTTCCTGATCAACCATGTCTGCTCCTCTAAGTTTTCAGGATGCGTGGCTTTAATAATTTGATAATTTTCATTACGCTCTACTTCCCATGATACCTTTCTGCGTTTGTTCAAAAACTTTGCCAAATCAACCATACTGTACCATCTGAAAACGCCTGCAGTAGAAAGTATTTTTGCTTCAGTTAACCACGCTTTTAAAGACTCTAGGTATTGGGGGAAAAATTTAAAATCAGCAGGATGAAAGTACATAAGACGCGCTTGATGATGTAATGCAACAAATTGTGTAGACGTTACGAACCATTCGCTTACAACGTCAACAGGTAGTCTTCTAAAACCAAAATCCCGAATAGATGCATCAAGACCAAACGGTAAAGCGGGGAAAGACCATAAGTTCGGGTTATCAAATACCCCATCTCTAAAATTTCGTGTGGGTCCTGCACCCGCATTACTAAGCGTATAATAACCCAGAAAGCCCTCCTGTTCTAAATATCGCGTAGCCCAATTGGGTTGATTACCTTCGCTAGGCATATATTCCAATACTTTTTGGTTCATAACTTTTTCAATGGCATCCACATTCATCGTAATATATTTTTGAAACTCGTCTTGATTATACTCACTTATATTGAGACCAAAATAATTATGCATCCATCCACCATCACTGCCTATTGCATTACCCAATGCTGCAAAATAATGCATCCAATGCTGCGCTTTTAGATTATTCAGAATATCTGGCCCCTTATTCTCCGGCTCAGAATCTGGGATAAGATTAACATTAGGACCTGCTGTAATATCAATAGAATAAGGGCCTTGTTTGAATAATCCAATATCCTCTAGTGTTTGAAATTCATCAAAATCAAATTGTGATTCCGTATGAAGATTCATCACAATTCCGCCCACACCATTAGGTACTGGCGCTAAATAAGGTAACTTTAACATATCGACAGCAAAATACTTCAAAAATACATGTGCAAGCATGCTATCTGTATCAGCCCATAAATTAGTCAATGGCAGATTGACAAATAATATTTTTCCTTTCCCAACATCGACTACCCCTGCGATGAACTGATGATCTGCAGTAGTCAACAGTAAAGGAACATCTTCTTTCATAGGTTGGGTCGTGAAATGTTGATATTTTAAAATGCCATAGCCATAAGTCGATATGGCACAAAAGGGATTAATGGTGCCCGCCTGAATGTTTGTGGCGTCCTCTTCTGGCATACATTTTCCAGGCGGAATACCTAATTCAAGTAAAACATCTTTCTGTTGTCCAACGCTACTGCTTTCGCTTCCCGGAGCTGCCTCCTGTTGTTCAACTGTGCTGTTTTCAGTTCCCGAATCGTCTTTGAGCGCTATTCCATACTTAAGATTGAGCATCTCTGAAAACAAAGATCCTTCTTTAAAAGGATTCCCATCAAAATCTTGCGTGCCTGCATCATAAACCAACATCAGATACCCGCCGGATTCAACATAAGACTTCAGTCTTTTGACCAACACGTGAGAAGCCCGACTATGAATGATATCAGGCAAAATAATGCCTTTATAATCCAAGGGTCTTAATTCTTTTGAATAAAGGTAGTCATTATCCGATTTAATATCTAGGTGTAACCCATCTTCGTGGGCAATATTCTCCCAACCTTTTAGCAAGTTTTCATCGATCGCATTATCTGATTTAAGCAAGAGTAAAGTATCCGGGGATCTTTTTTGCGACATTGAGTAAAAAATCGCCACGCCAACAATCGCCAAAAAAGCAAGCAGAACGAATATCACGAGTATTTTGTTTCTAACCATGACATATATATAGTCCAATGATACTGTACTGACAAACCCGAAGCGGTTTATGACATCAAATTTAGGCAAGCACCTAAGTTTTCTATCTTAAATATCGCCTTAACACTGCTCATGCAATCTTGATCATTCGCATATTTGACTTAGACTTAAATTTATCTAGGTATAAATTTTTTACCAACATGTGCCGACAGGTCAAAAATGGAAAAATTTAAGTCTTTATTGAGTTTTGCTTTGGGCATATGCTTAAGCTCAACAACTTTTAAAGTTCTCAGTAATTCCCTCGATACGGAAGCGAATTCAAAACCACAGGCGGCTGTAGCAACGAATGTAACTCCGTCTGTTTCCGCAGCAATAGCAGAGGAAGCGCCACAACTTAAATCCCTACTGTCTGTAGCAATACCACCAAAAATGATCGATCTAACCCCTCCTGCTTCTCTGGTGCTATTAGAGGAAGCCGCTTATACGCCTATTTCTCTCGCAATGTCGGATGCAACAGCTCAGGCAACTACGCCTGTTTCTACTGTCACCTCAGAGGCACCCGCTCAATCCCCTGAAGAAGCGACAGCGAAAAAAAATTGGAACACGGCAATCAGTACCTACGAAAAAGAAGCAAATGAAGCAGAAAAAAATGGGGACATCGCTATTAATGCCTATAAAGTAGAAATTGCTAAAAATCCTAACCGGCCAGATTTATGGAAAAAAATTGCGGATATTGAAAATAAGCAACAACATTACCAAAATGCTATTGAGGCCTTAAAAAATGCTATAAAGCTCCAACCTCTGAATGCTGAACTCTATGCAAGTCTATCTGAAACTTATACGCATACCAATCAATCTAAAGAAGCACTGCTCGCTATTGAGCAAGCGCTGCAATTTGACCCAAAGAATATTGATTATTTAAACAGAAGCGTACTTTTAGCAAATTGGGCAGAACAATACGATCTCGCTGCAGACAGTTATAAACGCATCCTTAGGATTCAGCCACACAACCAAATGGCTCGTGCCGGGCTTGAGAATGCTGAAGCTAACTTGGCCAAACCTAAACCAACGACTGAATTAAATACTAACCCATCAATAACAGGGCCCAAAACAGCTGTTTCTGAAGTCATGACAGCGGAAGCAGCGGCTAAAACGCCTGAAGCAACTGTGGTCACGCCTGTTTCTATCGCAATGACAGAAGAAAGAGCGGCGGTACCCACACCTGTCTCTATAGCAATGACAGAGGAAACTGAAAAGGCTAAGGCAGCTGAAGCCGCTGAAGCCGAAAAAATTGAGGGCTTAAAAAATGCTATAAAGCTTCAACCTCAGAATGCTCAACTCTATGTGAAACTATCTGAAGCTTATGCGCTGGCTAATCAATCTAAAGAAGCGCTGATTGCGATTAATCAAGCACTGAAAATTGACCCAAAGAATCTCGACTATTTAAACAGAAGAGGAATGTTAGCGATTTGGGCAGAAGAATACGATCAGGCTACGGACAGTTATAAACGTATACTTAAAATTGATCCCAATAACCAAGTGGCTCGTGTCGGGTTGAATATTGAAAGTGAAATAGCCAAATCTAAACCAACTAGCACATTAAATGCGAATACATCAAATGCGACGATATCAACAGTGGAGGAGGCAAATCCGCCCGTTTCTACTCAAACGACGCCTGTTTCTCCTCTAGAGGTAGCGCCGAAAAGAAGGCCTCTAGCCACGTCTACTTCTGTAAAAACACCAAAATGGAAGAATATTCTTGCACCAACCACTGGTCCGGAGGATCGTACGGGTTCGGGTTATATTGAAGGCGGATTTGAGTCTGATATCTTAACCGGAGATAACGGTGTTTGGCGCAATCAATATATAAAAGGCGCTTTGCAAACAGACAGTAAAAACAATTGGGTGGGAGAAATAGATCATGATTTTGAGTTTGGGGAACGCGCCTTCTATGCAGAAGTGGAAAACACGCATATCATCAATGACAAATGGTTTAGTAATCTTGGTTTGGGCTTAAGCGACAATTCTACTTTTGTTCCCAAATATTACATTGGGGCTACAATTTCTAGAAAGTTTTTAAAAGAACAAAACTTAGTGGTGTATTTGGGTGGACACGCATACTGGTGGAGACCAATTCCCACATCAACGCAAGATCTTAATCCTGGCATTTCCTATTATTTCGAAAGTCCCTGGATACTAGAAGGCGGTGCACTGCTTAATCGCTTTCATCCCGGTGCTATTTATTCTACAAGCTACTATGTCTCAGTAACGCAAGGTAGAGAAAAAGACCATTTATACACACTGCGTTATGATTTTGGCAGGGAAGGCTATCAAACGACAGGCCCAGGCAGTCCTGTTGTCACAAATTATCCAAGTACGGATCTCACGGCAACTTGGCGGCAATGGATAGACAAAAATTGGGGCTTTAATATTAGCGCAGAAGCGTATTGGAATCCATTTTATCAACGTTATGGCATAACTGTTGGACTATTCAGAGATTTCTTATGATGAAAGCAAAAAAAGAAAAAAAGGGCATCTCAATTTTTTTTCCTTTTCGAGCCTTTCATAACCAAGAGTTTAATCAAGGCGTATTTGTTTTTTTCTTGATCCCACCCGTTATTAATCTGATAACTTTATTGCTTCTGAATAGTATTACACAATTTTGGGGCGCAATTATTAACTTCTCTTTGTCTAAATTATCTTTTGAATTTAATGTGTTCTACACAGAATATTTTTTGCTTGATTTTTCTTTTTTAGTACCATATATTAATCTCGCAGCCTCTCCGCCGGATGCTATAACTTGGTGGTCTTACCTTGTGGTGTCGGTTGTCGTATTTTTATTATCCTTCTTAATCTCGGATAAGTATACCCCGTTGATTTATTATACAAGAACATTCTGCGTTCTGCTCTGGTTTATATTGATCTTTTTCTTTTTCTTCCCGGCGAGTTTTCCGTACGAAATTTCACTATTTACAAAAACGGGGTTCTTACAAATCATTTCTTTATTATTTGCAATTCCCTGGATTTATTGTTTCACCTACTATATGTTTGGCTATAGAGTGCTGCGAAAAATTATCATAACCAGTGTGGCTTTGATTTATTTTATCATCTTAGCACCGTTTCAATACATGGTAAACGCCTGTTTGATTCATCTCTATTCACTTGCACTGATGCCAATTTTATATGTCTATGCGGGACTTATGATGAATATTTTTGCTGCTGTTGCTCTTTTTGCTTATGGCGTAAGTTTGGAACAAATTTACATAAAATATAAAAAATGATTTTCTGAGAAGGATTTTCGATGGATATGGAATCAGTATATTATTTCTTAACAATCATTGCTATTACAGCAATACTCTTTATCGTGCCATTCTTTCCTGCATGGCGCGAATGGAAATATAAAACAGATGCAGAACCCTTCGTAGTTGATTTTCCGGACAAAACAATTGTTGACTATACGATACGTATTTTTAGAGAATACATACAGACGCATTTTAGCCCAATATTAGAAAAATACAGCCAATTGCAGAACTCTGATGATGGAAAGCTGGAAAATGGTACAGAATATCATGTCACTGGGATCCCGGGTGCAATAACACTTTCTCCTTCAGAGCTCCAAAATAAAAAAACAAACAAGATATACTTACTCTGCCAGCAGAGTGTTCTACCCAACGATATCCATTTTAATAATAAAATATATGGCACTGAAGGAGTAGACATAGGATCCCTCTCAACCCTCAATGAGATTATGGCAGGAGGTGACATATTATTAGAGGCAGGGGTTTCTGTTCAAAAACTTGCCTACAGTAAGACATCTATCGTTATTAAAGAGAATTTCAAAACAAACGGATATTTAAGAGCTGAAAATAAAATTCTATTTTTAGGAAACGCACAATTTAAATATTTACATGCCCCTAATATTGAGTTTGGAGACATATCTTTTAAACCCAGCGAACATTTTATCGATGTTATCGCAGTCAAAACCCTTCCGCGAAGATTACTGCTTGAAAATATGAGCATTCCCGAAAATACGCACCTGGTTTATAATTTTATTGCTAAAGGAACGTTAACTATTGGAAATAAATGCTCAATATTCGGTAATATAAAGTGTTATCAAGAGGTTAAGATTGAAGACAATACGACGATTGTAGGATCAGTGATCTGTGAAAAAAATATCACCATTGGTGACAATTGTTCCATTCAAGGACCCATCATAGCAACAGGCACCATTAGAATAGGTAAGAATTGTTGTATTGGTATACAAGGTATAAAAACCAGCGTTGTTGCTAAAAATATTTTTATTTCAACCGGATGTTTTATTGCAGGGCATGTATTGGCTAAGGTAGAAGGACATTATAGCGTTTAATTTTTTTTTGCTTGCTTTCTTAAAGATTTTTCCAATATTTCAACAATAGTTTCAGCGGCGTGGCCATCGCCATAAGGCGATGATTTTCCGATCATTTTTTGATACAGTGATTCATTGGTCAATAACTCACTCACCGCAGCAACAATGCTTTCAGTCCGAGTGCCGGCTAATAAACCAAGGCCTTTTTGAATAATCGCAGGACGTTCGGTGCAGTTTCTCATAATAACAACGGGTTTGTGCAATGCAGAAGCTTCCTCTTGAATGCCCCCCGAATCCGTCAACATCAAAGTAGAATATTTCATAAGATGGGCAAACGCATCGTACTTTAAAGGCGCAATTAAATAAATATTTGGCTGGTTACTCAAATGTTTTTCAATAACGTGTTGTACGTTAGGATTAGGATGAACCGGTAAAATAAAATCAACATCTGTAAAACGATGACTGAGCATTAATATTGCCTTACAAATATTGATTAAAATTTTTCCATGATTTTCACGCCGATGAGCAGTCACAACAATAAAGCGCCTTGCGGGAGACAGAACAGGAAGTAATTTCTTTTTTCTATTCTCGAGTATCCAATATAAAGCATCAATGACTGTATTACCTGTAATAAATATTGAATCTTTATTGATGTTTTCACGCATTAAATTTTTTTTCTCATCTTTGGTGGGTGCGAAATGCCATGTTGCAAGTGGCGCCGCCAATACCCGATTTATTTCCTCGGGAAAAGGTTGGTATTTATTAAAGGTTCTTAAACCTGCTTCAATATGCCCAAAAGGAATTTTGTGATAAAAAGCAATCAATGCCGAAATAAATACCGTCGTTGTGTCACCCACCGCAAGTATGGCTTGAAATTGATGTGTATTAAAAAAATCATCGAGTTTTAAACATAAATTACTGGCAAGCTTAGAAAGCGTCTGATTTTCAAGCATAATATTAAAATCAAAATCGGGTGTTAACTTAAAAACTTCAAGCATATCATCCAATAGTCCACGATGCTGAGCAGTGTTAATCAGAAAAGGTTTTGCCCAAGAACAAGCGTTTAATTTAAAAAAAACAGGTGCCATTTTAATAATTTCTGGACGTGTTCCTACTATACAGGCTATTTGAATTTTTTGCCTGCTCAAGATTGCACACTTTTATCTGCTCGACGTACTGTCTCGCTCAGTTCTTCTGCTAATACCTGTATTAGAGCCTTATCTTGACCTTCTACCATGACTCTAATAACGGGTTCTGTTCCCGAGGGTCGCAGCAACACTCTCCCCTTTCCTTTCAGTGTTGCTTCAATTTTTGTCAGTGTCGATTTAACCGTTGAATGGTTCATGATAAAAAGCGGATCCGTAATAGACACATTGATTAAAACTTGTGGATATTTTTTCATGCCTTGTTTTAATTCTGCTACAGTTTTTCCAGTCGCCCGTGAAATTCCCAATACGCGCAAAGCTGAAATAATACCATCAACTGCTGTATTGATATCTAAACAAAGAATATGACCCGATTGTTCCCCACCGACATTCCATTCTTTTTTATCCAGCATCTCCATCACATGCCGATCACCTACTGGCGCACGATAAAACGCAATGCCTGCTTTCTTTAATGCTTCTTCTAATCCTAAATTACTCATTAATGTGCCAACAACGCCCCCCTTTAAACGGTTCGTATCGGCATACCATTTTGCAATAATAAATAGCATTTCATCGCCGTCTACGATTTCGCCTAAATGATC
>Ga0206978_1111_pt1 | contig 18198 bp, 22 predicted proteins | sample Alteio_BWMinCont_21_FD_153477 | JGI IMG/M metagenome (GOLD analysis project Ga0206978, IMG submission 153477) | Enriched cells from forest soil in Barre Woods Harvard Forest LTER site, Petersham, Massachusetts, United States -... | ecosystem: Environmental > Terrestrial > Soil > Temperate forest >...
AGATGCAAATGGTACAAAGGTTAAAGGAGGCCAATTTTGCGTCGGCTTTAATATCTCAAGGTTGTGGAATTTTTAATTTGAAACAAAAAGGAAGTATGATGCTTCCGGTAATGTAAAACAAAAAAGATCTATTAAATAAAAAAAGTATGAAAAGGAAATTAATCTTAGTTAGTTCAGTGTTAGCTGTATGCGCAATGAGCTTCGCATTTACCACTATACAGCAGCCCAAGCCATGGCCTGTTCCCGAAAAAAAATGCAAAAATGGCTAACCCAGTAAAATCCAATGCAGAATCTATTTCTGCGGGCAAGGCTTTGTGGAACCAGCATTGTTCATCGTGCCATGGAAAAAAAAGGGTTAGGCGATGGCAGCAAAGCGGCCCAGTTGAAAACAACCCCGCAGGACATGACCCTGGCTGCCTGTCAATCACAGTCTGATGGCGCTCTTTTTTATAAGGTATCGGAAGGCCGTGATGATATGCCAAGTTTCAAAAAGAAAATACCTGATGCCGAAGATATTTGGAACCTGGTAAATTTCGTCCGAACATTGAAAAAATAATTCGGTCACGATGAAATAAAAAAGGTCTGGCTTAGTTCAGGCCTTTTTTGTTTGACTATTATTACCGGTACCCATTTCAATTTCAACCGTATTTATGATCTTAATCATTTTTTTATCTAATGGAGATCATAGTTTAGGTTTTCATATTGATCTAATTTTACTTCGATCTTAAAGATTAACATTTATGAATAGCAATGAAAAAAATACCCCAGCAAATTTACCATCACGAAGAAAATTTGTTTGGAGGATTGGCGCGTTCACGCTGGTGACTGCAGTTGCAGCAGCCGTGAAATTTCCTTTTTTGTCCCTGAAAAATGTAATCTCAGGCAAACCGGGAGTTAAAGGTAAAACCATTACCATGCTCACACAGGATGGCAAACTTGTACAGGTGGATGAAGCCCTGATAAACTCGTGCAGAAGGAAAGTAAATAATAATGAGCTTCTGAACTGGATCAAGAAATAAAAATCAACACATAAATAATACAATTGTGATGAATCAAGAAAATAATTCGAGAAGAGATTTCCTGTTAACAGGCCTGATGGAAGCAGGTATAGGGGTGGCCGCCGGATGTACAACTAAAACCCCCTTTGAAGACGCAGCCGGGAGCGAAGTAAAAGCATCAGGTAAAAAAGTAAAACTGCTGTCAGTGGACGGGGAGGTGATCGAGGTTGACGAAGCATTCCTTAAACCTGTTCCTCATATGCCACCCGTTTCAAAAAGCGAAGAAAGAATTGGTATTCCGGGGAAAAAGTTTGTAATGGTTATCGATCTTTCCCGGTGTAAAAATCTGAAGAAATGCCAGGCAGCCTGTAACCACGCACATGATCTGAACCCCGGGGAGAACTGGATCAAAGTGGACCCGATGCAAGCCGGGGCGCATACAGCGCCGTACTGGGAGCCAACTACCTGTATGCACTGCGACGAACCTCCATGTGTTAAGGTTTGCCCCGTGGATGCGACATTTAAAAGAGAAGACGGAATCGTTTTAATTGACAGCGACCGTTGTATTGGTTGCCGTTTTTGCATGGCCGCCTGCCCATATTCAACCAGGGTATTTAACTGGGGCGAGCCCGAGCTTTCTGCAGAAGTTGCAGCCCAGCCTTATTCCTCCGAAACGAGTATCCCTCAAAAAAAGGGGACCGTAGGCAAATGCGACTTTTGCGCCGATATGACAAGGATGGGTATGTTACCGCATTGCGTTTCAGCTTGCCCGAACGGCGTTTTCGCCTACGGGGACCTCAATGAAGATTCAGTTACTAATGGCACTGAAACGTTCAGGTTCAGTGATTTGATAAGAGACAAGGCAGGCTACAGGTTATTGGAAGATCTGGGTACTAAACCCAGTGTTTATTACTTGCCTCCGGTAAGCCGGAACTTCCCTTTTGAATCAGGGCTTGAAAACGATAAGACACAGAATAGTTAACATAAAATAATCAACGGTGGAAAATTCAATAGTAAAAGAGAAGATAGTAAAAGATATGCTACCGACAGATGCAGTTTCAATACGCGACGAGAAAATAATACAGGACCTGCTGCCCCAGCGGTTTGGCAAATGGGGTTACATATGGGTCGGCATTTTAGTAGCTATTTGTTTGGTCGGTGTGTTTGCCTATTACCGTCAATTGCGATACGGTTTGGCGGTTACTTCAATGAGGGATTATGCTTCATGGGGTATTTATATTTCAAATTTCGTATTTTTTGTGGCTATAAGTTTGGTTGGCTCGTTGATCACTGCTGTGTTCAGGTTAGCCGGTGTTCACTGGAGCACGCCGCTTACCAGGATTGCCGAAGTTATTGCAGTGGCGGCTATCATTTTTGCGTCCATCATTATTATTGTTGACATGGGAAGCCCCGAAAGGTTCTATTTTTTAGTGTTGTATGGCCGCGTCCAGTCCCCCATCATCTGGGACGTAATTGTAATTACTACTTATTTCTTTATCAGCCTCCTGCTTTTATACTATCCGCTGCTGCCTGATATTAAAATATTACTTCGTTATAAAGCTAATGCTGGAAAAAGGTTATATAAGTTCTACGGTTTTATTGGTTCGTTCTGGAATGGCTCTTCTAAACAAATTAAATTAGGCGACAGGGCAATTAATATACTTTGTATCACTATCATCCCCGTAGCATTTTCCATTCACACGGTTACTTCATGGTTGTTCGCAACCACCTACCGCCCGGGCTGGGACAGTACCAACTTTGGTGCATACTTTATAGCAGGGGCTTTTTTAGTGGGTGCAGGGGCCGTAGTAGTTGCCATGTACGTTTTCAGGAAGGCCGACCATCTTGAAAAATATATTACTGAAGATCATTTTGAAAAAATGGGAAGGATATTAGTGCTCCTTTCTTTACTCTACCTTTATTTTAACGTGAATGAATTTTTGACACCCTACTTCAAAATGAAGGAATCGGAAAGGGCTTATTTAAATGGTCTTTTCACAGGCGATTTTGCCCCTGTTTTTTGGTTCGCCATATTGGTTGGGATGATCTTACCGATCATCATTTTACTATTCAAAAAAGGAAGAAAGCCATTGCCTATGTTTATTGTAGGGATTATGGTGGTGGTTGGCGCCTGGTTTAAACGTTATTTAATTGTAACCCCAACTTTACTGCACCCCTTCCTGCCCATGCATGATGTGCCGGCAAACTATCATCATTATTTTCCAAGCTGGGAGGAATGGGCCATCACTATGGGCTCATTAGCCGGAGTTTGTTTAGTAATTACCGTCCTTACCAGGATATTTCCTATTATTCCAATTCAAGAAACTTTAAACGAACAACATGAAACCGCAAAATAAAATATGCATCGGGTTACTGGCCATTATTCTTGTATGCTCATACTTCAATGGCTTTTCGCAGGCTGCTGAAAAGGCCGACCTGAATGTTGCCGTGAGTTATTTTATAATCAACAACAAAGTACCTTACCTGCAGGTAAAAGTAAACACCAAAATAAAGGGCAAATTCACAAACGTGGGCGGCATCCCTGTCAAATTGTTTTTAGATAAAGATTCAGCCGGGACATTTATCGCAAACGTTACAACAAATGAAAAAGGGGAGGCAACTGCTTACATACCTACGTCAGTAAAGGCCGAATGGGCAACATCAATAAAACACACCTTCCTCGCTACTTTCGAAGGCAATAAAAAATATGGCCCGGCCAAAGGCGATCTGACCATGGCGAAAGTCAAAATTTTAATTGATGCCGGCAGTGATAAAACGGTTACAGCAAGCGTATTTGAATTGAAAGATACCACATGGACACCCGTGAAAGGCGTGGAAGTTATATTGGCGGTAAGACGGATGGATTCGGATCTTCCGATAAATGAAACACCTACTTTTACAACTGATTCTACAGGAAAAGCTTCAGGGGATTTTAAAAGGGATAGTATCCCCGGTGATTCAAAAGGAAATATCACCCTGGTTGCAAAAATAGTTGACAATGATCAGTACGGAAATTTATTGATCGAAAAAACCGTACCCTGGGGCGCAAAATTTGTACCGGTAAATAACTTTAACGAAAGGTCACTTTTTGCGACACGGAATAAGGCGCCTATTTGGATATTGGTTATTGCCTATTCCATAGCAATATCTGTGTGGAGTGTTTTAATAATGCTCGTGTTTAATCTCTTAAGGATCAGAAAATTAGGCCAGGAAGCATAGATAGAGATTAGAGGTTGGTTGATTAGTGATCAGGTAAAAAGATGTTAAATACCAGGGTTTGTTATTTTTAAAATACAATGAATTTTGTTAAGGTACTTTAAGCCCCAAAGCCTCGATATACCCCTTATTGGGCCTGCAGTTTTCAAATTTGCTGTTGTTTAAAAACTCATATAAGGCCTTTTTTATCTGTTCGCGGTCCGCCGGAGCGGCTTTGCGGACAGCTGCGAAATCGGCCCTTGGTTGTTCGGTATAGTCAATTAACTTATCATAACCTGCTGGCATATCAAAGGTGATTATTCCCCTTGTATTATCCATTTTTTTATACGGCCAGTAATGCCAGCCAATGTTATTTTCTTCCAATGTTTTCATGAAACCGCCAACCCACTCATCTGTGTTTTCGCCGGTTTCGCCACAATATATCGGCACGTTATTTTTATCCCTGAAATCAATATAATCCTGTATTACTTCCCTGGTTGTTGTTTTGGTCCAGTACTTATGAAAAGTGTAAACAAGCTTTGAATCAAACGGCGGCCCGAAAATCTTAAAATTGCTGTCCCATTGTGCCCCGCCTAAAAACAGGATGTGGTTTTTATCAACCATGCGCACTGCTTTGGTTATTTCTTTGTAGACAGGTTCGAGATGCGGGTTTAAGTCATCGGCATTAAAATAAGTGGCGATAGGCTCATTCAGCAGATCATAGCCCATTACAGTTGTTTCATCTTTATAATGATCAGCGATCCGTTTCCAGATGCTTGCGGTCAACTCCCGCATAGCCTCGCTTTTGAACAAAAACGGGTAACCATAACCATCATCAATATTATCGCCCGTTTGGCCCCCTGGCGCACAATGCATGTCTAAAATCACATATATGCCTTCCTTTTTACACCAGCCGATCACCCTGTCGAGTAACTCGAAGCCACGGTTGGGGTTGTTTTGCCCACAATAGTTTTCAGTGGTGAAAAGGCGGTAGTTAAACGGAATGCGGATGGAATTCATACCGCTTGCTTTTAAAAAATGTATGTCGCCTTCGGTTATATAAGTGTCCTGGTATTTTTCCCAGAAAATTTTGGTTTCCTCCGGGCCAAGCACTTCAACCAAGGCTTCGTTGATCAATCGCGGGGAATTCACGCTTTTAAACTTGAACATATAACCTTCGGGTACCAGCCAATTACCAAGGTTGGTGCCCCTGATGAGGAAAGGCTTATTATCCAGGCCGATAATTTCCTTGCCCCGTACGTTTATAAAATTACCTGTTTGTGCTTTTGAAGCTATTGAGATTGTTAAAAGCAACAAAAAAATGAGAGAGATGTGTATTTTCTTCATACTAATTGGTTCATAGTTTATTGTTCATAGTAGAATTTTTGTTAATGGACCATTTTCATACTAAGAACTTGAGCTATGAACCATTAACAATAAACTATGAACAATTCGAAAAGCTAATATAGTATTATTAAGCTTTGCCATTTAATAACATTTATTTTAAGTCGTTTTCGTCAAAAAAAGCCGATTAAAAATCTGATACAAATGGTTAACAATGTATATTAGCAATAAGTATAACAAAATCCATATGTAATGAAACAGATAAAAATATTTATAGTCGCCTGTTTGTTATTCTCGACACAGGCGTTTGCTCAAAATTTAAAGGTAGCCGTGGCGGCGAACCTGCAATCGGTGATCAAAGTATTAGGCCAGGATTTTAAACAAAAAACGGGTATCCAAATTGAACCAATTGTTGGCTCGTCGGGCAATTTGACCGCGCAGATCCGTAACGGGGCGCCTTACGATGTGTTTTTGTCCGCTGATATGACTTTCCCGGAAACGCTTTTTAAGGAAGGTTTCAGCGCAAAGAAACCTGTAGTATATGCGCAGGGCAGTTTGATCATTTGCAGCAAACAGGACATCGGGTTTGAGAATTGGGAAAGGGTATTGATGACCGAAAGAATAAAAAAGATAGCGGTTGCAAATCCAGCAATAGCGCCTTATGGCAAGGCCGCCGAAGAATCATTGAAGGATAAAGGAATCCTTAATGACGTTAAATCAAAAATTGTTTACGGCGAAAGTATTTCGCAGGTAAACACCTATATAACAACTGGTGTAGTTGAAGTTGGATTTACGACCCAGGCGTTGGTCAAAGACCCGGCCAACAAAACCCAGCTTTACTGGAAGGCGATTGATCCCAAAACATACGCGCCGATTGAACAGGGGATGGTGTTGTTAAAACGTGCCAATGGCGCTAATGCTGACAAATTTTATCAATATATATTAAGCCCGGCTGCGAAAGTTATTTTTGAGGAATATGGGTATCGATTTCAATAATTTCACGAACAGGGTATGTTGATGGCTTACTTTAGTTAATTTTTAGTGCCCGCAGCACAAAGAATTTTACAATAGCACAGGGGTTTTATTTATAAAAATATAATTTGGCACAAAATTATTTTATTCAGGGCGTATAAATAAATACTTTGGTAGACTTAACCCCAATATGGCTCACCCTTAAATTAGCGGGGGTAACTACGCTGCTGTTGCTGGCAATTGGTTTACCCGTTGCGTGGTGGCTTTCAAGAGGGCGGTCAGTTTTTAAAATTATACTCGAGGCTATAATTACTATGCCTTTGGTGTTGCCGCCATCTGTCCTTGGCTTTTATTTGTTACTGGCATTCAGTCCGCAGCATGGGTTAGGCAAATTGCTACAGCAAACTTTTGATATTCAGTTTGTGTTCTCGTTCCAGGGGTTGGTGCTGGCGTCTGTAATTTATAGCATGCCTTTTATGATAGGGCCAATAAAATCAGCCCTGCAGCAATTGCCTGCTTCGCTTTCGCAAGCATCTTATTCACTCGGTAAAACCAAATGGCAAACTTTTGTACACGTTTCTATTCCCAATATAAAACCGCCACTATTAACCGCCATGGTACTCACATTTGCACATACTTTGGGCGAATTCGGCGTTGTGTTGATGATAGGCGGCAATATCCCAAATGTTACCCGGGTGGCTTCCATCGCCGTATATGATTCTGTTGAACAAATGGATTATGCCTCGGCAAATGTTTATTCGCTTATCCTGTTCGCTGTCACCTTCGTGATGGTGATAGCCGTTTTCATCTTTAATAAATACCAGCTAAAAAGCCCTTTGGAATGATAAACATCGATATTGAGAAAAAACTAAAGACTCACCAGGGGCAGCAGCTATTAAAAATTGCACAGGAATTCCCGACCGGCAGTATTACAAAAATTTACGGTCCTTCGGGCGCGGGGAAAACAACTTTTTTAAAGATAATCGCAGGCTTTGTCAAACCTGAAAAAGGCACTATAACGGTTGACAATATTACATGGCTTGATACCAGTTCAAAAATTTGTATGCCACCGCAAAAAAGAATGGTGGGCTTTGTTTTCCAGGACTACGCGCTTTTCCCCAATATGACCGCCAGGCAACACCTTGAATATGCTACCGATGACACGTCATGGATAAAAAGATTACTGGAAATTGGAAGGCTGGAAAACCTTGCCTTGCAAAAACCAGGATATCTATCAGGAGGGCAGCAGCAGCGGCTGGCTATACTAAGGGCTTTGGCTAATAAACCAAAATTACTTTTAATGGATGAACCTTTTTCAGCGCTCGACTCAAAAATGAAAACAACCCTCATCAGTAACCTTAAAATGCTGTTTGATGAATTACGGATCACCGTTTTAATAGTGAGCCATAACCCGCACGAACTGGGAACATTCGCTGCTGATGAACTCATAATTGAGTGATACGAACTTTCACGAATTGATTCGAATTTCACGAATGGAATTTGGGCGTGCTCTCTTGGAGTAATTTGACAAACTATTAAATCAGAATCGCATAATTCGTGAAATTCGATAAAATTCGTGTTAATTAGTGCCTATTCAACTTCTCCAACAACAACCTTCTCTAAATTATGCAGATATCTTCTGCCGGTTTTAAAATCAGTTGCTGAAGTCATCTGGATGCTTTCGGGCATTTTATCGGCTTTAATGCCATTTTTTTCCATGATAATAGACACATGATTGCCCACTTCGGTATTGAATAGTTCATTCCACGAATAAACAACGGTATAGCCATCATTCCCGGTACAGGCAAAATAAAAACGGCTGAATAATTTCGGACTGTTTGCAGTTAATACGGTATGGCTTAAAATATCCTTTAATAAAATGCCTTTTAACTGGTCGTCCTCGTGCTTAAATGTACCCGCATGATCGGTGACCTTTATATCCCCGATCGCCTTAACAGGATAGCTATTTAAGGAATCTATTGTAATGACAGATGGATTTTTAACCTGCCCGCTAATGCTGAAACTTAGGGTTTGTTTTAATGGTTGCTGCGCAAATGCAGCTGTATTGCACAATAGAAAAAATACAAGTAGCTTTTTCATGGTAAGATAGGATACAGTTAATAATGCACTCCCAGCAAATATAAATAATGCTGCTTTAGTTTATTGCATTTAATATGGAACTTACCGAAGCCCTATTGATGTAGTCTTTGTAGGGATATCCAGATATGATTTTACCTGGGTAAATATTAAAAATATGTTGCCTCAATAGTAAGGTCATAATCCCGTGTTATTACGTTTTTGGAACAGGCGCCAGAAACTTAGCTTTGCTGATGGTGTACCTATCAATACTGAAATTAACAAGGTATGTGTATATACCTGGTGTAAACATTTGAATGGCCCGCCCGCAGGGTTTTATTGCAGAATACCCTGCGGGAGCCAAAGAGTGTTACTGCATATTATTTATATGCCAGTATATCTACAAACTCAATAACGGGGGCTGACGCCAGCAGGTCAGGTGCATGCTTCATTAACGCTTCGGCAACTTTACCAGCCAGATGCGCTTTGCGGCCATCATCACCAGGGAAAGTATCGAACACACCGAAAGTGCTTTCATTGATCCTGAAACCATACCAATTAATAGTTTCAGGCTCCTGCTCAACTAATGGGATTGCACTTTTAAGGAAATCAGTTACATCCTGCTCTTTACCTGGCTTAGCCTCGACTTTTAATAAAATACCTAATTTGATCATGATTTTTATAATGAATTATTTAATAAATTTTGTGAACGCCAATATTTAACCATCTATATAATATGTCCTTAGTTAGTTTAAAGCATTTAATATAGAACTTACCGAAGTACGTTTGGTATAGTCCTTATCAAAATGAACAAATATGATCTTGCCAGAGCTGTCAATCACATAAGTTGCCGGTACGGGAAGCACATGATCAGTATTGCCATTGTTCTTTTCAAGGTCGACACCGTAGTTTTTTAATTTTGCAAACATCGCATCATCTAAAGTATAGTTAACATCGTAAGCTTTCATTATTTTATAACCTTTATCCTGGATGATTGAAAATGATGCGTGGGTTTTATCTATGGTTTTATTGATGTTTTCGCCCGTTTCGGGAGTTACGCCAATAACATAGGCGCCCTTGCCGGTTAACAGTTGAAGTGAATCCTGTAATTGCTTAATCTGTTTATTGCAGTAAGGGCACCATTGCCCGCGATAAAAAAACAACACTACCGCTTTATGCGATTTGAGCAATCTTTTAAGATCAAGCGTTTTGCCTGAATTATCCTTCGCTGTAAAATCTGGCGCCTGCCCACCTCTTTTAAGACCGTTTTGGGCTACAACCTGTAAAGAAAAAATTATGCCGGCAATAATAAGTAAGTATTTTTTCATGATATTTTCTTAAATGTAACCCTAAAATTTAGAAACAAAGGAGGGGAAAAATCCCCCTCCCGTCAAAAACAAAAAAACTCACATTTTGCCTGTAGTGTCTTTAGACATTTTTTTCTTGTCCATTTTCATTTTGTCTTTCGACATTTTGTCCATTTTCTTTTTTTCCATCTTGTCCATCTTCATTTTGTCTTTTGCCATTTTACCTGTATCGCTCACGGCAATGGCTGGTACATGGCTAAATGATTTTGCCCGAACATTAAGTGACAAACAAGTCACAATTGCAGTTGCTACAACTGCTCCCGAAATAATTGATTTCATACTTTGTTTTTTTAGTTTTTTGTTGATATTTCCTGCTTAGTCGGATTACAGGAATAAACCTTACAAAGTATTTGATGAAAAATATTAATTTTTATTCAACTCCTCTTCAATCCTATTGTGCAGTTCCCTTTTAAAATCATCGTCGAGCCTGATATTTGATTGTACAGAACTGCGAAAAAGCTCCTGCACCATATCATTTATAACCCCGCTTTGCTTGCTGAATAGCCTGCAAAAGGAACAGCCTAACAAATGTATCCTCAATTCTATCGCTTCGCGAAAGTTTAGCCTTTTGATTGATTTTTTTTCGATCAGGAAGGTGGCTTGTTTGCAGTTATATATAATTTTCTTCAAATTGCTCATGGTTAAATAATTTAAATCCAATTTTTTTGAAGGCAGGCTCTCAGATTAAGTTTTGTGCGATGGATGATCACCCAAAAGTTTGATGCGCTAACCTTTAGCTCTGTGCAAATGATATCAGTAGGTTCATCTTCAATATGTTTCATTGTAAAAACAGCTTTCCATAACACAGGGAGCTTCTGCATACACTTTTGCAGCACCTGTTCAAACTCTTTATTTATAATGTGGTCTTTATCTTCTATCCCAAATTCCTTTGGCCCGTGTTCGGTGATCCAGTGCCCGGTATCTGCGTCAAAAAAATCGTCTTGTTCTCTTTCAGCTTCTGTTATCCCGATTGTTTTTAAGCCTGATGAGTTTTTCCTGTAAACATCAATGATCTTATTTTTAAGGATGGCGGTGAGCCATGTTCGTTCCGATGCTTTTCCCTCAAAATTCCCCATCCTTTCTAATGCGACTAAAAAAGTCTCCTGCACAAGGTCTTTTGCCTGCTCTTCGTCGTTAATACGTGTTATGGCAAAGGCATAGAGGTAATCGGCATGGGCCCTTACCCACTGATGAGGATTTAATTGATGATCCATAAAAAACTTAAAAGACACGAATTTTCAAGAATTATTTCGAATTACACGAATTTATTTGGGTTCACTTGTGTAACCCGAAATAATTCAGGTTTCTCCTTTAGTCGTTAATATATTTAAACCCTTACAAAATCAGGCACTAATTCTCACTAATTATTTCAAATTCCGCGAATTATCAGAATGCAATTTGTCTCGATTCGAATTAATTCGTGCCATTCTTAATTGTACAAGTTGATACAAGTTGGTTCAGTTACTTTTGTCAGAATAAAAAACTTTAGCTTTATTGTAAGGTTTTGAAATGATACCCGACTAATGCCATAAAGACACGAGATTTAATTCACATTATAATGAGATCGATTAAAATATTTATCCTTGCCGCTTTTGTCACCACCGCGGCATTAGGTGCAACAGCCTTTATTAACGCCCGGCTTTTTAAAAAAGTAAACGGCGATAACAAGGGCTTTGCAGTTGTTGAGTTGTTCACCTCCGAAGGCTGCTCCAGCTGCCCGCCCGCTGACGAGCTTGTCGCAAAAATCCAGAAAGAAAGCAAAGATAAACCGGTTTATATCCTCGCTTTTCATGTTGATTACTGGAACCGCGGGGGCTGGAAAGATGTATTCAGCAGTGCCGATTATTCGAAAAGGCAGAGTGACTATGCCAGCTATTTACACCTGCAATCAGTTTATACCCCACAAATTGTAGTCAATGGGAAAACAGAATTTGTCGGGTCGGAAGAAGGCACTTTGCGCAATGCGATTAAAACCAACCTGCAAAAGGCCTCACCGGCGCAATTGTCGTTAACTATTTCAACTGTCGAAAAGGGCCAGGCAGGCATAAAATATGCTACCGAAGGCACCGATAAAAACACTGTATTGCAAATTGCCGTTTTACAAAAAAATGCGCAAACAAAGGTCGAACGCGGCGAAAACGCAGGTCACACCCTGTCGCATGTGCAGATAGTGCGCAAATTACAGAGGGTGGCTTTAAATGAAAATACAGGTTCGGTAAATGTATCTTTGCCCCAGGGTTTTGATTCACAAGGCTGGGAGATCATCGGCTTTTTGCAAAATACAACCAACGGCGCCGTTGCGGCCGGGGCCAGGGCGGCATTTTCAAATGACGTCAGTATTAGTGCATCGGCTTCCAATAAAAAAACCAAATAAGAATTTAGTAATTTTGACGTGAGTTACACCCCGCTTCAAAAAAAGAGGCCGGGGTTGAAAAATACTGTATCAATGAAAGCCATAAAAGAAAAACACTCCTTAGCCATGCGTTGGTGTCATTGGGTAAACTTCCCGATACTGACCATTATGATATGGAGCGGGATGCTGATCTACTGGGCGAATGACGAATATAAGATCACCATTTTCGGCCACACCTTTTTCCGCTTCTTCCCGGATTGGTTTTATAATACCTTGAAGATACCGCACCGCTTATCTGAAGGAATGGCCTTTCATTTCCTGTTCATGTGGTTTTTTACCCTTAACGGAATACTGTATATTTTGTATACCACCATATCAGGCGAGTGGCGCGAGCTGGTGCCCAAGAAAAACTCCTTTAAAGAAGCCTGGCTGGTATTATTGCACGACCTGCATATCCGAAAAATCGCCCCTCCGCAAAACAAATATAATGCGGCACAGCGGATCGCTTACACAGCTATTATCATTATGGGCATTGGCTCTGTGATTACAGGCCTGGCAATTTACAAACCGGTGCAGTTTTACTATTTAACCTGGCTATCCGGCGGGTACCACTTTGCCAGGATATTGCATTTTGCTTTAACGCTTGGCTATGTTTTCTTTTTTGTGATCCATATTGTACAGGTGATCCTGGCCGGCTGGGGTAATTTCAGCTCCGTTATTTCCGGGTTCGAGGTGGTTAATGAAACCCCTCAACTGGCTATTGAAAACGTCCAGCCTGTCGCCGAAGCTCCGCAACCCGCTGCCGAAACTTCTCAACCGATTATTCAACCAGGAAAAGACGATGAAAAAGCAAAATAAAAAAGTTAAGAAAGAGCTTACTGCAGAACAAAAGATCAGCAGGCGCAACTTTATATCTTTTACAAGTTTTGCAGTTTTAGCCGTCGGCGCTTTCGAAGGGTGGCGCTGGCTTTATAAATCGCCGCAGGAAATAACCGGTATTACCGGCGGTACGCGCAAACCGTTGAGGCGCGCACTTAATAAAACCGAACTTTTTTTCAGGCGGACAGTTTTCAGTGAAAACCACCTGGTAAAAACGTATCCAAAATCAATGGCTGCCAAACACGTACGGGTTAACAGCGATATCGGCGTTGAAGCGGGTAAAAAATTCGATCCGGCAACCTGGAAACTGCAGGTGAATAAAAAGGGCGGCGAGGTTTTGCAAGTTACTTTACAGGATCTAATGGCGCTGCCAAAAACAGAGATCGTTTATGATTTTAAGTGTGTTGAAGGTTGGGACCAGATCTCCCATTGGGCTGGCGTAAAGTTCAGTGATTTTATTAAACATTACCAATTAGACGACTATGCCAAAATGCAATATGTAGGCATGGAAACGCCCGATAAAACTTATTACGTTGGCATAGATATGCCCAGTGCCATGCACCCGCAAACCCTGCTGGCTTATGAAATGAACGACAAGCTGCTGCCTTTAGAGCACGGCGCGCCTTTGCGCCTGATCATCCCTGTAAAATACGGTATAAAAAATTTGAAGCGTATCGGCACAATAACATTCAGCAACACCCGTCCACGGGATTATTGGGCTGAAGATGGGTATGATTATTATTCGGGGTTGTGAACTGTTGAAAGTTCAATCCTTCAATGCCATAGCAATTAAATTACCCAAATCCAAAGTTGAATTTTCCTTATGCAACAAAGCGTACCGTTCCTCTATATACAAAACATCATTATAAGCTATAAAAACATTTTTTGATCGTCTTCCCATGCAATAACTTTTAATGGCAGGTCGAGCGCAGCTATTGGATTTTCAACCATAACCGGGCCACCGGCTTTTGGGTTTCCGAACATGATGAATTCGAGTGGAGGGATGTTTATTCCTGCTTTTTGTAATTCAGCCTGCTGATCGATCCTCGCATAAATGGTTGCGCCATGCTGCTGCAAAAAAATCTGTAAGCGATCAATGGTTTCTTTTACTGAATACGGGCTTGGTTTTGTAATAACTCCGTTGGGATTCATAATTCAATAGCTTCCTTTAATTTTCGAGTTCAGAAATTCACTGGCTTCTTCCTGGCTGCCAAACCTTTTTTTGGCTTCTTCCAGCATGGCTGCTGTAGCCGTTGCGCCTACCCGGGTTACACCCAATGCCTTTACTTTTAACAAGTCGTCAAGCGTACGTACACCGCCTGCCGCTTTTATCTGCACTTCGGGAGCTGAATGTTTACGCATCAGGATCAGATCTTTTTCTGTCGCGCCCTCGTACGAATATTTGCCGTCACTGCCTTTTATAAAACCGTAACCTGTGGATGTTTTTACAAACTCGACTTTTAGCTTACTGCAAATTTCGCACAGCCGGATTTTAAATTTGTCGTCCGGCAGGTAATCATTTTCAAAAATAACTTTCACGGCTGCTTTGTGTTTTTTTGTAACAGCCACAATAGCAGCTATCTCTTCTTCAACATATTGCCAGTCTTCGCCCAAAACCTTGCCAATGTTAACTACCATATCAATTTCATGGGCGCCATCTTTGCAGGCCTGCATCGTTTCGTAAACTTTTACAGCGGTTGAGCTGTTACCGTGCGGAAAACCAATAACCGCACAAACCATCACATCTGATCCTTTCAACCATTCTAAAGCTTCCTTAATGCCATAAGGCTTTATACAAACGGTGGCAACATTGTAATTTTTTGCCAACAGGCAGCCCTGTAACAGATCATCATCAGTCATTGTGGGATGCAGCAAGGAATGATCTATCATTTTTGCGAGTTCGGTAATTTTATCCATAATAATTTATTGACGCGAATTGCACTAATTCAGGCGAAATTACACAAATCAAATTTGTGCAATGCCTAAATCTGCGCAATTTGTGTATTAAGATCGGCGTTTATTTTTCACGAATTAAACAAACTAAATTCGTGCAATTCGCCCGGATTCGTGCAATTCGTGTTAATATATTCGCATATTGCATGTACAATGCCGCTCCAAAAACTTCCTTTTAAAAAACAGCTTGCCTACGCCTGCGGGATGGTGGGCTGGAGTGTCATGACCAATATTATTATCGTGATGCTGCTTTATTTTTATTTGCCGCCGTCACATTCGGGGTTAACACAGTTTATGCCCCAATTGCTATTATTTGGTGTGAATATCATGTCGCTTGTTGCGACGTCCGGAAGGCTGGCCGACGCGGTTTTTGATCCCTTCATCGCCTCTTTGAGCGATAAAAGCGAAAATGCGAAGGGGCGGCGCATTCCCTTTATGAAATGGGCCGTTTTGCCTGCTGTGATTTTTTGCGGACTTACCTTTTGTCCCCCGGTTAAAGCGGAGAGTATACATAATGCAATTTGGCTGACCTTCACGCTCGTTTTCTTTTTCATGAGTGTGACCACTTATATTATTCCTTACAATGCACTTTTACCTGAACTCGCCGAAACCGGCGCCGAGAAGGTGAAACTTTCGTCTTTTCAGCAGGCGGGCTTTGTAATAGGTATTATTATTGCTGCCTCAGTTAACAATTATGCAGACATGGTGCAGCACTTTTTTAACATTACCAACCGCGATACGGCAGTGCAATACACCATTTGGGGCTTATGTGTTTTTGCAGGCTTAATAATGCTGGTACCTGTGCTGGCAATTGATGAAAAAAAATATTCAAGCAGCAAACCATCCGATCTTCCAATATTACTTGCTATTCGTAAAACCTTTGGTCAGCGAAATTTCAAATATTACCTGATCTCTGATTTTTCATTTTATATGGCGCTAACCATTATCTCGAGCGGCTTATTGTATTTTGTCAGGGTGCTGCTCCATTTACCAGAATCAATGGGAGGCTTACTTATGGGCGTAATGGTAGTAACCTCCCTGTTTTTCTACCCGCTTATTAATTATTTGGCCAGGAAGGTCGGCAAAAAACCAATTGTCTTGTTTTCCTTTGGATTGCTAAGCCTGATATTTGTAGCTATATACTTTTTAGGAAAATTCTCTCTGTCGCCGGAAGTACAGGTTTACGCCTTGGTGCTTCTCGCGGCATTCCCCTTAGCGTCGCTCGGTATTTTACCCAATGCTATTTTAGCTGAAATTGCTCAAAAAGATGCCATTGATACCGGCGAGAACCGTGAAGGGATGTTTTTTGCGGTCAAATACCTGTTTGTAAAGCTTGGCCAAACCTTAGGCATTGCGTTATTTGCCTTCCTGACCGTTTATGGCAAGGACCCCGGCAACGACCTTGGTTTAAGGTTAAACGGCATCTGCGGGTTCGTGCTTTGCCTCATCGCGTTTGTTTTCTTTACCCGTTTTAGGGAGCAAAGAGCCAGTTGAGGTGAATGGTGAATGGTGAGTTGTGAATGGAAAGATTTTACTGCCACCGCTACTTCACACCGCTACTCACTTCTCACAACTCACCATTCACCGCAAAGTATTATTCGCTCTTGAGTAAACCAATTGCATCACATTAATGTTCCGCATGGCGAATGCTGCTTCGCAGTAACACAGGTAGTAGTTCCATTTGCGGATAAAGTTTTCATCAAAACCTAATGGGCGTACTTTTGCAAGGTTTGCATTAAAGGCTTCGTACCAGAGTTTTAAGGTTTTGGCATAATCGGGGCCAAAATCTTTAAGGTCGACCATGCTCAAGTCGCCGGTTCGGTTTACGGCGCCGTTGATGGCGGCCACCGAAGGCAGTAAAGAGCCCGGAAAAATATGCTTTTGTATCCAGTCGACGCCTTTTCTCAAACTTTCATACCTGGAGTCCGGCGATGTGATCACCTGGATGGCCAGTATGCCGTTCTTCTTTAAAAGCTCATGACATTTTTTGAAATAAACATCCAAATAACTAAACCCTACCGCCTCCAGCATCTCAACGGATACAATTTTGTCGAACATACCTTCCATCAAGCGGTAATCTTTCAGCAATATATTTATTTTGTGGCTTAAGCCTTCCGCTTCCACACGCTCAACAGCAAGCTTACGTTGCTCTTCAGAAATGGTTAGCGAGGTTACTTTACAGCCATAAGTTTTAGCCATATAGATAGCGTTGCCGCCCCAGCCGCTGCCTATCTCCAATACATGATCACTTGGTTTTAAATGCAGCTGGCGGCATAGACGTTCGTATTTTGCCAACTGCGCCTCCTGCAAACTTAGCCCATCCCGGTAAAAATAAGCGCTGGAATAGGTCATGGTTGGATCAAGAAAGCTCGCAAAAAAATCATTATTCAGGTCGTAATGCGCTGAAATATTTTTGCGTGAGCCGTTAACCGTATTCGCGCGTTTAAAGTGCGATAATCGGTTATACAATTTAAGCAGGTTGAGCGATAAAGTCTGGATATTACTCCCCGAAACGCCGGGGGCATTCTCAATATTTAATAATACCCATTTAATTACATTGGTTATATTTTCAGTATCCCACAAGCTATCAACATAGGCTTCGCCAAAACCAATATCGCCAAACAGGATGATGCGTTTGTAAAATTCATTATCGTTAATTACAATGCTCGCTGCTATGCTGCCTTCGCCTGTACCAAAAGTAATTTGTTCGCCGCCGGGGAGGGTAAGGTAAAGGCGGCCTTTATCCATCCTGGACATGAATTTTAATACAATATCCTGGTAAAAACTGCTTCTTTTAGCGAGTGCAATCGTATTTGCCATAGTTCAAAATTCTGATAATTGTGATACTTGAAGTATGTACGTAAATGATCGGGATAAAAGTTTTGTTAAGGTACAAAATTTGAATTAATTATATGGCCGGTAAACTTCTTTTTGCAAATCCAGATCGGCATCTTTTTTATAATAAGGCAATTTTTTTAGCCATAGCTTCAATGCCTACCAGTGTATTAAACCAATTACTTTTAATGTGATGAGTGGAAAACTGAAAAAATAAAGCAATAAG
>Ga0206978_1112_pt1 | contig 18195 bp, 17 predicted proteins | sample Alteio_BWMinCont_21_FD_153477 | JGI IMG/M metagenome (GOLD analysis project Ga0206978, IMG submission 153477) | Enriched cells from forest soil in Barre Woods Harvard Forest LTER site, Petersham, Massachusetts, United States -... | ecosystem: Environmental > Terrestrial > Soil > Temperate forest >...
TCCCCAGGTTGGCGCTCCCATTGCCAGCGTGCATAAACATGCTATGCGGACATGAGCGCGTTCGTCGCTTGGGGAGTTTCACTCCACTCTGGTTGTTGAGCCATACCCCAATTTACGTATTATGGCGAGCACAACACCGGAGTCAGGGCTTTGCTGGGTTTTTTTGCTTGCCCGCTCGCAGAAAGCAGGAGTTTGTCGGTCAAGCGTTATGGGGTCCGCGGCATTGGCGATTCGCTTTTGAGCGCGACATACTCTTGCCGCCCAAATCAATACACTGGTACTCGTGATGGAAATTCGTGATAGTGGGCCCTGTGGCTGAGTCACGCCCCGTTCCAATCGCACGACAATCTTAGGCTGGACTTCTACAGTAATCGCGGTATAGCGTAAGCGAAATTTGTAGGGGATTATGGCGGTCTCGCAGTACCTTTAGTACTGAAATAGCGCCATGCTGCCCCGAATGGAGAGCTTGAAGAGATCTCGAAACACTTCTGGCAGCTAGAGTCCTGACAATGGAATGGAGCGCATCCTATGAGCGTGAAAGCCAAAGACGTGGAAAACCCAACCGAGAAAGCAACCGTCACTCTTCCCGGAACCGTTGAAAAGATTATCCCTTCTCTGGATCCCCAAGAACCGGAAAAGGCCCAGATTGCCGTGGAGGGTGCGGAAGAGCTGTACCGGGAGATTCGAATCGAGAATACGCTGCAAGATGAAGCGGGTAATGAGGTATGTCTAAAAAGGGGCGCTGAGGTCGAAGTCACAATCGCCGCGGAACCAGAAGCAACGACGCCAAAGAAAGAGGCCGAGCCACAGGACCTCGAGCCCGATACCGAACAAGAGAAAAGAAAGGAAAAAAACTAATCGAGTTAAACGCGGTATTGTCCGCCGGATACATCAATCAGTGTATTGCCCGGCCAAGTTCCATCGGTAATCTTGAGCCTGGTGTTAGGCCGATGGCTAGATGGGCTCTGCAGTGCAAAAACTGCGAACAGCTTTTCACGCACTCCAAAATAGGAAACACTCTGGCTGACTATTTTCTTCCCGAGAAGCCTAAGTTGCCGCCAGAAGGTCTAGAGATTGAGTGCCCGCATTGCAAAGCCAAGGCTACGTACCGACCAAATGAACTCAGGTACAGGGAAAGCTAAGAGCTTGGCGGGACGGATGTCGCTGCCGCAGCGAGAAACTGCTGACGTGTCCAATCATTGCGCTGTGGACTGGGGCCGTTGCGAAGGCATTGGGTAGCGGCGCCCGTCCAATTCTGATTTCGAACATAGCTCATAAAGGTGGGAAAGCCATTGAAGAGGCCAGTGACCCCAAGGTTGTAGATCATGTCGAGCAGGCCAAGCTTTGCGGCGTCCGGAAAGACAGAATAGTTGGGGAGACGCTGGTTAAGCTGGGTGTCAAAAAACATGAGATGGCGCGTGAGGAGCACGTCTACTGCGGGATGCGGCAAAGTCGGGGAGTTGGGGGAGCGGTAAAAGGCAGCGGGATATTTTCCGGGGGGCAGAGCGGAGACCCGGGAGTATTCGGCTTGAATCGCGGCGGGGTTGGAAGGTTGGTTGTTGGCATCCACGAAGGCGAGAGCAAGAGCGCTTGCAGGAGTTGCAAGAAGTTCTCCGACGGCCACGGTAACAAAACCTTTTGTGTCCAGGTACATCCAAGGGACGACTCCTTCGAAAATTTCCAGATGCGCGAGTGAATCCTGCAGGTAAGGCATGCGTTCCCCCGGAGGTGAGCTGGGGCTCCTTTGGCATTGGTATACACGGTTCGCGGCCGGCTCTCAATGTAGAAAATGGAGAGTGAGCGGGGCGGCGCGTGGAATCAAGACTCGGGTGGTGGAAGCGGGGGCTGGGGAGGCGGATCGGTTGAAGGGATGCCAAGGGCGTCGTCGATGGCTTTGAGAAGGACGGGAACGTCGACGGGCTTGTGGATGTAGGCAATCGCTCCGGCTTTGAGGGCGGCATCGCGATTGCCGATAGGAGTGCGTGAGGAGAGGACGATGACGGGGATGGTGCCTGTGTTAATAAGCATTGAGAGGCGCTGCAAGACGACGAAGCCATCGCCGGCGGGAATGCCGAGATCGAGAACGATAAGATCGGGTTGTTCTTTGCGGGCGGTACTGATGGCGGTCAAGCCGTCGCGGGCCGCGACAACTTCGAATCCGGCAGTTTTGAGGCGGCGGGCAAGAGCGGTGAGTTGAACGACCTCATTCTCGACAATTAAAATTTTCTTTCCTGCCATTGCAACGCGTAGCCTCTGCCTTCGTTAAGAAGTGTTGTGTGACCCGGAAGCGGAGTTATGTTCCGTTCTGTCCTGAGTATGCGTTCGTCAGGCGGAGATTACCAGACAGATAACAGAGGTAGGGAAGGCGACAGAACAGGAGAGTAACAGTGCCAAAATGAAACGTCGGAGTCGGGGTGAGGGGGGAGGCGAAGAATACCAATACGGGATTGGGCATTGTACAATCCGGCGCGACGGAGTTTGACATGTGGATCACAAGGGAAAGGATGACGGATGAAAACGGGGCGGTGGTTGACGGGGATTGGGAGTGTAATTTTGTTTTTGACGGGGATCGGGCATGGGACGCGAATCGCGCAATTGCAGAAGATGATTGTGGACAGCGGAATGAAAGCGCCACTGGACGCGATCTTGAAAGGCTGCTGGCTGGTGTTTTCGGGTGAGATGGTGGCGCTGGCGGTGATAGCGATGGTGGCGAGCGCAATGTCGGGCGGAGGGCGGTTTGTTTTGATTTGCGCGGCGACGATGATTTTCAATGCGGGGCTGCTGCTGCACTTCGTGGGGCCTTTCTTTGGCGTTTACGTGTCCGCTGTCGTGGCGCTGTTTTATCTCGCGGGTGGATTGATGCAGGTGAAACAGCAGGCGTGAGTTTGGTGCCGCTGACGGCTCACGGACGATAGCTGCGGCCAATTTGTCGGTTGCGATGTCCGCGGCGTTACGAGAAAATCGAAATTCGGGCTGTGCAACCGAGTGTCCGCCTAGGAATGTGACTGCGGGCAGCTCTGGCGGCGTTTCGGCAATCCGGTGAAAAAAAAAGAAGGACAAAGACAATGACGCAACATATTGGCGAACTCAATCCACCCCACCGATTGATGCTGACGCCGGGGCCGTCGTCGGTGGACCCGCGGGTGTACCGGGCGCTGGCGACGCCGCTGGTGGGGCACCTCGATCCGTGGTTCAAGACTTGCATGGACGAAACGCAGATTTTATTGCGGCAGATATTTCAGACGGAGAATCGTTTGACGATGCCGCTGTCGGCATCAGGCTCCGGCGGGATTGAAGCATCGGTGCTCAACGCGCTCGAAGAGGGCGATGAGGCAATTGTTGCTGTGAATGGAGTTTTCTCCGAGCGGATGTTTGAGATTGCATCCCGGGCGACTTCGAAGGTGATTAAGGTGGAGGCGCCATACGGTTTGCCGGTGGATGCGGATGATGTGCGGCGGGCTGGCAAGGGCAAGAAGATCAAGATGATTGGATTGGCGCAGGGAGAGACTTCGTCAGGAGTGCTGACGAAGATTGAGGCGTACCGCAAGGTTGCGGACGAATACGGAGCGCTTTTGGTAGTGGACACGGTGGCGTCGCTGGCGGCGGTGCCGCTGCACGTGGACCGCGAGCGGATCGATATCTGTTTTAGCGGGTCGCAAAAGGCGATTAGCGCGCCGCCGGGGATGTCGCCGATTACCGTGAGTCCGGCGGCGGAGGAAGTTTTTCGGAAGAGAAAGACGAAGGTGCAGAGCTGGTACTTTGATCTGACTACAGCGATGAATTATTGGGGGAAGGAACGGTTGTATCACCACACGCCGCCGATATCCTTGATATATGGGTTGCGGGAGGCGATGCGGATTGTTGTTGAGGAAGGCTTGGAGAATCGCTGGGAGCGGCATCGCGTAAATCAGTTGGCGCTGATCGCGGGCGTTGAGGCGATGGGGATGGTGCTCTTGGTGAAGAATCCGGCGGATCGGTTGCCGACGGTTACGGCCGTGATGATTCCGAACGGGATTGACGATGTGAAGGTGCGAAATCAGCTTTTGGAGGAATTCAATATTGAGATTGCGGGTGGTTTTGGGCCGGTGAAGGGGAAAATCTGGCGAGTGGGATTAATGGGTTATTGCAGCCAGAAGCCGTTCGTACTGTTGTTTCTTTCGGCGCTGGAGAAGGTGTTGCAGGATCAGGGTTACCGGGCGCCGGCAGGAGCGGGAATGGCGGCGGCGATCCAGAGTTATTCGCATGCGGAGACAGCAGCAGCGGTGAGCCGGTAAGAAGTAAAGAAGTAATGAAAAGAAAGAAGTAAAGAGGAAGAGGGGAATTGTGACCACACGGCCGGTGCTAGCGAATGCTGGGGCGATGAGCCAGTTTGTCGGGGCGTTTGAAGTGACGTCGAAATTGAGCGGGAAGGTGTATCAGTGCCGGTTTTCGCATATGTGGAATGGCGTGGCGACGCGGCACAGCGACACGATCGACACGAAGTTTTTTGTGGAAGGCGGGGCGCACGTGGTGGGATTGGCGCACACGGCGTTCGTGAAATTCCGCGAGAAGACGGGGCGCGATTTGACGGATCGGGAAGCGAGTTTTGTGGCGGCAGAGTATCTGCGAGAGAGGCTTGAAGAAGAGGATGAGCGACCTTTGTATGATGTGCCTGAAGCGGACGTGCTGAGATTGATCGAACAGATCGGAATCAAGTAGTTGGCGGGCGCCGCCGATGCGCTAGTCGCAGGGTTCGACGTGGAAGGCGGCTAGGCGAGGATGATGCAGGCCATCGCGGCGGACGAAATAGATCACGAGAAACATCAAAAGTGAGCCGAAAACCATAACGGCCACGGCTACCTGAAGACCAAGTTGAAGGTCGCTGGCGTCGGAAATTTTCCCCACGAGTTGCGGTCCTACCGCCCCGAAAAGTTGCGTGACCAACATGTAGACGCCGATAGCCGTGGCATGCGCGCGCTGGGGTGTCAAGTCATGCAGAACAGCGGTGACAGGTCCGTGATACCAGGACATAAAGAATCCGCCGATGAAAAGGGCGGCGAGGAAGATCCACTTTTCGTCGGATTGAATAGCGAGAAGAAGGAAAGGAGCAGCGAACAAGAAGGCGGCGGCGATGACGAGGATTCGACCATAGGGATACTTTCTCTGGAGTCGGTCGGCGAGATAGCCGCCCATAAGGACACCGAACACGAGAGAAAGGATGGCGACGAGGGCGATAGAGAGAGATGCCTCACGGACACTGAATTCCTTGTAACCGACGGCAAAATCCGTGCCCCAGGTGATAAGCGAGACGCTCGCGAAGGTGATGCATGTTCCGGCGACGATCATCGCGAGATACGCGGGGACGCTAAGCAGGCTGCGGATAGGAACCACCTCGGACCGTGGCCTGCGCGGAGGCTCGCGCAACTTGATCACGAAAACCAACGGAATCATACAAATCAGCCCGACGATGATGAAGGTGTATTTCCAGCCGTGCGCTTCCCCCATGATGCCGCCAAAGGCCTGCCCCGCAGCGCCCCCGAGGAGCATGCCAGAAGCGAAGATGGACTGAGCCATGGCGCGGCGTTGATAGGGGAAGGAATCGGAGATCATGGACTGAGCGGCAGGAGCGTAGGCGGCTTCGCCGACGCCGATCAGAGCCCGCGCGACAAGCAAAAGCATAAAAGAATTGGCAAACCCGCAGGCGATGGTGGCCACGCTCCAGACCGCGACGCCAGCGCCGATGATTTGGGTGCGGCTCCAGCGGTCGGCGAAAAGGCCGCAGGGAAAACTAGCGGCAGCAAGAACAACGAGGAGCCAAGTTTGCAGGGAACCGAGTTGTGTGTCGGTTAAGCTCATCTGCTGGCGGAGAAGAGGAACAAGGGGCACGATGACCAGGCGATCGGCGAAGTTGACAAAATTGATCAAAGCAAGTACAGCAAGAAGACGAATTTGGTAGGAAGATAGCGGAGTGGGATTCGACGCCATAGTTGGTTTGCTCAACTGGCCAAGAGAGACCTGGTTCGAAAGGGTCTGAGAGATTATATACCGCGCATGAAAGCCGTCACGCCTACGAACACTACAACAAGTAGCCAGTTAACTACCGTACTTTCTTACGGAGCGATTCTGCTTTTAGGGTATTTCGTGTTCCTGATTGTGGAGCCGTTTCTGGTGCCGCTGGCGTGGTCGGCGGTGCTGGCGATTTTCTTTTACCCGCTGCACGAAAAAGTTCTGCGGAAAATGAAGCCTACCGCGGCGGCAATGACGAGCACGCTGGGGGTCACGCTGCTGCTGATTGTGCCGGCGCTGCTGGTGCTGTTGCTTACGACGCGGGAAGCGCTAGTGGCAACGGCGCAGATACAAAGCCAAATGGCGGTACATGGGCAGGGCCCGAACGAAGGGCTGGTGATGCACGTCGAGGAATGGATTCGCATGCGGCTGCCCCAATCGTTGCAGGGCATCGATATGTCGGATCCCGTGCAACAAGCCGCGGAAAGAATCGCCTCGTTTCTTGGGGGGAGATTTACGGGGCTGCTGAAGAATTTGGTCACTTTCTTCGTGGATTTGTTCATTATGATTTTTGCTTTATTTTTCATGTTCCGCGATGGCGATGAGATCGTGCGAGGAGCGAAACACCTGCTGCCGTTTGACGAAGATATTCAGACGGACATGCTGGAGGAATCGAAGGAACTGATTTTTGCGAGCGTGGCGGTGGGCTTGCTGGTCGCGGCGATTCAGGGAGTGCTGGGGGGCGTGTCGTTCGCCCTCGTGGGGATTTCCGCGCCACTGTTCTGGGGGGTGCTGATCGGATTTTTCTCACTCGTGCCGGTGGTGGGGTCTGCGCTGCTGTGGATTCCGGCTGCGCTTTGGCTGGGATTCAGCGGCCATTGGGGAAAAGGATTGCTGGTAGTGGTGATTTGCGGCGGGGTGTCCACGATCGCGGACAACATCGTGCGGCCGATGCTGTTGCGGAACCGGACGCGGCTCAATGAGCTGTTGCTGTTCATTGGAGTGCTGGGTGGGTTGCAGGCGTTCGGGCTGCTGGGGTTGGTGGCCGGTCCAACGATCGTGGCGGCGGCGATGGGGGTGTTCCGCGTGTATATGGCGCACCGAGATGAATTGACGGCCACAGGCGCATGAAAGTAGTAGCGAGGCCACAGAACAATAGAGATTTGCGCGCGAGCACCGGCAAGTAGGCCATTTCGGGAGCAAGGTTTTCAAGTTGGGAAACGCTGACGGGGAAACTACGGTCGGCGCTGCATGGGTGTGCTAGAGTACCCGGCTCGGATGACTTCCAAGGACCTAAAACCCGCTGCGACTCCTACAGAGCTGGCACCGACAAAATTGCGGTGGCGGTGCGAGCTGCCGCGCATACCGTTTGAAACAACGGCACAGGCGGAATTGCGCGAGGGCTTCATCGGGCAGGAGCGTGCGCTGCGTGCGCTGAAGATGGGCGTCGAATTGTCGGCGCCGGGTTACAACGTTTTCGTGTGCGGATTGGCGGGAACCAGCCGTGGCGGGACCATCGCCAAGATGATCGAGGACTTGCACCCGCGAACCAAGCCTTCCCTGGACCGATGCTACGTCAACAATTTCAAGATTACGGACCGGCCGAGACTGCTTTCGTTGCCTCGCGGGCAGGCGAACGCTTTCAAAAAGGATATGCAGGCGGGAATTGATTTTCTGCGGCGGCGGATTCCGCAAGTGTTTGAGGGCGAGCCCTTCCAGCGGCAAAAGGGAAGGATTGTCGAACGCTTTACGGTGCGCGAAAAAGAGCTGATGGACGATTTTACGCGGCGAATTGCGCGGGAGCAGTTTGCACTGGGGCACATGCAAGTGGGAGCGGTGGCGCTGCCGGAAATTTTTCCGGTGCTCGAAGGACAGATGGTACCGATCGAGGATATTTCCAAGATGGTGCATGAAGGGAAGCTCGAATCGCCAGTGGCGGAAGACATTGAGAGAAAGTACGAGCAGTTCCGGCAGGAGTTCACCGTTGTTTACCGGAAGACGCTGACGCTGTCGCGGGAACTGGCGAGCGAACTAAGTTATTTGGAGCAGGAAGCGGCGTCGGTATTGGTTGACGGTGTGATTGAAGAGTTGAAGGAAAAATATCCAGGATCGAACGTCGCTGAGTATCTCGAAGAGGTGCGCCATCACCTGCTGGATAATCTTGATCCTTTTAAAGAGCGGGAAGGCGAAGGCGAGTCGGAGGGTGACACGCCCGATGGATTGCCGAAGATGCCCGGATCAGGCGGGCCGGAGCGCGACCCGTTCCGCGTGTATGGCGTCAATGTGATTTTAGCCCACGGCGACGACGAGGAATCGCCAGTCATTTTCGAGACGACGCCTACGTATGCGAATTTATTTGGGACAATTCAGCGTGCTTATGACACGCGAGGCGGGTGGACGAGCGACTTCATGGACTTGCGCGGCGGTTCGCTGCTGCGGGCGGACGGCGGGTTTTTAATTATGTATTCGCTGGAAGCGCTTTCGGAAGTGGGAGTTTGGCGGGCGTTGAAGAGGACGCTAAATCACAACCGACTGGAGATACAGCCGCTGGAGATGTTCTATCCGTTCGGAGGTAGCGCGCAGAAGCCAGAAGCCGTGGAGATCAACGTCAAGGTGATTTTGATCGGAGACCGGCAGCTATACGAGATGCTGTACGAGTACGAAGAGGATTTCCAAAAAATTTTCAAGGTGCGCGTGGAGTTTGACGAAGAGATGCCGATGAGCGACGGCGTCATTGCGGAATATGCGGGGCGATTGCGGACGCTGTCTGAGAAAGAGGGATTGTACCCATTCGATCGTGGTGCGTTTGCAGCCATGCTCGAATACGGAGTTCGCAAGGCAGGGCGGCGGAACAAAGTGACAGCGCGGTTTGTGGATATTGCGGACCTTGCGCGCGAGGCGCACTACGCGGCGGCGGCTGCGGGTGAGAGAGTGGTGCGTGCGGCGCACGTGAGGGACGCGCTGGCATCGAAGATGGAGCGGCATAACCTCATCGAAACGCGCATACGCGAGATGATCGAAGAGGGCACGCTGCTGGTCGATGTGGCTGGAGAGCGCGTAGGGCAAGTGAACGGGTTGAGCGTGCTGGAAATTGGGGGGTACTCGTTTGGGAAGCCAGTGCGCATTACGGCGTCCGCGGCTTTGGGCAAAGCGGGGTTGATCAACATCGAGCGGGAAGCGAATCTGAGCGGCCGGTTTCACGACAAGGGCGTGCACATTATTGCGGGATATTTGCGGAGTTTGTTTGCGCAGGACAAGCCGTTGTCGCTGGCCGCGAGCATCTGTTTCGAACAATCATATTCGGGAGTGGATGGCGACAGCGCGAGCTCGACGGAAATCTACGCGTTGGCGTCGGCGCTTTCCAGACTTCCGCTACGGCAGGATATTGCCGTTACCGGATCGATGAATCAGCAGGGAGACATTCAGGCGATTGGCGGAATCAACGAGAAGATCGAGGGATTCTTTGACGTTTGCCGGATTAAAGGTCTAACCGGGACACAGGGAATAATCATGCCGGAGGCGAACGTTGAAGACTTAATGCTGCGGGAAGACGTGATGGACGCGGTGGCGGCGGGGAAGTTTCATATTTGGCCGGTGCGCAGAATAGAGCAAGGGATTGAGATTTTGACGAAGTCGGCGGCTGGGCGACGCAATGAGGACGGGACGTTTGAGGCGGGAACAGTTTTTTGGTTGATGAATGAGAAGCTGAGCGAGATGGCGAAGACTCTGAAACAGTTCGAATAGCATTTCTTCAGGAATTCCAGACCGCAGAGAATTCAACGAAAAGAAATAGACGGGCAGGGGTGTCGTCAAGAGGGAAAAGGCAGACAGACAAGAGTGTCTGTGCTACTGAGGCTCCGGAGGCGGAGCAATGTAGGCTTGGCGATGATCGATGCGATAGGCTGCCGTTGTCGATGGATCGAAACCGTTAGGCGTGGAGTTCACATTGGCAGGGCCAGCCGCACGGACACGGACATCGAGCAGATGGAGCTTTGCGTCATGTACTGGTGGAACGAACCCTAAATTGTATTCGTGGCGGACGAGTTGTGCGACCTCCTTGAAGATTGCGGCAAAATCCTTGCTGGCTCTGGGGAAGTAGGCGCGGCCTCCATTGGCTTCGGCAATGGATTTTAAGGCTTCATCAGCTTGCGCAAAGACTTCGGCAGCGGCTTGCGCTTTTTCCGGCGGGGGCGGATCTTTTTTGGAATGCTTTTTTTCGGGGGAATCGGCGCCACGCAGTTCGCCGCCGAGGGAGATGGCCAGGATGCGCACGTCGGTCGATTTCAGGCGGCCCAGAAGAATTTGCGCAGCGCCGGGTGGCGACGTGTCGACGCCGGTCGAGAGCAGGACAAGGGACTTCTTGCCGGGAATGTGGGCGAGTGAATCGAGTGCAATGGCAAGGCTGGAGGCGAGATTTAACTGGCCGAAACCAACATTGAAGCGCAACTGGTCCAGCGCCGCAGGGGCGGTGAGCTTGTCTGCCGTGAAATCTAGAATAAGTTCGGGAGCATCATTGTATCGGGCGATGGCGACGCGGTCGCCGGGCGAGAGGCCATCGAGGAGGGCATGGATCGCTTGAAGATGGCCGCCCTGAAGAAGATATACGGCTGGACCGGCTTCGATGAGGAGCAAAACCTGGGCGGGTTCGTCGACGCTGAAGAAATCCGTGATAGGTTGCTCGACACCGTCATCGAAGAGATGGAAGTCTTCGCGGTGAAGACCGCTGACGAATTGCCCGCGAGAGTCGGTGACCACGACTCCGACGTTGACGCGGTCCACGCTGATGTGGATGTTGGGAGGCGTCTGGGCGGGTTGCTGGCAAAAAGTGGCGGGTGCAAGCAAGAGAGTACAAGGGATAAAGAGAAATGCGCGGCATCGAGAGGAGAGAAACATAGTCCGATTTGGCATCGTAGAATGGCGGTGAAAAAGACAGAAGCCCTGTCCCGCCGAAGTTTCCAGAACGCGGAACAGGGCTTGCGATTTCTACCGGGCGAAAGCCGAAGCTCAGGCTAGGAGGGCTTGGTCGGAGCCGCAGTCGGAGGTGCCGCCGGAGCCGCAGCGGGAGCGGCGCTCGCGCCTACGTCTTTTGGCGTTGAGAGATAACCAGTCGCTTGGTTCTTGCCGACGTCGAAAACTACGATTTCGTAGGGAGCCATTCGCGAGGCGCCTTTGACATAAAACTGTATAGGCTCACCAGCGGTCTTGTCCTTCTTTTCAATAGTGCGGTCATCCACCAATACGGTTAGAGTGTACTTGGATTTTTTTGGGTCCGTCTTGGTGAGAGTAAGGTTGGTCGGTCCGACCTTTTGGCCGTTCTTCGTTTTCGTGAGCGTGAATTCGTAGTAGTTGCGGTCGCCACGGCGCTTCAGCTCTTCGAGGTCGTCGTGGTTGCGAGCGATTAGCCCGCTCATGACCCCCTCATCACCGGTCACACGCTCGAGCTTGCCCTTGGTGACTTCGAGATCGCTTTTGGTCGCTTCGATATCCTTTTTCGCTCCTCCAACTTCGGAGGCTACCGCGCCAATTTGTTCCTGGCTTTCCTTCTTGACCTGGGACAACTGAGCGGTGAGTTTCTGATCCGCTTCTACCTGTTCCTTGCGGATGGATTCCGCGCGGCTCTTGGCCTGAGCTAGCTCCGCGACGGTCATGCCCATTTTTTGTTCCGTGACCTCGATGTGGCCCTTCAGATCGGCGAGACGCGCATTGGCTTGCTCGAGTTGCGCGGTCAAGACTTTGTCTTGGTCCTGCTCTTTGGCAAGGCTTTGCTCGAGCCGGGAGATCCCGGAGTAACCGACATAGCCGAGCGCAGCGATGACAACAAAAAGCACGACGAAGAGCGCCGCGATCCAGCGCGGTGTTCCCGTGGATTCGTAACGATAAGACTCTTCCGGACTCGGCACATTTGGAGAAATACTCATTCCCCCTCCTCAGTCATGGCTCCAGGCTTGGTTCTGGATGCCGGTAAAATTATCTACCGCAACTCGCGCCCTGTCTACGGGCGAGGTCAGCGGGACTTGCTGCGCGGTGTCCGGGCTTTCCCCGCGGGCTTGCCGCCAAGGGAGCGCTCCGGCCAGCGAGCGAAGATCGAAGTGGTCAAACCGCCGCGGGGCGTAAATTCGCCTCGCACCACACACCATTCAGGACGAACTGCATCGACGATATCATGAAGAATTTTATTCACGGCATTTTCATAGAAGATGCCGAGATCGCGATAGGCCAGGAGGTACATTTTGAGAGCCTTGAGCTCGATGCAGTCCTTGTGCGGCATATATTGGATCGTGATCGTGCCATAGTCCGGCATCCCTGTTTTGGGACAAACGGAAGTGTATTCCGGAAAGCGCGTGGTAATGACGTAGCCGGGGTATTGGTTGGGCCAAGTATCAAGCTTTGGTAATTTTGTTTCAATGCCCGCGCGGGCGTGATCGGCTGTGTAGTCCGCCATGACGGTTCCCATTGTACGTTGTTAGGTGACTTGGAGGCGACAGGCTCTTGCCGAAACAGGGCGCATCCCCTATCCTCTTGCGAAGAGGACCCTCCAGAAACATCCGATGAACTGCCCAGTGTGTCAAGGCGGGGCTTGCCGGCGATCGAGGCGGCGGTCCATTCCCGAATATTTGTTCAGTGCCGTGGGTGTCCTCCCGTGGCGTTGCTCGGCTTGTGAGACGCGCTTTCACGCGCGAGCCATACCGCTTCGGCTTCTCCTGTATGCGCGATGTGGCATTTGCGGCAACCTCGAGTTGCAGCGAATCTCCCCGGAGAAAGTTCCGGGAGTTACATCCGTGGTGGGGCGCTGGCTGGGACTGCCTGCCGTGCGATGCGCGCCATGCCGGCATAAATTTTTCTCGCTGCGGCCGATGTTGCCAGCGGACCGGACAAACGAAGTAGCGGCGGAAGAAGGCGCAGCGAAATACTAATTTAGAACCCCGCCAGTCCCACCTTCCGAGTACCAGCCCAAGGCCTTGCAGTACCGCACGCCCCGTACTATTTGCAGCCTGCCCCAAAAGGCAAACTCCTCTAGCCTCATTGGGCACGGGAGGGGTCTGTGGAAACGAGCGTACGGGTCCTAGTGGCTAACGGTCCCCGACTGTTCCGGGAACTGGTGGTCTCGACCCTCTCGAAGCATGCGGGGATCAAGATCGTGGGGGAGGCAAAGAACGAGAAGGATGTCCCATCGTTGGTGGCAGAGACAAATCCTAATGTTCTCTTGATTGCGCAGGATGAATCGCGACGGCGTCCGTTCATGTGCGATCAACTGCTACACAAGTTTCCAGGGTTGCGGATTGTCGCGGTAGCGCCGAACACGAATTTGGGGATTTTGTACTGGGCGTCGCTCGAGATTCATTCGACAACGATGGGGACGAGCAAAAACGTCCTGCTGAAAATGATGCGAGACAGTGTATCGCGGATGGAGGAGGAACAACTTCATGAAAGGGACTTCTTTCCGACCGCGGGATGAGATTTAGACGAATAGGGCGGCGCAGGGAAGATAGTTGTTTGGCGCGTCCAACCTATGTCGATTGGTTTTCGTGGCGCTTTCTTGCAAGAGCCTGCCGCGCGAAGCGACGCATCCTGGATCGAGCTTGGTGCCGCAATTGACTCCCATGTAAGAAAAACCGCACAAGCTCCGCCCTGGATGACGCAACCAAGGCCTTGAATGGTTTTCCGCTTTTCTTGCGAGCCGCACCGGCTCTGGCGCCGCTACCTTATTTACTTACGGAATTTACGGAACGGAATTTATAGCCATGAACATGCTGGAATCTCTGGGCCTCAAATGATTTTCTTAGTTCACACATTTGATCGGGCGGGTTCGGAAGGGGGAGCCTAAGGACGGTTGCTTGCTCAAGCCTGTGGACCATGCGAAAATAGTGGCGCTGACCGTTCTGTACGGAAGCTCTGCATTCACACGCAGCACTTCGGCGCTATCGTCTAGGGGTCTAGGACACCGCCCTCTCACGGCGGTAACACGGGTTCGAATCCCGTTAGCGCTACCAACTTTATCTTGCATCTTGCACTACTGGCGGCGGAGTTTCCGGCGCTGGCAAGATCCGCGCGCGAAGCGGACAGCAACTTGGTTCGTACATGCACCGAGTCGATTTGCCCTCGCTGACCCGCAATAGCACTATTGCTGACAGTGCGAACACTTGGGCCGCCCGCGGTCCCCACGTCACTTCAAATGACGGGTAAAAAAGGGTTTAGTGCCTCGTTTTATACGTTAGGTACTCCGTACTATGAGGGTACTAGTACGGAACACTGTACTTCCCAAAACGTGACAACCCTTGTTTCATTTCGGACACTAGAAGCATGTCAAACCCGGCTTCGGAGCTTCCAGGGTCTGCGTATTTAACCAGGTCGTTAAATGCGACACCGGTCCGCCACACACGGAACACGGCGATTGTCTCCCGCGAAGTTGCTGGTGAGACGATAGTTGTACCCATTTGCCGTGGTGTGGGGGATCTCGATTCCGTTTATACCTTCAATCCGGTCGGTCGAAGCTTGTGGCGCCTGCTCGAAAATGGTCTATCAGCAGAGGAATTGGCGAATTGGGTTGCCACGCATTACGAAGTGGATGCGAGACAGGCTTTGTTAGACGTTCAATGCTATCTGGCTGAACTCCAGGAAATTGGCCTGATTCGTACGGTTTAGTCGGTCCCCTCCTTCTCGGCTTGCCTCCCAAGGGCACGACGCTCGAAGTGTGGGGCATGCGCTTTTTCACAGAGTACTGAGAGTACTAGATTCTCACCGAGAAAGAGAAGAGTCGGACGTGCAAACGGCAGGATACGGCGAGTTGACGGGGTTGGTTCACCAGCGTTTCCTGGGCAAACGGGCACCGCTTGAGGTGTCTATCGAGGTCACGCGCCGGTGTCCTCTTGAGTGCCTCCATTGCTACAACAACTTGCCGATGAGCGACCACGTAGCCCGCGCTGCGGAACTCACCCTCGATGAGCATTGCCGACTGCTCGATGAACTCGTCGATGCGGGGTGCTTGTGGCTGCTCTATACCGGCGGCGAGATTTTCGCGCGCAAGGACTTTCTTGAGATTTACACCGAAGCCAAGAAGCGCGGCTTCCTGATCACTCTGTTCACGAACGGCACGATGATTAACGAACGGATCGCCGATTACCTCGCCGAATACCGGCCCTTCGCGATCGAGATTACGCTCTACGGGGCGACGCGCGAAACTTACGAAGCTCTGACCCAGATTCCCGGTTCCTATGACCGCTGTATGAGAGGCATCCGGCTACTTTTGGAGCGAGGGCTGCCCCTCAAGCTCAAGACGGTGCCAACAACCATCAATCAGCATGAGACTTTCGAGATGAAGCGGCTGGCTGAGGAAGAATTCGGCGTCGAATTCAAGTTTGACTCCCTAATCAATCCGAGGATCGATTGCTCGCAGAGCCCCCTTGCTGTGCGCATCTCGCCCGAGAAAGTGGTCGAACTGGATTTCTCCGAGCCGAAACGCAAGGAAGACTACCGGCGCATGGCCGAGCAGGAACTGTCCATGCCGTTGTCGGTTGAGCAGGCAGAAAGACAGAAATATACCTGTGGCGGAGGTGTGGCGGGCTGCGCCATCGATCCCAACGGGACGATGAGCATCTGCGTGATCTCGCATCAGCAAGGTTACAACATCCGGGAAGGCAGCTTCCGGGAAGGCTGGGAAGGCCCGCTACGCGAAATTCGCAATCAGCCACGCACGCGTCCGACGATCTGCGATCGATGCCAAATTCAGTCGCTGTGCAGCATGTGCCCGGCAAACGGCGAACTCGAGAATGGTGATCAGGAGTCTCCCGTCGATTTCCTGTGCCAGGTCGCGCATCTTCGCGCCTACGCGCTGGGCTATAGCGTCCCGGAACATGGGGACTGCAAATGCTGCGAAGACGGAGAACACCATGCGGACCTGCTGGCATCCGCCGAGCGCCTAAAGAGTTTGAAACCCGATTCAGGAGTTCGGTCGGGAGGCAGGACCGCTTCTCCTGTCTTGAATGTTTTACAGCCCGTGTCCGGAAACAACGGCGCAGCGTGCGGCTCATGCCGGACCCACCGATGAAGAAAGAAGTGTGATCGTGAACGACGAGAGCGACAAGAAGCCGCTGGGGCAGGGCGCGGACGGGGCTTACGAGCCTCCCAAAGTCATTCGTGTGAGTTTGCGGCCTGAAGAAGCCGTGCTCGGACATTGCAAAGTGACTGGCGCAATGGGCCCGGTTGGGAGCTCCTCCTGCCGCTCTTACGTCTCCTGCCGGACGCTGGGTTCGTGAGAGGCCGGAGAACCCAAATGCTGCCATCTCAAAATGAGTTCTCGCCAACGAAGGATTTCAACGGACTTCCGTTCCCGAGTGCCACCGAGCTTGCATACCGCATAGGAGGCATCACGTTCGGTCTACACGCGGAAGGCGAACTGCTGCTGACTCCTGATAGAGAGCTTCGTGCGTTTGCCATCGAGCCCGGCCTTTGTGATGTGAACCTGAAAGTCGCGTGGGCTGATTCGCTGCGAGTGCCGGACTCCACTCTCTTATTTCACTCGGGCGGGTTGTGGTCGCTCTTTGCCGAGCCCAGCGGATATCGCTTCAGCTTTCTCTCGCCTCTCTTGGGAATGACTCCTTATAAGGAAGCGTGGCTTGATCCCGATTTTCGCTCCGGACGCGTGCTTTTGTCGCGCAGATATTTTGACACGGATCGCCCTGTCTATCCTCTTGAGTACCCGCTCGACGAACTGCTCATGATTCACCGCCTTTCGCGCGGCGAAGGCGTGGAAGTGCACGCCGTCGGAATTTCCGACGAAAACAGCCGCGGCCATCTTTTCCTCGGGCATTCCGGCGCCGGGAAAAGTACGACGGCGCGCTTGTGGATCGATCGCCCGGGAGCGCGAATTCTCAGCGACGACCGCATCATTCTGCGCGCTCAAGAAGGCCAAATCTGGATGTACGGCACACCGTGGCATGGAGACGCCGGTATCGCCTCGCCGGATTGCGCTCCGCTTACGGGAATTTATCTGCTGGCGCATGGAAAGAAAAACAAGCGAGTTTCGCTGCCGGCGGGCAGCGCAGCAGCGGAGCTATTTACACGCAGCTTTGTGACGCACCATTCCGCGGAAGGTATTCAGTTCACGCTGGGTTTTCTGGATCGCGTCGCGCGCCAGGTTCCTTGTTCCATTTTCCAATTCGTCCCCGATGACACCGCCGTGGAGGCCATCTGCCGTGCGTGAGCGTAAGTCCATCGAAAAGCGGAACTCCGCGCAGTTCGCCGCTGTCTGCGAGGCGCTTTTGCAGCGTGGCGCGAACGTGCGGTTCCGGGCCCACGGGCAGAGCATGCAGCCGAATGTTCTGGAGAACGACGCCGTGATTGTGGCTCCCGCAGGGCAAAAGCTCGATCGGGGCGACGTGGCTCTCACGCACGGGAAAGATGGGTTCCGTGTGCACCGTGTACGCTTCACCGACGGATCTACCGGAGAAATTGTCACACGCGGCGACGCCGGCCAGGAGAACGATGCAGCCGTGAATGTTGTTCTTGGCAAGGTGGTAGCAATCGAGCGGAATGGCCAAAGAGTTTCGATGGAAAGGCCCGGCATCAAGTGTTTGCACGCAGCGCGCGTCTGGATTCGCCGTTTGTGGCTGGCTTCGACGTTGCGCCTTGGCCGGCTTTCCGCGAGCTCTTTGTGCTTCGGATTAATCGCCGCGTTCGGGCTGCTGCTCAACGCCACTCCGGTTGCTGCGCAGGCCGATCTTACAATGTCGCAAACGACTTCGGTTTCCGTCGTCGACACCGGCGTCAATTTCAACTACAGAGAAATCGCAACGAACAAAGGGCCCAACGCGGTTCCCGCAGGGACGCTAGTCGTCTATCAGCAGACGCCCCCCAATACCACACTGCAGAGCATAACCGTTGACGCGAACTGGAATTGTTCAAATCCCGGGGCAGCCGGTCCAATCATCTGTATTTACGCCCCGGCCCTGGCCAGCGGCGCCAACACCTCGGCCGACCCCATCCTATTCACGCTGAGCGTGAATGCCGGAACGACGTACGGCACAACCATTCTCAACTCCGCCACGGTCACATCGCAGACGACGGACCCGGTGCCGAGCAATAACACGAGCATTACGACCGTGCTTGTCGAGGCTGCCGCCCAGGCGGACATGGCTCTTTCAATGACCGCAGCACCCACACCCGTGTTCTTATCTTCCCCCTTGACGTACACCATTCAAGTGCAAAATCTCG
>Ga0206978_1113_pt1 | contig 18167 bp, 14 predicted proteins | sample Alteio_BWMinCont_21_FD_153477 | JGI IMG/M metagenome (GOLD analysis project Ga0206978, IMG submission 153477) | Enriched cells from forest soil in Barre Woods Harvard Forest LTER site, Petersham, Massachusetts, United States -... | ecosystem: Environmental > Terrestrial > Soil > Temperate forest >...
CGATTGCGAAAACCCAACACGGCCATTTTAGCGATTTCATGCTCGCCATTCCGCCGAATAAGGATGAGCTTGACGCGCGACGCGGCCACTCCATCGTTATTGCGTATACGCTGGCGTTTTTCGACAAATACCTGCGCGCGCGGGATAGCGATCTGCTCAAAGGGCCTTCGACCAAATATCCCGAGGTCACCTTCAGTAGGAAACCGTGACCGTCCATGGAAATGAGGGGGAAACTCTGATTCGATAGCAGCTCCGCGGCTCACCTTCGGTGATTGCCTCCCGTCCTGCTTGCCACCTTGCCTCTCGTCGCGCATGGGTATAGGCTTCTTCTCCGGCAGCACGTTTGCGCACCCACAGGGCTGGAGGGGTTCCGCCCTGCCTTCCTTTCAATAGCGTGAGCGCGCTTCCTAGGCCGCCAACCGGCGGCTAATGAGATCAATCTTCTCGCGGGAGCTCCCACAATGTTCGTTGTGAGTGGCTGTGCCGCGACGATTCCGATAGGGAGGATTACATGGCGACAGCAACGGCTGTGATGGAACCAAGCGTGAAAATCAGTGCGAACAAGCTGCTGATCAACGGACAGTGGGTCAACAGCGCTTCAGGCAAAACATTTCCGACAATTAATCCGGCGACGGGCGAAGTCATTACGCAAGTGGCAGAAGCCGATGCAGCGGATGTGGACAAGGCAGTGGCGGCGGCGCGGGCGGCGTTTGAGACCGGCGCGTGGCGCAGGAAGATGACCGCTTCGCAGCGCGGTGCGATGCTGAACCGGCTGGCGGATTTGATTGAGAAACATGCCGACGAATTGGCCCAACTCGAATCCCTGGACAACGGCAAGCCATACCAGGTAGCAAAGGCTGCGGACCTGCCGCTGACAGCAGCTTGTTATCGCTACTACGCAGGATGGGCCGACAAGAATCATGGCAAGACGATTCCTGTAAACGGAAATTATTTTTGTTATACGAAGCATGAGCCGGTGGGCGTGGTTGGACAGATCATTCCGTGGAACTTCCCGCTCTTGATGCAGGCGTGGAAGCTCGGACCGGCGCTGGCGATGGGCTGCACGGTGGTGATGAAACCCGCGGAGCAGACTCCGCTTTCAGCGCTGCGCGTCGGCGAACTGATCATGGAAGCGGGATTCCCCGAGGGTGTGGTGAACATTCTCCCGGGATATGGCCCGACCGCGGGCGCGTCGATTGCGCGGCACATGGACGTGGACAAGGTGGCGTTTACCGGCTCGACGGAAGTGGGCAAGTTGATCATGAAGGCCGCGGCCGAAACGAACCTGAAGCGTGTGACGCTCGAGCTGGGCGGAAAGAGCCCGAACATTGTGTTCGCTGACGCGGACATGGATGAAGCGATCGAAGGCGCGCACTTTGCGCTGTTCTTCAATCAGGGGCAGTGCTGCTGCGCGGGCTCGCGTCTGTTCGTCGAGGAGAAGGCCTACGACGAATTTGTCGAGCGAAGCGTTGCGCGCGCGAAGAAGCGGACGGTGGGCAACCCCTTCGATGCGAAGACCGAACAGGGCCCGCAGGTGGATCAAGACCAGTTCGACAAGGTGATGGGCTACATCGACAAAGGCAAGAAAGAAAACGCCAAGATGCTGACGGGCGGCGGGCGCGTCGGAGACAAGGGTTACTTCATCGAGCCAACCGTGTTTGCCGACGTCACCGACAACATGACCATCGCGCAGGAAGAGATCTTCGGGCCAGTGATGTCCATCCTGAAGTTCAAGACCATCGACGAAGTGGCAGCGCGGGCTAATAAGAGCACGTATGGCCTTGCGGCGGCCGTCTGGACGAAGGACATCAGTAAAGCGCACGCCATCGCGGACAGCGTTCGCGCGGGCACCGTATGGGTGAACTGCTACGATGTGTTCGATGCGGGAGCCCCGTTTGGCGGGTTCAAGCAGTCCGGCATCGGGCGCGAACTCGGCGAATACTCGCTGGCAAACTACACCGAAGTTAAAACCGTAACCGTAAAGTTGTAAAAGAAGCGGAGCCCTCAACTCCAGGGGCACTGCATGGGCGCGACCCGAGCAACAGACGGGCACGGCATGCCGTGCCCCTATGTTTTGCCGGATGGTGGCGTAGAATCACGGAATGGCGGTCACGCTTCGGTCTTATGAGCCGCACGACTTCGCCGCCTTGCACCGGCTGGATCAGTCTTGCTTCCCTGCCGGGATTTCTTATTCGAAGGCTACTTTTCACTATTTTTTGACGATTGCCAGCGCGGATTGCATCGTTGCGGCGGATGGTAAGCGAATTGCCGGGTTTATCTTAACGGAAGAAAATCCGCCGCTTGCGCACATTATCACGCTGGATGTCGCTGAAGCGCACCGGCGGCATGGAGTTGGCTCGGCGGTGCTGTTAGAAAGCGAAAAGAACCTGGCCCTACGCGGCGTAAGATCCATCCTGCTGGAAACGGCAATCGACAATGAGGGCGCTGTTGCGTTCTGGAAGAGGCATGGCTATCGTATCGAAGCGGTGTTGAAGCGTTACTATCTGGGCCGGCTCGACGCTTACGAAATGCGGAAGATTTTACCTGGCACGGGCAAATCGGCTCCAGCTCAAAAGGAAACCTAAACCGAATGCCTCTCTATCAGGCGATAGTCCTCGCCCTCGTGCAAGCCTTCACCGAATTCTTGCCGGTGAGCAGCACGGCACATCTCACGCTCTTTCCGTGGCTGCTGGGCTGGCAGGACCCAGGGCTAGCGTTCGATGTCGCATTGCACGCGGGAACGTTGGTTGCCGTGCTTCTCTATTTCTTCAAGGATTGGTTGACGCTGGCGCTTTGCGGGGTGGGGGTGAAGTATCCAGCGAACGCCACCACCGAAGAGGTCGGGCAACACAAGAAGCTGTTCTGGTATATGGTGATTGGAACGATTCCAGGCGGAATTCTGGGCGCTCTCTTCGAACACAAAATCGAGGAACACTTCCGCACGCCCTATGTAATTGCTATTTCCCTGATTGCCGTCGCGCTGGTCATGTGGTGGGCGGATTCCAAATCGCCGCTTACGAGGCCGCTCGAACAGTCAAATATTACAGATGCGGTGACCATTGGCACCGCTCAGGCTCTTGCCCTTTGCCCCGGCGTGTCGCGCTCGGGCATCACGATTACGACGGGCCTGTTTCGAGGATTCACGCGCGAAGCAGCGACGAGGTTTTCCTTCCTCCTTTCCACACCACTGATTGCGGGGGCAGTGGTCTCGCACTTGCCCAAGCTGATCAAGCTCCACAAAGCGGGTGGGCTGGATTTGCCACTCTCGACGCTGCTCATCAGCATCCTGGTTTCCGGCGTAGCAGGATATTTCGTGATCGCGTTTTTTCTGCGCTACCTGCAAACACACACGCTCAAACTATTTGTTTTCTACCGACTTTTGTTTGGTATCATCGTCCTTGTTTTAGCGTTTCTCCAGGCGGGTGCGCGATAGCGCCAACGTGCCCGTCGCACCACTCAGCCTTCCCCAAAAAGCTGAGGAGAATCCTGTGCGTTTGCTGACTCCGACCGAAAATAAACGGCTCAATGAGCTGATTGGGTTTTTGTGTATCACGTTGGGCCTTTTGATGGCGCTGGCGCTGATCTCGTATTCACCGCACGATGCAGCCTTTAACGTGAGCGCCTCGGGACCCGAAGGGTCTTCGTCGCGAAACTGGATTGGGCCCGCCGGCGCGTATGGCTCCGACCTGTTGTTCCAAGTGCTTGGCTTTGCGGCATTCCTGCTGCCGATGGCTCTGCTGGTGCTGGGCTGGAGATGGTGCCGCAGCCGGGTGATCGATTCTCAAGTGGCCACCCTCATTGGCTATTCCCTGCTGCTCGTCTCGCTCCCTTCCCTTTTGGCATTGCTCCCGCTGCCGGCGGTGCGGGGCGCCGTCCCGGCAGGCGGGATGCTGGGCGAATTGCTCGCGCACGGCTTACGGAGCGGTTTCAATTGGGGCGCTTATGTGATCGCCTTTGCGGTGCTGATCACTGCGATTTTCATGACGACCAGTTTCTCTTTTGCGGGCACGCACGCTTGGGCGACCGGTCCAAAGGGTCCGATCGGTGCAGTGGAACGACTCGGTATTTTGCAGAAGGCCGCGGCACGCTGGCACTCGTGGAGAGAAGACCGCGAGCAGGAGCGCATGCGGCGCCGCGTCGAGGAAACACGTATTTCTGGCCGCAAGCCGGTCTCGCCGCAATCATTTGGCACTGCTGCCGTGATGAATGAACCGGCTAAGTCGATTCAACTGGCGGATGAGAGCGACGTTTTTGAGGAAGAGAAAGAAGAGGAAACGGAAAAGCAAGAGACTTCGCGCCGGAAAGAGCCGATTCTCTTCGTAGGCCCGGAAAAAACAGTTGCAAAGAAAACTGCCGAGCCAAAAATCGCCAAAGGCAATCCCAATTACAAGCTGCCTTCTCCTTCGCTATTGCGCGAGGGCGAGCGAAGCCAGAAGCTCGACGAGGACGAACTAAAGGACCGCGCGCGCGCGATTGAGGCCAAGTGCCTTGAGTTCGACATCCAAGGCCGCGTCACGCAAATCAATCCAGGCCCAGTCGTCACGACGTTCGAGTTCAAGCCCGATGCGGGAATCAAGTACAGCCGGATTATCGGCTTGACGGAAGATCTTTGCCTGGCGCTCCAGGCGGAATCGATCTTGATCGAGCGCATCCCCGGCAAATCGACCATCGGCATTGAAGTTCCAAACCTCACCCGGCAGACCATCGCCCTGCGCGACATTATTGAAGCGCCAGAGTTTTCTAGTTCGCCGAGCAAGCTGACGCTGGCGATGGGTCGCGATCTCCATGGACGGATTCGCGTCACCGACCTTGCCGCAATGCCGCACCTACTGATTGCGGGCTCGACAGGTACCGGAAAGAGCGTGTTCATCAATTCGCTGATGATGTCGATTCTCTATAAAGCGAGCCCAGACGACGTGAAGCTGGTGCTGGTAGATCCAAAGCGCCTCGAGCTAAACCTCTACGAGAATATTCCGCATTTGATCGCTCCGGTTGTGACCGATCCGAAAATCGCCTCGAACGTGCTGCGCAACGCGACACGCGAGATGGAAAAGCGGCTGAAGCTTTTGGCGCAGCGCGGCGTGCGAAACATCGACCAATACAATCGCACCTTCCAGAAGGCGCAATCGCTTTCGCTCTTCGAAAACGTCGAGGAGAGCGAACACAAGCCCCTTCCCTACCTGGTCATCGTGATCGACGAACTTGCCGACCTGATGATGGTGGACACCAACAACGTGGAAGAATCCATTACGCGGCTCGCGCAAATGGCACGAGCGGTGGGCATCCACTTGATTTTGGCGACGCAGCGCCCGTCGGTGGACGTGATTACTGGTTTGATCAAAGCGAACTTCCCCGCACGCATTTCCTTCCGCGTAGCCAGCAAGGTCGATTCGCGCACGATTCTAGATTCGAATGGTTCGGAGTCACTGCTGGGCAAGGGCGACATGCTCTATCTGCCTGCGGGGTCGGCGCGCCTACACCGTATTCACGGGCCGCTGGTCTCCGAAGATGAAATCGTTGCGGTTTGCGACTTCTGGCGTCAACAAGCGCAGGCCAAGTACAACGAGCAACTCCTGGAAGCCCCGAAGGATGAGAACGGAAAGGTGGAAGGCGAAGCCGGGAACGATGCGGAAGCCGGCGGCGAGCCTGTAGACGACGCTCTCTACCAGGATGCAGTCCGCGTGGTTTGCGAAATGGGCCGCGCATCCACCTCCACGCTACAACGCCGCCTGCGCATTGGCTATGGCCGCGCCGCGCATTTGATCGACATCATGGAAAAAGACGGCATCGTTGGTCCCCCCGACGGGACACGCCCGCGCGAAGTCCTCAAGGGCAAAAGTTGGATGAAGGAGTTCGACGAGTCATCGCAGTGACCCATCGCACCGCAGCTCTTTTTCTGGGTGCTTTCCTCTTTTGTGTTTCCGGTGTCGCCACCGGCCAGACCAAACCGCGTGTTGTTCATGTTTTCGTAGCGCTTGCCGACAATGAGCACCAAGGCATCGTTCCTGTCCCTGCTTTTTTGGGGAACGGCGACGATCCGGGCCGCAATCTTTACTGGGGCGCGGCGTTTGGCGTGCGCGCTTTCTTCAAGAATGCGCCGGAATGGAAGGAAGTCCTTTCCTTTAAGAAACCGAATAGTTTCATTCTCGAGAGAAGTATTTTTCAGAATCGGAACCAGGAAGTGCTGCTCGTAGCAGATGCCTACCGCGGCAGCGAAATCAAACAAGCTCTAACGGACTTTTTCCGTGCGGCAGCAGGCACTCCAGACAAGGAAGCTACTTCCGACGGTGTAGTCGCAGGCGTTGCGTTTCAAGTCCCGGCTACCGCCGAGCTTGTTGTGTATGTGGGCCACGATGGGCTGATGGATTTTCCGTTGACAGTGGATTTCGGAGGCCGCTCCGAATCGAAGCGCTCCGCGATCATCCTGGCTTGCGCCAGCAGATCCTACTTCCGCGATCTCCTGCGGGCATCCGGGGCCACGCCTCTTTTGTGGACCAACGGGCTAATGGCTCCCGAGGCATACACGTTAAAAGCCGCACTCGACGGCTGGATGCAACAAGAATCGAAAGACCAAATTCGCCAGCGCGCCGCAGCGGCCTACGCAAAGTATCAAAAGTGCACTGACGCGGCAGCACTGCGGCTTTTCTCGTCGGATTGGTGAGCCATATCCCGATTCGCGGGATTGGCTACGGAACGCGGGCACTCCGCGAAAGTGCGTATTCATTTCAGCCGAATTGACACAATCGCGCCGCACCCCATACAATTTCTACACCACATGTGCCGGGGTAGCTCAGTGGTAGAGCGCCGCCCTGAAAAGGCGGGCGTAGCCAGTTCGATTCTGGCCCCCGGCACCACCCGTTCGCGCCATCGTTTCTTTTCCGAAGAAATCTACTTTGCCATGAGCAAGATACACGGACCCAGATTCCTGGATTGCTCTACACTAGCCAACTTCCGGGTAATAATCCCGCGGTGAAAGGCGGATAGCTTCCGATTCGCCGCTTTGGGCCCTTCTTGGAAAATCTCGCCGTTTTACAGCTGATGATGGCCCGCCGTTACTCACGACTGTCATTACTGCCAATAGACACTATTCCCCCGGTACTCTACATAAGGTGTTGGGAAACGGTGCCTGTACCCGGTCAAGGTAACGCAACTCAAGAAACAGACGAAACAGATTTCTGAAGGAGAAAGTGATTATGCCAATTAAAAACCCAAAGGAACTATTTATTACCATGCTGAGCCAGGTGCGGCACGGCACGGAGCGTTCGGCAGCGATCTATAAGGAGCTGGGCGAATTGGCCCAGAATCCGGAAATACAGGAGGCTCTCACAGCACGGGCTTTCGTGTCTCAGCAAACCCTAGCGAAGCTGGACGAGGCTTTCAACATGATCGGAGAGAAACCGGTGAATGTCGCCGGACGGCTCCACGATGTCTTTGTCGAGGACTTCCGCAGGGAGCTTGGGGAGATCCAATCCCCGGAGGCGAAGCGTCTCTTCGTGTTGGCAAAGGCCAATCACTTGAGCCACATGCGCACGGCGGAATACGTCACGTTGGTCGCGGCCGCCGATCTTTCCGGTCACCATGGTGTCGGCGTGCTGCTTGAGAGTTGCCTCGCCGACCATTTGGCCTTCGTCGAACGGACGAAGCGTTTAATCCGCCGCGTGGTCGAAGCCAAGATCGCGGCGAGAGCTGCGGGCTGAGCTGCTCAATTAGGCAAATGAAGTGAAAGAGGGTCCGCATGGTCCTGTCTTATAGAAGGGCAGGACCATGCTCGGGACTCATCGAGTTCCCGAGTTGTAATTGTCAGAGTCGCGCTGGGCCAAAGCGATGGAGCCTGTAAATATTGGCGGATTCAATTGCAATAGCCGCGCTTAAATAGAGATCTTCTCCCTGTACCTCGCCAAAACTCTGCGGAAATTCCTCTCATGGCTACCTGTCAGTTTTACCGATTTGTAAGTTTCTTTTGATGAAGTATATGGATCGTGAAAGCGCGCTCAGGATATTGGAGGAGGCCGCTATGGGAAAGAAAGACAAAGAAAAGAAGAAAAAGAAGCTGAAAGAGGAAGAAGACGAAAAGCAAAATAACTCAGGCAATGGAACCGCAGGCACCTATGCGGATGGTCATCCGCTCGACGAGATTCAGTACCTAGAAGCAAAACTGATCCTTAAGCCGGACCGCTTCATATCTGTGGAGAGTTTCCGGGATTTCGGGAAGCTGGTTAAGAAAACCGCGAAGAACGAAGAGGTGGGATTCGTTCCGGATGTGGAGGCCGGTTTGCGTCCCAATATCCGCGAGATAATCTTCATGGATACGCCGGACTTCCGCTTGTATAACAACGCTTTCATTCTTCGTCGTCGGGTCGCTTACGTCGACGGTTTTCCCGTGGGCGACCCTGAGATCGTTTTCAAATATCGCCATTCGGACGAGAAGACAGCAACGGCTGTGGATGTTCGCCCTAAGATAGCCGGAAAATACAGGATTAAATTCAAGGCCGAGGCGCTGCCGCTAAAAGATAAGATTGGTTCCTACAGAATTCTATATTCACACACTTGTGTGTTCGGGTTGAGTCAGGTTCAGGAAGCGGACCGCACGTCGATGTCCACCTTGTTGCGCGTCTTTCCCGCCCTGGGAGTTTTGAAAACAACCCCCGATGAAAAGATCAGCCTCGTGAGCGAGGCGATCGTCGAAGAAGTGCTGCTGAAACTCGGAGAACTGGACTTCGGCAAGGGACAGGTCGGGAAGTGCGATGTAGCTCTATGGCGTACACGTGGCGAACACAAGCCACTCGTAGGTGAATTCGCGTTTCAAGTCAAATTTGACCGGCGCGAAGATGTGCACGAGAAGGCGAGGAAGCGCTGCGAGCGATTCTTCATCTCACTTCAGAATGACGTGAAGGACTGGATTTCTCTAGGCACGACGAAGACGGGCTCGGTCTACCGTCTCAAGGGAAATGCACCGCAAAGCCATGAGTGACCCTCCCGCGTTGGTCGCTGAGAGGATGTGATGAAGTGGCCGCGATTCTTGCCACAGGATATTACGGGCGTCCGATTCGCTGTCAACGTGTTCATCGCATCGACGATTTTATGGTACCTGTTACGCGACATCTTTAACGCGGACCCGATCTGGGCCATCGCATCGATGATCTCGGCTTCCGACCCGCACGTGAAGGAGGCGGCCCGGATGTTCCGCGCGCGCATCATCAACGTGCTTGTAGGCTGCGGGGTTGGTCTGTTCTTGCTCGTCGTGGGCGGATCGAGTGAGTGGAAGCTCCCGTTAGCGCTCGCGGTCACCGTCCTCGTATCGACATACCTGGTTCGCATACCGACGATGTGGCGCCAAGCACCAATCACCGCCGCCATCGTAGTCGCATCGAGCCTGACGGAACATTCTAAGCGGACCGGTGTCGCACATGGCCTCCACAAGGTGGCAGAGGTACTTCTGGGCTGCCTGATGGGAATTGTCATCAGTTATCTGATGTCAAGGGTCTGGCCGCTACCCGAAACGACGAAGAAACCGGTGGCTTGAGCCACCTTAGTCAGGCGAGGCCGAGTGTTGCGCATACTCTTAGCTCTGGAGAAGCAACGACGGGACTCGAAAAACATCCTCGAAATTGTCTCTGAGGAGGAGGTAGTGTGAACGAAGCCAAACGCACTTTGAAGCAAAGAGCTTTTCGTGAGGTCAGAGAATACTTCGCTATCTCACTCTACCTTTTCGTTGTTTTCTCGACGTTTGCCTTCTATAAAGCGGTGCTTCTCGCTGAGCATAACGCTGACTTTGCACCGCACGGATTTGCCCTGATCAACGCGCTTGCGCTTGCCAAGGTCATTCTCATTGCCCAGGATCTACACTTGGCCGACCAGTTCCGCGACGCGCCGCTGATCGTTCCGACGCTTCTAAAATCTTTCGTGTTCGCCAGTGTGCTTACTTGTTTCAAGTTTGCGGAAGAAACAGCAGTCGGCGTGTTTCATGGCCAATCGCTTCACGCATCCATCTCCGTCATCGGCGGTGGATCTTGGAAGGTAATTTTGGCCTTCTCGGTATTGTTGTTCGTTGTGCTCATTCCCTTTTTTGGTTTCACAGAGTTGCGGCGAGTCTTCGGTGAAGACAGGTTGATGGGTGCCTTCTTTCGTCCGCGCCAACTGCTGAATCCGCCTCCACCGGCACCGTAACAGCCACTATGCTGAAGAAGAAAATACAAATCGGACGAAGGAGCATTCCATTTCAGCTCGATTCGCGGAGGTGATCGAGTTAAATTATCCCGCCCTCCTCCCGGTGTTGCGCCGCTCTGGGAGGAGCTGATTCTTCCTCTCGTTCTTTCACCTTTACCACTCGGTACATTTTATATTGCCGCAAAGTTCGTCCGCAGGGCTTTCCGCGAAGATAAGAGACATGGGCCGAGTTCCTGATAGGTCGTTACCGGACATTGAGGATCGGTCCACTTGTTTTGTCCGGTCACAAGAGTAGAGATCACTTCCCGACTTATCAAAATCCACGTAATCACTGCGCGCACATCAAATCGCGGTGCGCCCACCGTCGACGGCGAGTTTTGCGCCGTAAATGAAACTAGAACGATCGGTCGCTAGGAAGACTATGGCCTCTGCAATTTCGTCCGCGGTAGCCGGGCGCCCCGCTGGCGCCTGGGCGGCTAGTTGCTCCAAGCCCTCTCCCATTGCGTCGGTGCCCTCCGTGCGCGTAGGTCCAGGGCTCACTGCATTGACGCGGACACCACTGCGGCCGTATTCAGCTGCCCACGATTTCGTCAATAGATTGATCGCCGCCTTGCTCGAACCATAGAGACTCATGCCGGACACTCCGTAATCGGCAACCATCGTAGATACATTGACGATTGCCCCTTTGCCCCTCTTCGCCATCTGGGGAGCTAGTTCCGCGACAAGGAAGTATGGCGCCTTAACGTTGAGCGAATACACCGTGTCAAACTCTTCCTCCGTCGTTTTATTCGTCGGCCCGAACGGGAAGATTCCCGCATTGTTGATCAGAATATCGACGCGGCCATTTCCGAGCTCGATTGCTCTCTTCGCCACCTCGCGCGCGCTCGACGCGTCCCGAAGGTCGGACGAAATAAAATCGGCTTGACCTCCTGCTGCGCGGATTTCGGCAACCGTCCTTTCGCCGCGCTCCACACTGCGGCCGACGACCAAGACATGGACGCCAAGCAGGGACAATTTATTAGCCGCCGCACGGCCAATACCGCTAGTTCCTCCTGTAATGAGTGCTGTCGGCACATTTGTAGTCATTTGCAACTCCCAGAGAAGTCGCCGCGTGGTGTGAGGTGGACATTCAACCTCTTTTCACCAAAGGGTGACCTCAATTCTAAGACCCTTCCAATTCGAGACTCAACTCTTGATAGACGCGCTTGTATTGGTTGGTCTGGCCAACTTCCGAGTGGTCGACAACTCGGAAGTTATCGCTGGAACAGGTCCCTAAGTCCTGGTGAGTCCAGTTACCTTATCTATAGACGTTGGCTGACCGCCAGAATATTTCCCTCGGTGTCCTTGAACCATGCGGTTTTCGCTCCGCCGGCGGTCATAATTCCGTTTTTCATCGTCCCACCTGGCATTTCGTATTCCTCGAATTTCACGCCTCGCGCCTTCAGTTCGGCCACCTCGGCTTCCACATCGTTGACCTGCCAAAACGCTTGGCTGGCCTTGGATGTACCTGCGTTGAGCGTTGGGTACATAAAGACTCCGGTGCCCCCGCATTCGTAGACTACGCCTCCGGCGTATTCCTCCATGGGTTGGAGGCCAACGATCTCTTCGTAGAATTTCCGCGCGCGTGTGATATTCGACGCGGGGATGTAAGCGCGAATCGGGGCATTTCTCAACATGAATGACTCCTTTTAGTTGTTTTCGTTTGGGGCCCCGGTGAAAGCATCTCATAGTCCGGTAACGGCTGCGTCAATCAGGAGTTACGGCAAACGTTTGGAAAGGTGTACCGTGCCCGGCAGCTCCCACGTCAGCTTCAACATCAGTCTGTTACTCGCTTATGGAGATTATTACAGGTATTGTCATATTTCCCCCGAGCACCGTAAAAAGCTGTTCCCAGCTCCACGAGTTGTCGCTTCCCCTGGGAGGTAGTTATGTTTTGCCTATTATGTGGGTCGGGTAATCAGGCGGAATTTACGGCTGAAATGCTCATCCATTTCTGCGGCCTCAAAAATATTGACAAGCCCAGCATTGGATTATTCCCCAAGCTATTGGTTTGCTTGGATTGCCGCTCTTCGCAGTTTACAGTCCCGGAATCCGAATTAGCGTTGCTAGCATCGCTTGAATGTGCAGGCGAAAGGGGCCTCAGCCCGGTAGCGGAGTGTTGACGATTTCGCGTTCCGTCCGGAACATAACGCCACTCGACAAATGCGCAAATTTGTCCGGGAATTCAAAATAAACTTCTTGAGTCAGTAGTCTTCCGCAGCCAGATTCAACGTCGGATTCATTGAGGTACGGCTCGCCGAAAGCTGGTAGGGATAGCGATGATTTTCTAGATGGTAGAGTTGGCAGTCGTAGGAATCTTCCCGCTCGCATCTTTCAAGTAGGCTTAGGCTTGATTTCGGACCTGCCCGCAGCTCAGATTTGTTCTAAAGCACGCGGTCAGCGTTAGCAACGGTGGCATCTTTCGCGAACAACGGAATGCGAACCAAGATCGTAGTGCCTCGCGATGGCTGCGACGCGATAGAGAATCGGCCACCTACAAGCCTTACGCGCTCCCGAATGCTGACCAACCCGAGTCTAGCGTGAGCCTTTGTGGACTTCAGGTCGAAGCCGACACCGGAGTCTGATATGCAAAGATCAATGCCTTTGGGGTCACCGGACAACTCCACTCTAGCCTTAGAGGCTCCGCTGTGCTCGACAATATTCCCGAGAGCCTCCTGGACGACACGGAAGACACAGAGACTCACATCCTTCGGGAGATTTCGAGGAACGTCGCGCTCCACAAAGTGGATTTGCAACGCATGCTGCTTGGAAAGCTCGGCGCAGAAGCCTCTTACCGCGGCTGCCGCACCAAGGATGTCCAACCTCGAAGGATGAAGGCGATGGGAGATGCGGAGAATGTCGGACGAGAGGTCCATGACGACTCTGGTTAGAGTGGAGAGGCGTTGTTTTACCTGCCCGGATAGATTGGGCTGATCTTGTCTGAATAAGTCCAGGTCGATAAGAGCCAGGGCGGTACGCTGGCCCAAATCATCATGCAGCTCCCTGGCGAGGCGGGTCCGCTCTTCTTCTTGCGCGGTAATCAGGCGGCCGCCGAGTTCCCGGAGGGACTCCTCGGCGGATTTGCGGTCGTTGATGTCGATGCACGAACCAATGTATCCGCAGAAGACGCCGTTGCGTTCAAAGCGCGGTACGCCGTGATCGACAATCCAGCGAAAGTTGCCGTCGAAACGCTTAAGCCTGTACTCCATCTCGAAGGGTATGCGAGCATCAAACGCCGAAGAGTAAGTTTGCAGGCAACGCGCGAGATCGCCAGGATGCACACCGGAAACCCAGCCGTTCCCCATCTCCTCGTCCATGGAGCGGCCCGTATAGTCGAGCCAGCCCAGATTAAAAAACGTGCACAGCTTGTCGGTTCCGGACATCCAAATCATGACCGGGGCCTTGTCCGCCATGATGCGAAACCGGTCTTCGCTTTCATTGGCTGCCTCTAGCGCTTGTGCTCCGTCGGCGGCCAGTTCGCGGTTGTCAAGGAACTCCCTGGCAAAAGCGAGAACGGCCAATAAAGTAACGAAGACCAGAACAACAACTAGCCGAAAGGCGCGGATGTCGGGATTTTCGTTCGGGCGGGAAAGTTCCCACGCGCCGATGAGCGGAACGGCAACGACTGTGAGCATGGCCAGGAGACCGGCATAGCGGCGCTTGAAACTAGAGTAGAGCAGGTCTCGCAGGGGAGGTTGCATCAATCTGGCCTGGGCCGGGACCCAAACAAACCAGCAAACGGAGGCCATCATGCCGATGGCATAGAGCCTTATGTTGTAATGCTTTCCCAAATCGAGGGAAACGTTCGCGATGGTGGAGACCAACGTGAGCAGAGCAGACGCCCCGCAGAGGTGAGCGTACACGGACCTCCAGGGAGTTTTTGCCTGCATGGCCAGCACGCCCAGAGCCGACACCAAAGCGAGATTGACGGCCGTGTAGAGTATTTCGAATCGCTGGTTGTAGGTCGCGGAATCCCAAACTACGTATTGGAAGGGGAGAACGGAGAACGCGTAAAGGAACACTGCGAAGGATAGCAAGAGGAGAAAGTTCAACGTGGAGCGGTAGACCTTGGGAGCGGGCCGTTTGAGGTGCGGGTATACGGCCACGGCTGCCATGAGCACAATGGTGTGAAGAAATACGGTGGGGTCGGCGATCGAAACGTCCGGTACGTCGGAGTGAAGGCCGAGCTCATGATAGACAAAGATCCATTTATCCAGGGACCACAGTGCAAAGCCGGTTGCTAGGAATACCCAAAATGCCCGGTTGCGCAGAGTGCGCCGAGCGGCGTTCTGGGCGGCCAATCCCGCGGCTAGCAGCGACAGGAGGGCATACACGGCAGTGCTGTAAGAAGCGAGGACCGGCGTCTGCTTCAGCGCAAGTGAAGCGAAAACTTTCAGAGCGAAGATCGCGACGAGCAGGTTTTGCCAGGAAAGGGCACGATATGCTTTCCCGGTCAGCGACTCAGACACCGCCATCATAATTTACCCTGGACGCACAGACTTATGGCGGAAAGAGTAGGTAGGAACTCAAGTGCTGTCAACCCGCTATCGAAACAGCCGGGCAAAAGAGGGTAACTAAGCATCAAAGGACGCCCAGAACATAAACGCGCTCCGGCCGGCAAAACCTGCTCAGGCAATGAACGGGCCACTCAGCGACACTGTCAAATCATGCTAAGTCGCATTACCGGTCAAGTCCTTTTGAGCCGACATTGTTATGGAATCATGTTCGTTCCCGTACCCACATGGGTGGAGTCGAGGTGTGGCGCGGTGGTTTAGGTGGAGCCTATCGGTTGCCGACTCTTTCGTCTGTCGGTGCCTCACTAGCTCCACCATGCTTCCGTTTCCACACCCCGCTCATCGGTAGGGTTAATCAGGCATCATTGCTGGTGAGAGATATTCACATGGGTATTCTCACCGACGAAATGAAGCGCGTCGTGCGCGAACAACGATTGGGCTACATCGCAACGGTATGTCCGGATGGAACACCGAATCTGTCGCCCAAAGGAACAACCGGCGTTTGGGACGACGACCATCTGGTGTTCGCCGATATCCGGTCGCCGCAGTCGGTTCGGAACATCGAGCACAATCCTTCGGTTGAGGTGAATGTCGTCGATCCGCTCGTTCGTAAAGGGTATCGATTCAAGGGCTGGGGAGTTGTGCATCGCTCGGATGAAGTCTTCCAGCGCGGTTGCCAGATGTACCGCGAAATGGGACTCACTCTGGAAATCCGAGCCGTGGTCTTGATTCGGATCGAGCGCGCACTGCCGGTCACTTCTCCCGCGTACGACCGGGGTGATACAGAAGAACTGGTCAAGGACCGCTGGCGCAAGTATTGGCGCAAGCTTTGGCGGGAAGTCGAAGAATGATGGCCATCGCTCTCTGAAGAAAATTCACTTGATTGCATAACAATGTCGGGCGCAGGGCTCAGCTCACAAGTTCCACTCATGCCACGATCGGAAGGCAGAATTCAAAGAAGCGAACGGTGTAGTTCGGGCCCCCGGCACCATTCATTCGCACCAACACTTCCTCGCCGAAGACATTCACATTGCCATAAGCAAGATGCGTCGCTTTCGCTGTATCGCGCGCCTCAAAAATAACAGTCTTCGGGACAGTCTGTAGGGTCTGCAGTCCTGGTGCTCCGGCTTGATCCCTCCGATTGCTTTGAGCTCTCCTGAATTACCACATCCTCCACGTTTCGGGGCTTTGTGGCATTCCGCTATGCCATTGGTTTGCTTTGACTTGTGCCACTGCTAGGTTCGCGATTCTTCGCGCAGTCATTGGTTTATCCTTGGGAAGTAGGATATGGCATTTCAAGTATTTCGCTGCCCCTTTAAGGTATATTAGCGTCGACAGACTAGGGGCGGTGGAGGTGTGCCCTCCCCGTATCCGGCTCGAAGTGTTTCGGCTGTTGATGTTCAGAGGTTTTGGTGTGTGCAGCAGACGCATAGGGAGTGTGTGAGCAGATTCCGGCTACAAGCCCAGAGATACCCCGATTCCTCTGAGCTGAGTGAGCTGGTTGCAATTTGGCTGGCACCGAATTGGGCCGTTCCTAAGCATGGTGGCATTCGTCAAAATGCTTCGGATTTGACCAGAATGATGCCTCTTCGGTCCATGTATGTATGTTTGAAGGTCGGGACCAAGACGCAATGAATTTCGACGGGCTCGCGATAGCTGGTGAATGAGCTTGGAGAAGTTAGGCAAATACCTGATTCAGAGAGAGCTTGGGCGCGGAGCTGGAGGTGTCGTTTACCGCGCTCGCGATCCAATCATCAATCGTCTCGTCGCCCTGAAGACGATTACTACGGGTCTGGCCGAATACCCCGATTTGCTCCAACGCTTTTACCAAGAGGCCCAGTCGGCCGGCGGCTTGCAGCATCCCAACATCGTCACGATTTACGATTTGGGCGATGCGGACGGCATTCCCTATATCGCGATGGAGCTGCTGGAAGGTGAGAGTCTAGATCAGCTCATCAGCCGCCGGGCAGCCCTGCCTGTTCCATTGAAACTTACTTACGCTTTGCAAGCCTGCCGCGCGCTGGACTACGCGCACAAACGCGGAATTATCCATCGCGATATCAAGCCCGATAACGTGATGCTCACCAGAGACGGCACGGTGAAGGTTGTGGACTTCGGCATCGCCCGCGTCCTGGAAACTTCAAAAACGCAGACCGGTATGCTGCTTGGTACTTTTGCCTACATGTCTCCCGAGCAATATCACGGCGAGCATGCGGATGCGCGCTCGGATATCTGGTCGTTCGGAGTTCTTTTGTATGAGTTGCTGGCATACCAAAGACCATTCCGAGGAGCGACTCCAGCGAGCCTGATGCATAGCATTTGCCAGCAGGAACCGTCCCCGTTGCAAGATACGATCCCCGATTGTCCTGCAGCCCTTGAAAAAGTCATTCAAAGAGTTCTGCGTAAATCGCCTGACGAGCGATACCAGTCGATGGAAGAAGTCCTGCTTGACCTGGATCCGATCTGCAAGAGTTTGCAGGCAGAGTCCGTCGCGGCGTTGGTGGTCCAGGCGCGCACATTGTCGGAGCAGGGTGACTATTCCCAGTCTCGTGATTTGCTACGCCAAGCGCTTCAAATCGATTCAACGAACACACAAGCCAGGAATCTTCTGGAAAAGGCTAATACCGAACTCAGACGCATTCTCATTCGGCCGAAGTTGCAGCAGCAGATTGAAAAGGGACGGGAGTTACTCGCCGAAGGGAAAGCGCAAGAAGCAAGGATGGAGGCAGAGGTTGTGTTGCAGTTGGACCCCACCTTTGAACCCGCTCAAGAACTGCTGAAGCGCGTCCAGCAAGAAATGGACCGCGCTCGCCAAGTCGCCGAATGGATTGACGCTGCCGAGCAACGCTTGGCGCAAGGCCTCCTGGAAGAAGCCGAGGAGCTACTGGCTAAAGTCCTGGAAGCGGAATCCACCAATCAGCAGGCAAAAGCGCTCCAGCTACAAGTGACTAACGAAAAAGCAGAGCGCCAGAGGCGCGCGCAATTCCTCGAGAAAATGCAGCAGGCGCGCGGCTTGTGGACGCAACAGAATTACACGGAATGCATCCAGCTTCTGGTCGAATTGCGGAAGGAATTCCCGGATGATGACGAGATTCCCCGGCTCCTTGAGACCGCCCAGGAAGATCAGGCGAACCAGAAAAGATCACAGGGTCTGGCTGATGCCCGCAGCATGCTGGCAAATCGCCGCTATGACGAGTGCACGGCGCTTCTTGCTGAACTTCGAAAGCAATTCCCTGGCGACGATGAGATTCTCAAGCTCCAGAAGACGGTGTTTGAGGATCAGAGAAAACAACGAAGAGCGCAATCTGTTGCGGAAGTTCGAAGCCTGCTAGCGGCGAGACGCTACGACGATTGTACTTCCCTGCTGAATTCCATCCTGAAGGAGTTCCCGGGCGACGACGAAGCGCTGCAACTTCAAAGGAATGTCCTCGAGGATCAGAGAAAAGA
>Ga0206978_1115_pt1 | contig 18013 bp, 19 predicted proteins | sample Alteio_BWMinCont_21_FD_153477 | JGI IMG/M metagenome (GOLD analysis project Ga0206978, IMG submission 153477) | Enriched cells from forest soil in Barre Woods Harvard Forest LTER site, Petersham, Massachusetts, United States -... | ecosystem: Environmental > Terrestrial > Soil > Temperate forest >...
TTGAAAATACTTTTTTGTACTAAACCGAATATTTTTAGCTTAGTATCTAATTTTTATACCAATGGAAGTCGCCGAAATTATGGCCGAGCTGCAGGGAATGGGCAGCGAAAGCATAAAAAAGATATTGCTGAAACATGGCGTTAAGGAACCATTTTTCGGCGTTAAGGTTGAACACTTAAAAACGATCCAGAAAAAGGTTAAAAAGGATTACGGGCTGGCAAAGGGCCTGTTTGCTACCGGTAACGCCGATGCCATGTACCTGGCCGGGCTGATTGCTGACGATGATAAAATGACCAAAGCCGACCTGCAAACCTGGGCCGACGAAGCTGTTTCAAATAACATCAGCGAATACACCGTTCCATGGGTGGCGGCCGAAGGCAAATACGGTTTCGAACTTGCGCTGGAATGGATAAATAACAGCCGCGAACATGTGACTGCCACAGGCTGGTCTACTTTAAGCGATGTGGTAGCGTTAAAACCCGATAATGAGTTGGATATTGAAACGATCAGGACCTTATTAAAACGGGTCGAACAAACTATCCATTCGTCCCCTAACCGTGTGCGGAGCACCATGAATGGCTTTATTATTTCAGTGGGAACGTACGTTGCTCCGTTAGCCGATGAAGCTATAACCACCGCCAATAAAATAGGACCTGTATCAGTGGACAAAAATGGAACCGCATGCAAAACACCCTTAGCGGCCGACTATATCGCAAAAGCAAAATCGCGGGGACCGGTTTCGAAAAAGAAGACGGTGAAGTGTTAGGCAGGGTTCATTTTAATGGCGCCAAAAAGGGTGGTTGGATTTGGAATAGGGCGGCAATGTTTTCGGGCTGAATAATCGGCGGCAGGGAACCTGGTAATAAGCCACAGCGGGTTTAGTCAAACGTAACCATGGTCAGCCTGATAATATCGTCAAACACTGTTTTATCGGTTGTTGACTTTGCAGTTACCCGGATGCCTTTTACCGTGTTAAACGTAAACCGGGCCAGTGCCCTCGCATCCTGGCGGTTGTTGATCTCCCCATTCTCCTGCCCTTTTTTAATGACCTGGTAAAAAATACGTGTTTGATATATGATAGTTATTAAAAACTATAACGAATTTGAGGCCTACCTCGGCAAGGAACTGGGTATATCTGGCTGGCATACGGTTACCCAGCAGCAGATAGACCAGTTTGCTGATGCTACTATCGACCATCAATGGATACATACCGATCCCGAAAGGGCCGAAAGGGAAAGCCCGTTTAAGGCGACCATCGCGCATGGTTATTTAACTGTGTCAATGCTGCCTTATTTCTGGCACCAGATCGCTGATGTGCAAAACCTGAAAATGCAGATCAATTATGGTATCGATAATATAAAGTTTGCGCAGGCAGTAGTTGTCGACAGCCATGTTCGGCTTAAGGCAAAACTGGTTGCAATTGTCAATTTAAGGGGCATTACCAAAGCTACCATAGGTGTCGAGATGGAAATTGAGGGCCAGGCAAAACCAGCCTACACCGGCGACGTTGTTTTTCTATATCACTTTGTGGATTAGAGCGTAATTGAGTAGATGGAGTGAGTGATTTTTTGGCTGCAACCTTTTCCATGTCTATCGTTAAGATTTACACGTGTAACTACGTCATTGTAAAACAGATGTTTATATCAATTTGCCTATAACCTTTTAATTCCTTTCTGCGTATTAACATCCGCAGAGGCTATAAGGATTTAAAAAAGGTCCTTATTTCTCCGGCAGAATTGTACAATCAACTTAACGCTTTACTCATGAAAAAAAACTTACTTGTCATTTTGGCTGTTCTGACATTTGGGTATATGGGCTGCGCAGACGACGCCTACAAACCAACCCCTCCTGCTCAGCCCGATAGTTACTTGCCCGAAACTTATGGTTCAACATGGAGATACCGGGATTCAATTTATCACGACAACGCAGATTCGACAACTCCTAACGGTATAAAAATTGATACATTATCCCTTACAATAAACGGCAATACAACGGATTTTAACGGACTAATATGCTATAATGCAGTAATGTCTTCGGTAAAAAACGGCCCCGGTATGGTATACTTTCATGCACAACAACACAATTTGGGTTTGATCGAGTCGGCCGCCCCATTTGGATTGACCGATTTTGATCTTCTCGTAGATAATGCTGCAGTTGGCTTCACCTGGACAAGCATTCCAACTCAAAACAGGCTCTTAAATGGCAGCCCCGTAAAAAGTGTCAATACAGTTAAAGAAAAAAATATTACCAAAGTTGTCGGCGGCATAACTTTTACACAAGTTGTCCATACTACCGCTAATTTTCAAGTTAATGTTGATGGAAGAGGGTTTCGTAATATAGCTTATTACGATATCTACCTGGCAAAAAATATCGGGCTGATAGAAAAGGATTCCTATGTGTATGGTAATTTGAATGAAACGGAGACAATTATTGATTATGTCATAAAATGAATTAGTTGATTAAATTGATCCCGATAGCTATCAGGAAGTGAATAATTTTTCATGTTGACACCATCAAGCCGTCACAAACCAAATCTTTACAATCGCACTACAAGCCCTTCCGTACTTTTGTGTTTTTAAAATATGGACACAAATAAGCTCCGTCTCAGCGTATTGGACCAATCGCCGGTACGTAAAGGCGTTACGGCTGAACAGGCTGTAAGGGAAACGATAGAATTAGCAAAATATACCGATCACCTGGGCTATACCCGCTTTTGGGTTTCCGAACACCATAATACCGGCAGCCTGGCGGGCTCCACGCCCGAAGTGCTGATGGCGCACCTGGCCGGGCAAACCAAAAATATACGTATAGGCTCGGGCGGGGTGATGATGCCCAACCACAGCGCATTAAAAGTGGCTGAAAATTTCAGGATGCTGGAAGCTTTGTTTCCCGGGCGGATCGACCTGGGAATGGGCCGCGCGCCTGGCACCGACAGGGCTACCGCCGCTATGCTAAACCCATCGAACCAGTTCAGGGAGCAGGATTTTATTGAGCAGTTGTATGATCTTAATAACTATTTTCACGACAGGGCCGAGCCGGGTACGCCGCAGGCTAAAATAAGGGCTATTCCGCAAGTGAAAACCGTGCCGGCTATGTGGCTGCTCAGTTCAAGCGGTGAGAGCGGTTTATTTGCGGCCCATTTTGGTATGGGACTGTCATTTGCGCATTTTATAAATCCTATTGGCGGGCCGCAGGCAATTGCAGCTTATCGCGAACGTTTCCAGCCGTCTGAAGACATGCCGCAGCAGCAGGCAAACATGGCCATATTTATTTTTTGCTCCGAAGATGAAGAGAAGATCAGGAAGCACCAGGCTTTGATGGATTACCGCTTTACTCAATTTGAAAAAGGCGCAGGCATCACCCCGGTTGGTTACGAGGATATTAAGGACGTTGTTTACTCCCCATGGGAACAGGAACGCATATTACACAATCGCAAAAGGGTGGTAACGGGTACTCCCGGTCAAATAAAAGATAAATTAACCCGACTGGCAAATGATTATGATGTGGATGAGATAATTGCGGTTACGATAACAGAGGATTTTGAAGACAGGTTAACCTCATACAAGTTGCTGGCTGATATTTTTCATATCAGCAATTAAGAGCATTCCTTTTTGATGGTTTTAAAATGTAAAATAGGTTGTTGTCCAAGTTAACAAACCTATTTAATTTTTCTTGTACTGCTTGTGACCATGAAAAGATTAAAAAAGTTTTAAAAAATCAGTAGTGGACAAAATAGGAATGCCATTAAAAGGGTGTAACACAAGCAAATCCTGATCGCCGCTAATAATACAAGTTGCCCCTGCAGTTACCGCTAATTCAAGAAACATGTTATCTTTTGGGTCGCGGCAGGCAACTACCCTTTCTGTGGGCTCGATCACAAGAGAGTTGGAAATAATGTTCTCGATAAAAGCCAGCCTGGTTTCGAGGTCAATATATTTTTCAAATTTAGGCCTCGAAAATACGTCAAAATATTCTGAAGCTATTTCTGTTGATACGAGCAAGGTGCCTGTTTCCCTGGCTCTTTTAAGTACGGTACCTGGCGCCGAATCTTCATTAAACAAAGCTCTTAACAAGATATTGGTGTCCAATATCCAGAACTCAGCCTTCATCCTTAAGTAGTTCTTCCAGTTTCTCCGGGGTCAAGCCATTAGCTTTAGCTTCCGCAGTCCCTTTTTTCATAATTGCAAAAAGCTGTTCATTAGCGGGCTTGCCGCTGAAAAAGTCGCTCAGCCACACATTTATGTATATTTCCGCCTTCCTTTTAACAGCTGTATCCGCATTTTCAAATGCACGGGCAATATACGGAGGGACTGGAATAGTTATATTTTCCATCTGCTCTGATATTAAATTATTATTCAAATATACAAAATTAAGGGAAGTGTAAAAAGCGGCATTAAGCAGGAATAACCTCAAAAAGATTTCAACGTATAAAACGTAAGTTTTTCCCGGTAATTTCGACAGCTCTCTTTGTTTTACACCTCTAAATAAATTTAATCGTATCTTTGAAAAATTATAAAACAATTCCATTATCTTTTTTATTATACTCCTGTGATCATTTTAATATTTTTCCTGGCCCATTGGTTCCTCTCTTTGTTCTTTCAAACATTTTATCTGCATCGCTATGCTTCCCATAAAATGTTCAGCACCAATAAATTTAACGAACGTGTATTTCACCTGCTGACATTCATTTGCCAGGGGTCGTCGTTTTTAAACCCGCGTGCTTATGCCATTATGCACCGCGAGCACCATGCTTTCAGCGATACTGAAAAAGACCCGCATTCACCGTATTTCTTTACAGACGTTTTTCAAATGATGTGGCGTACCGCGCAAAGCTATAAGCTTTATGAAAAACGCCTAAAAGAGCCCGAAGCTCAGTTCAAAGGGAATTACCCCGAATGGCGCTTGTTGGATTACTGGGGCTCAAAGCATATATCGAGGATATTGTTCGGTTGTTTTTACGTAACATTCTATATATTTTTTGCCACTCACTGGTGGATGTTTTTGCTGCTGCCCATTCATTTTTTGATGGGGCCAATACATGGCGCCATAGTAAACTGGTGCGGCCATAAATATGGTTATGCCAATTTCAACAATGGAGATAAATCAAAAAACACCAGCCCTTTCGGTTTCTTTATGCTGGGCGAGTTATTCCAGAACAATCACCATAAACGCCCCAACAGCGCCAATTTTGCCGCCAGGTGGTTTGAATTTGATCCCGTTTACCCGATTATGAAATTTATGCACTGGATAAGGCTGATAAAGCTGAGAGAAGCATATTTGTAAAGGAGCAGAAAGCTAAAAGCATAAAGACCAAAGCTTTTCGCCTTCTGCTTTCAGCTTTATGCTTTCAGCTTATAATCCGTGATATTCAACCGCTGATCACAAAAACTATATTCATGTTCCTGGTTCGAGCAGATGATCGTTAAGCGGTTCTTTGCAAATTTTTGTACGAGGTTTAAATACCAGTCCACACCTTGGGTGTCTAAGTTGGAGGTGGGCTCATCCAGCATCAGCATAGGGGTATCTGCGCAAAATGCGAGGGCCAGTTTAAGCCGCTGTTTCATGCCCGATGAAAAGTATTTGATCAGTTTATTTTTTGCGCCGGGCATAGCAAGCAGGTCAATAACTTCGTCTTTATTGATTCCGGGTGCATAGGATTTGAATTTGAAATGAAAATCTATCATCTCATCCAAAGTAAACTCTTCTATTAATTCGAGATACGGCGCAGCAAGGCTAAGATATTTGTAAACCGCATCGATTTCAACCGGGCTATCCTCAAAAAAGTAGCTGATCTTACCAGCCGATGGCGAAAGACTGCCGTTCAAAACCTGTAATAAGGTTGATTTCCCCGAGCCGTTCGGCCCCAGCACAGCATAAATTTCGCCGCTTACAAAGGCATAGTCGATCCCCCGGAATATCCAGTCGCGATTAAAGCGGCGGCCAATGTTTTCGAGGGAGAGTCTCATTTTTTTGTCCATAGACCATGGTCCATAGTCCATAGTTGTTTTTGTTGTTGTCACAGAAATGCATTTTGCCATGGACTATCGACTATGGACAGCAACGCTTCTTGCCATGGTCCATGGACTATCGACTATGGACAGCAACGCTACGAGTTCCCAAACCCCTTCATGATACCGCGCTGCGAGTTTTGTACAAAGTTGATGATCTCATCCCTCTCAACTGTAGGATTAAACTCAGCTTCGATAATATCAAGGGCCTTGGTAATATTATATTTTTTCAGGAATATGATGCGGTAAATTTCCTGTATCTCGTTAATAGTGGTTGCAGTATAGCCCCTGCGCCTTAAGCCTACAGAGTTTATGCCAATGTACGACAAAGGCTCGCGCCCCGCTTTTGTATAAGGCGGAACGTCTTTACGCACCAATGAGCCGCCGGATATCATACAATGCGCGCCAATCTCAACAAACTGGTGCACTGCCGAAGTGCCGCCAATATATGCATAATCATATATATTAATATGGCCGGCAAGTTGTACAGAATTTGCTATGATCACATTGTCGCCAATAACACAATCGTGGGCAACATGTACGTAGGCCATCAGCAGGCAGTTGCTGCCTATAGTGGTTGTGTTTTTATCGAGCGCTGTGCCGCGGTTAAGGGTAACGCATTCGCGGATAATGGTGTTGTCGCCAACGGTGACCGTGCTTTGTTCGCCCCGATATTTCAAATCCTGGGGAGGCGCTGAAATTACGGCTCCCGGAAAAATACGGCAGTTCTTCCCGATGCGGGCGCCATCCATAATTGTACTGTTTGAGCCTATCCACGTGCCCTCGCCAACTTCCACATCTTTATGGATGGTAACAAAAGGTTCAATTACCACATTATCGGCTATTTTGGCCTGGGGATGTATGTACGCTAACGGCTGGATCATGCTTCGTCGGGTTTTTGTTTTTTTATAATCTGTGCCATTAGTTCGGCTTCAACAACAATACGCTCACCAACCATGCCAATCCCTTTCATCTGGGCAATACCCCTCCTGATGGGGGCAAGCAAGCTGCAATGAAAGATCAACGTATCACCGGGCACAACAGGGGCCTTAAACCTGGCATTTTCTATTTTAAGGAACAGGGTAATATAATTCTCAGGATCGGGAACGGTATTTAAAACCAAAATACCGCCGGTTTGTGCCATGGCTTCAATCTGCAAAACGCCGGGGAATAAAGGCATGCCCGGGAAGTGCCCCTTGAATAGCTCCTCGTTCATGGTCACATTTTTCAATCCAACCACATGGCTCTTGGTTAATTCCAGTACTTTATCCACCATCAAAAACGGCTGCCTGTGCGGCAGGATGTTCATGATCTGAACGGTATCATAAACCGGTTTGGCATTGGGGTCGTAAATTTTTATATGCTTGCGGCTTCTTTCCTTTTTTATCAGGGTTTTTATTTTTTTGGCGAAAGCAACATTGGCCGCATGGCCCGGCCGTGCGGCCATAATATGCCCACGCAATGGGACGCCAACCAAAGCAAGGTCGCCAATCATGTCCAGCAATTTATGCCGGGCCGGCTCGTTCTGATGGCGCAGCTCAATATTGTTCAAAATACCCTGCGGCGCCACTTTTATGTCTTTGCGGTTAAATATTTTCGCCAGGTGGGCTAATTCTTCGTCATCTACTTCTTTGTCAACCACAACTATGGCGTTATTTAAATCACCGCCTTTTATCAGGTCGTGCTTTAACAACATTTCCAGTTCGTGCAAAAAACAAAAAGTGCGGCACGAGGCTATTTCTTTATTAAATTCGGAAATAGTAGAAATACTGGCATGCTGGCTGCCCAGTACCTGCGAGTTATAGTCGACCATGCAGGTAAAACGATAATCATCAAGTGGCATGGCCACCATTTCAACTTTGCGGTCAGGTTCCGAGTAATGTATGTTATAAGGTATATGGTAGTATTCGCGGTCGGCCTCCTGCTCAATAAGGCCGGCATCTTTAATGGCATCAACAAACTGTATGGAACTGCCATCCATTATCGGCGTTTCCGGGCCATCCATATCTATCAAAACGTTATCCAGCTCTAATCCAACCAATGCGGCAAGCACATGCTCTATTGTACTTACACTGGCGCCATTTTGAGAAATGGTTGTACCGCGCGAAGTATCCGTTACATTATCAACGTCGGCATCAATTATCGGCCCGCCTTCTATATCAACCCTTCTGAATTTATAGCCATGGTTTTCGGGTGCCGGGTTAAAGGTCATGGTAACACGTTCACCGGTATGTAAACCGGTGCCCGAAACTGAAACCGGCGCCTTAATTGTTCTTTGTTTTACGTTCATTTTATCAGATCGTTCATTGGTTCACTGGTTCATTAGTTTATTTGTAAATAGTTCATTAGTGCAACGCTCGTTAAACAGCCGATATAAAACACCAATGAACTAATGAACCCGTGAGCTAATGAACCTTATTTCTTAATTCAGTAATTATTTTTTCAAGCTCAGTAACTTTTTTTTCTAACGCAGGCAAATGGCTGGCAGCGGCCTCATTACGCAAATTCTCCATATAGCCGGTAAAAAACGGCACCCCGCCCCATTTTTTATTTTCCTCTGTAATATTCTTATTGATCCCCGACTTAGCCATTATCTGACTGCCCTTTGCAATATTCAAATGACCAACTATGCCCACTTGCCCGCCAATCACACAGTTATCAGCAATTTTGGTACTCCCTGATATGCCTGCTTGCCCGGCAATTACAGTGTTGGCCCCAATTTCTACATTGTGTGCAACCTGGATCAAATTATCCAGTTTTGCGCCTTTGCGTATAATTGTCGAGCCCAAAGTGGCCCGGTCGACGGTGGTATTTGAACCGATCTCCACATTATCTTCAATAATAACGTTGCCTATCTGGCTGATTTTAGTGTAAGTGCCATCCGCCGCGGGGGCAAAACCAAAACCGTCGCTGCCTATTATTGCACCCGAATGAATAATAACGTTATCGCCTATCTTACAATCAAAATAAACTTTTACCCCGGGGAACAACGTAACATTATTGCCAATTATTACATCATCGGCGATATAGGTATGCGGATAAATTTTACAGTGATCGCCGACCTTAACATTGGGGCCAATGTAAGCAAAAGCGCCCACATAAACATTTTCGCCAATTTTTGCGGAAGGATGGATAAAGCTGGGCTGCTCGGTCCCGGTTTTATTTAGTTTTAGTGTATTGTATTTTTCGAGCAATAATGTGAACGCACTGTAAGCATTTTCCACGCGTATCAAAGTGGCTTTTGAGGGTGCTGCAAGCACCTGGTCGTTATTGACGATCACCACCGAAGCCTCGGTGGTATATAAATACTGCTCGTACTTCGGGTTTGCCAGGAATGAAAGCGACCCGGCCTTCGCCTCTTCTATCTTAGCCAGCTGGTTTACCGGCACTAAAGGGTCACCTTCAACTGTTCCATTTAAAAGCAAACCTAACTCATGTGCGGTAAATTGCATCCGGCAAATTTAATTGTTAATATTTAAGTGGCCAAATTAGTTGATTAGGTTGACTAAGTGGATGGTTGATTGGGTTGAAACAAATTGATTGATGGGTTACACAACCAAACTTACTCAACTTAATCAACTCAATCAACCACTCACCAACTCTTTCTTATAACAAAGTATAAACTTCTTCACGGTTTTCGCCAATGCTTCCAGGTTTGAATTGTCGCTGGCGGCGGTTATATCTTTTATCGTCTCGTCTTTCATCAGGATACGGATGTTCCCATCTCCTGAATTATAAGCGTTATTGCGTACAACGTCCTCGAAAACAAAATATGATGCTTCATGCTCGGTGATACCATACTTCTCAACTGCCAGCGCGGTTAATTTAGCGATAAAATGTTTGTCAGGCGCTTCGTTCGTAATGTCAACTTTGTAAAGTTCGCGGTGTACCAGGTCACTGCATAATTTTGATAAAACAAAATCAGGATGGGTTGCCCATACCTTTACTGCCGCCATAATATCGGTATCGTCAAGGGTGGCAAACATTTCCAGGTGATGCCCTTCATTCATAAAAGCATGCCGGTCTATAGGTTTTCTAAGAAAATGACTTAATGCAGGCGTCGTGAAAACGGTTTCGCCCATTAAGGCAAGCTCGCGGCTGCGTTTTAATATTTTGGCCAGCAGCTGCTCCGCCGCTATTACCGTTTTGTGCAAATAAACCTGCCAGTACATCAGCCTGCGCGCAATTAAAAATTTCTCGACCGAGTATATTCCCTTTTCCTCGACGGCGATCTGGTCGTCTTTTACATTCAGCATTTTTATGATACGATGGGAACTGATCACCCCCTCAGAAACACCTGTAAAAAAACTATCCCGGTTAAGGTAGTCCATCCTGTCCATATCCAGCTGGCTTGATACCAATTGGTGCAGGAACTCGCGCGGGTAGGTGCCATTAAAAATTTCAATAGCCATGGTTAGCTTGCCATCAAATTCCACATTCAGCTTACTCATCAGCATAGATGAAAGGTCCTCGTGTGATATCCCCGCTACGATGCTTTCTTCCAACGCATGCGAGAAAGGCCCGTGACCAATGTCGTGCAATAATATGGCAATAATAACCGCCTCTTCCTCCTCGTGGCTAATATTATGGCCCTTATTCCGCAACGTCTCGATGGCCATACCCATCAAGTACATCGCACCCAAAGCATGATGAAAACGGGTATGCAGCGCGCCGGGATAAACCAGGTGCGTCATGCCCAATTGCTTAATATATCTTAACCGCTGAAAATAGGGATGTTCAATAAGGTCAAATATCAGGTCTGTCGGGATACTGATAAACCCATAAACAGGGTCGTTTATAATTTTCTTTTTATTCAATTTGGTTGTTAAGACTGCAAAAATGTTAAATAAAGGTAATACACCTGTCGTTCAATTGTTAATTTTTGTTAATCGCTTCAATAATAAGTAACAAAAGCCGTGCTTTGGGGTTATTGTTAGAGATTAGTGATTGGAGATCAGAGATTAGTCGCCTGAAATATTATAACTGATCTCCAATCCCTGATCTCTAATCACTAAATTTAACTTATATAAAATGCAAGATACAACCATATTGTGGGCCGACGATGAAATTGACCTGTTAAAACCGCATATACTTTTTTTAAATGAAAAAGGCTACAAAGTTACCACGGTAACTAATGGCAATGATGCCGTTGACGCATTTAAAAGTACCCATTTCGACCTTGTTTTTTTGGACGAAAATATGCCGGGGTTAACCGGCCTTGAAACATTGTCGCAAATAAAAAATATTAATAACGATGTTCCGATTGTTTTGATAACCAAAAACGAAGAGGAATATCTAATGGAGGATGCCATAGGATCGAAAATTGATGATTACCTGATAAAGCCGGTAAATCCAAAGCAAATACAGCTGACTATAAAGAAGCTGACTGAAAATAAACGCCTGGTTACCGAAAAAACAACGATGGCCTACCAGCAGGATTTCAGGAACCTTGGTATGATCCTTAATGATAACCTCAGTTACCAGGAATGGGTTGATGTGTATAAAAAGCTGATCTACTGGGAACTGGAATTGGAGCAACTGGAAGACGCCGGCATGCACGAGATACTCACCATGCAAAAAGCCGAGGCCAATGTGCAGTTCTGCAAGTTTATTGAACGGAATTATTTAGGCTGGATGAAGGACCCTGATTCGGGCCCGATAGTTTCACCACAGCTGTTTAAAAAGAAAGTGTTCCCAAGGCTTGATGGCAATGGTCCTTTATTTTTTATTCTGATCGATAACCTGAGGTACGACCAGTTTAAGATCATTAATTCACTTATAACCGAATATTTCCGGCTCGAAGAGGAGGACGCTTATTACAGCATTTTACCTACCGCTACTCAATACGCCCGTAATTCCATTTTCTCGGGCCTGATGCCTTTGGATATGGAAAAGCGCTACCCGGATATGTGGCAGAATGATGAAGATGAAGGCGGCAAGAATTTATTTGAGGGGCAGTTTATTGCCGACCAGATAAAACGCACACAACGCAGGGACGTTAAATATTCTTATCATAAAATCTTGAATATTGATGAAGGCCGCGCGCTTAACGAGTCGGTGAGCAACCTGATGAATAACGAGCTGAATGTAGTAGTTTACAACTTTGTGGATATGCTTTCGCATGCCCGCACGGATATGCAAATGATACGCGAACTGGCAAGCGATGATGCTGCTTACCGTTCTTTAACGCTGTCGTGGTTTGAACATTCGCCTTTGTTCGACCTGCTTAAGTTTTTAGCGCAAAAACAGGTAAGGGTAATTATAACTACCGATCACGGAACTATAAGGGTCAATACTCCAAGTAAAATAGTAGGCGACAGGAATACCAACACCAACCTGCGCTATAAGCAAGGCAAAAACTTAAACTTTAACCCAAAAGAGGTTTTTCATGTCCGCAACCCGCACGACGCCATGTTGCCAAAATTGCATGTGAGTTCGAGTTTTGTATTTGCGAAGGAAGACAAGTATTTTGTTTACCCCAACAATTATAATCATTTCGTTAACTTTTACAATGAAACCTTTCAGCATGGCGGCATTTCCCTCGAAGAGATGCTGATACCAATTGCAGTTTACGGGCCGAAGTAACCGGAATTATTTTTAAATTTGAACATTAACAGCCGCTCGACATAGAGGGGATAAGACTTACGAAGTTTTTAAAACTTCGTAAGTCTGACGGATGACCTACGTTTATGCTTTTAAATTCAACTTCTACTTCCCAGCTCCCCGCCATTGCTTCTGAAATAATAAAGTTTGCAACCAGCTCCCGTATTTTCCTTTTTTACGGCGATATGGGCACAGGCAAAACAACGCTCATCAAATCAATTTGCGAGTATTTAGGGACAACTGAACCCGTTACAAGCCCAACATTTTCCATTGTTAATGAATATATAGGGGCAAATGCTAAAATCTACCACTTCGATTTCTATCGCCTTAAAAACCAAACCGAAGCTTTGGATCTGGGCTATGAAGAATATTTTTATTCGGGCGCTTATTGCTTTATCGAGTGGCCCGAAAAGATCGCCGGCTTGCTTCCGACGCATTATATCAGCGTTCGGATAGTGGCAACAGGCAATAATTCCCGGCAGATAATTATTGAGAAGATTTAATTTAAAATTAATCCTTTTTTTACTTATCTTCATCATCCAGAAAATAATGCACAATGAGTTCAGGGAAATACAGTGGGTTTTCGGACATTGCCAAACAAGCTATGATGCAACCCCAGGAGTCGATGCTTGAAGTAAAAAACAAAAAGCATAAACTATATATCGGCATTCCAAAAGAAATAACCTTCCAGGAGAACAGGATCCCATTAACGCCCTTATCCGTGGCCTTGTTAATTAATAACGGGCACGACGTAATGCTGGAAAGCAATGCCGGGCAGGCGGCAAACTTTTCGGATAAGGATTACAGCGAGCAGGGGGCCCAAATTGTTTACGATACCAAAAAATTGTACGAGGCGGATATTATCATAAAAATAGCGCCGCCAACCCCCGCCGAAATTGAGCTGATGAAACCCGGGCAAGTACTGATCTCGGCTTTACAGTTATCAACTTTCAAAGCCGAAAGCCTGCACGCTTTGATGAACAAAAGAATTACTGCGCTTTGCTTTGAACATCTGCGTGATGAAGGAGGTTCGTTAAGCGTTGTAAGGGCCATGAGCGAGATAGTCGGGGCTACTTCCATTTTGATCGCTGCTGAATACCTGAGTAATATATTCGATGGTAAAGGATTAATGCTCGGTGGTGTAACCGGCGTGCCGCCTACCGAAATTGTAATATTAGGAGCAGGTACCGTAGGCGAATATGCAGCCCGTACTGCGATATCTTTAGGCGCCGAAGTAAAGGTTTTTGACCCTTCAATATATAAGCTGCGGAGGCTGCAAAACAATATCGGCAGCCGGGTATTTACTTCGGTTGTTCAGCCTATTGTTTTGGAAAAGGCCATTACTACCTGCGATGTGGCTATCGGCGCCATGCGCGCCGAAGACGGCCGCAGCCCGTGCATCGTATCAGAAACAACGGTAAGCCGGATGAAACCGAATTCCGTAATTATTGATGTGAGCATCGACCAGGGCGGCTGCTTTGAAACATCCGAAGTAACCAACCACACACACCCGGTTTTCCGGAAGTACGATGTGATCCATTATTGCGTGCCGAACATTGCATCGCGGGTAGCGCGGACAGCTACCTACGCGCTCACTAATATTTTTGCCCCGATATTATTAGACATCGGCGAGCACGGGAGCCTCAAAAACATGATCTGGCAAAAATCGGGGATGCGCGAAGCCGTTTATATTTATAAAGGACACCTAACCGATAAACACATGGGCGAACGCTTTTCCATCCCCACCAAGGACCTTGACCTTCTTATAGTTTCCCATCACTAATACATGAAACGGTTTATTGTTCTAAGCCTTCTTTTGATTGTCTGCGGTACTGTAAATGCACAGCATTATAAGTATATCGATAGTTCGAAAGTATTGGGCTTAAAACGCTACAAACAGCAAATAAAGGCTCACCCCGAAACCAGGCTGGTGGAGATAAAAAAATATATCCCCGGCATCGTGCTTGACATCAGGTACGCCACCACAAATAATTTTACCCATCACCAGATGTACCGGGAAGCCAAAGCCTTCGCGCGGTTGCCGGTTGTCTTAGCTTTAAAGGATGTGGAGGCCGATTTGAAAACCAGGGGGCTGGGCATAAAAATATATGATGCGTATCGCCCTTATGCCATCACGGTAAAGTTTTACGAAGTAGCACACGATACCAACTTTGTGGCCGATCCCCGGAAAGGTTCAAAACATAACCGCGGCTGTGCCATTGATATGAGTTTGATCAATCTGAAAACCGGCAAAGAACTGGATATGCCAACCGGTTTTGACAGTTTCAGCCGGGAAGCCGCCGCCAATTATCCTGATCTGCCAAAACAGGAGATTGCGAACCGTGAATTATTGAAAAGCATAATGTCGGCACATGGTTTTAAGGTAGTACCCGGTGAATGGTGGCATTACGATTTTAACGGGTGGGCGAAATACCCGCTGCTTGATATCCCTTTTTCTGAAATTCAGTAGAATAATTTAAATATTACTTCCAAACATTTTTGGCCGTAAAATCTTTCTATAAAAGTAATTACGATTTAATGTGATCACCTTTTAGATTGACAAATGGCATTCAAAACTCATATGAAGGTTTTTAGTAAACAATATTTTAAAGAAATATGGAATATTATCGTAGCCACATTTATGGGCTTTATTGATGATAACGGCTTAAAATTAAGCGCATCATTAGCCTACTATACTATTTTTTCGATAGCCCCCCTCCTCATATTAATTATTTCACTGGCAGGATTAGTTTGGGGCGAAGATGCCGCTGCCAACAGGTTATATCCCCAGATCGCGCATTATGTAGGAGCGCCTGCTGCCCTGCAAATACAGGACATTCTAAAAAGCCTCCAGCTTTCAGGCAAGTCGGGCACCGCAGTTGTTATCGGTGTTATCACATTATTGATAGGGGCAAGCAGTATATTTGTTGAGATACAGGATTCGCTGAATATCATCTGGCGTGTTAAGGCCAAGCCCAAACGGGGCTGGCTCAAACTGATCCAGAACCGCTTTCTGTCCTTCTCGCTGATCATTAGCCTGGGGTTTTTGATGCTGGCGTCGTTATTGATCAATGTTCTTTTAAAAGCGCTAAGCTCGTGGATCACACATTTTATGCATGCTGTAACCACTGTGCTGTTAAATGCAGTTAACCTGGCAACCACGTTTATAATTATTTCTGTTTTATTCGGCATCATATTTAAATTTTTACCTGATGTAAAGATCAGGTGGAAAGATGTACGTACCGGGGCGTTTTTTACAGCCGCCCTTTTTATGGTTGGGCAATATCTCATAAATTTATATATTGAATATGCTTCAAAAACACCTCTTTACGGGGCAGCGGGTTCAATTTTAGTGATATTAGCCTGGATATACTATACTGCTTCTATTTTATACATCGGCGCTGAATTTACCCAGGTATATGCGGAGGCAATTGGCAGTGATATAGAACCGGCGGAATATGCTGTATCTGTGCAGCAAACTGAGGTTGAAAAAGTTGTAACTAATTTACCTGCCCAAAACCCGCAGATCAGCGGGCACCTGAAAAAAGTGGCAAAGTGACAAGTAAAGAGCCAGGATATTAGCGCCAGGAATCAAGACAAAAATAGCCTTCGTGTTATATAAAAACTTTACATCGTTGGCGTCCCGCCTGATGTCCCGGAAATTTTTTCACATCAGCTTTTATATATAAGAAAAAATCCCTATAATTGCACGCCGATTTTTACGGGCTAAAAATCGCTTTTAATAGCTAAAAATCATGGATTTAGTAAAATTTATTGAAGAACAATCAGTAGAAAAAAGACAGCTTCCGTCTTTCAAAGCAGGAGATACGGTAAGCGTTCACTATAAAATACGCGAAGGAAACAAAGAACGTATACAGGTTTACCAGGGTGTTGTTATACAGCGCAATAGCGCCGGCAGCACTGAAACGTTCACTGTTCGTAAAGTTTCAAACGGTATAGGCGTTGAGCGTATTTTCCCTATCAATTCGCCAAATATTGATAAAATTGAAGTAAACAGCCACGGTAAAGTGCGCCGCGCAAAACTATACTACCTGCGCGAACTTACCGGCAAAGCTGCCCGTATCAAATCAAAAAGGGTTTAAGTTCCCCGGTCCGCCGGCTGGCGGAAGGATGCATAAAATATTAGGCCTTCGCGGAGTTTTTCCGGGAAGGCTTTTTTGTGGGATTGTCTGAACCGGGATTTATGGGATTTAACGGATTTTTACGATGTATTTTTAAAATCCGATGAATCTGTAAAATCTGCTTAATCCCGGTTCAGACCTTTTTAACAGGAGCGGCCTTTTTAGGCAATTCAGCTAAAATAGTACGTCCGCCTTTTACAACTTCGCCTATTCCCACTTTCACTGTTGAGCCCAGCGGCAAAAAAACGTCAACCCTCGATCCGAATTTTATAAAACCAAATTGTTCCCCTTGCTCCACTTTGTCACCTTCATTCACATACCAAACTATCCTGCGTGCCATGGCCCCGGCAATTTGCCTGAACAAAACGGCCACACCGGCGCTGTTTTCAATAACTATGGTAGTGCGTTCGTTTTCGGTCGATGATTTTGGGTGCCACGCAACCAGGTATTTACCTGCGTTATATTTAAAATACTTTATCACGCCCGCAATGGGGTTACGGTTAACATGCACATTAACAGGCGACATAAAAACCGATATCTGTATGCGTTTATCCTTCAGGTATTCTGTTTCTACGGTTTCCTCAATTACAACTACTTTTCCGTCGGCGGGACAAAGCACCAGCGCCTCGTCGGGACGTACCTTAATTGAGGGGCTGCGGAAAAACTGGAGTATAATAATAAAAAGCAGGAATGATAGTATGTAGATGATCCACTTTACGGTGTAAGCCTGCGGGTAATAAAATTGCACCAATGCATTCAATACAAATATAAACAGGATGCAAAGTGCAATAGAGGTATATCCTTCTTTGTGGATCGTCATTTTTTATTCTTTTTGCAAAGTTATTAATTTGTTATTAAATACAGGTAAGTATAAACAATGGGCGCGGCCAAAAACAGCCCGTCGAACCTGTCGAGCAGGCCGCCGTGGCCGGGTAATATGCCCCCGGAGTCTTTAACATTGATGCTGCGTTTAAACATTGATTCTACCAGGTCGCCCAAAGTGCCGAAGCAGGATATTAAAATAGCAACCGAAACCCATTGGTTCCAGGGCAGGTCTTTAAAATAGTAGCTGATGATAAGGGCAACGCCCGCACCAATCGCAATACCGCCTATAAACCCCTCCCAGGTTTTTTTCGGCGAATGCCGCTCGAACAATTTGCTTCGGCCAAAACTCCTGCCCACTAAATAAGCGCCGGTGTCGTTAGCCCAAAGCAATAACAAAAAGGCAAGCGGATAATGGAAGTTAAAACTGCCCCTTAC
>Ga0206978_1116_pt1 | contig 17917 bp, 20 predicted proteins | sample Alteio_BWMinCont_21_FD_153477 | JGI IMG/M metagenome (GOLD analysis project Ga0206978, IMG submission 153477) | Enriched cells from forest soil in Barre Woods Harvard Forest LTER site, Petersham, Massachusetts, United States -... | ecosystem: Environmental > Terrestrial > Soil > Temperate forest >...
AACCGTACATTGGATCAAGGTTTGAAAATTTTAGAGAACGATTTAGAGAATATCGCGGGGAATTTAATTCCGGGGGAGACGGTATTCCGATTGTACGATACTTATGGTTTTCCCGTAGATCTCACGAATGATATTGCGAGAGAGCGTGGCTTAACCATAGACATGGCAGGATTTAATGAATCCATGGAAGCACAAAAAACACGTGCGCGCGAGTCTAGCCAATTCACTATCAATTACAATGAAGAAATAATAACTGCGCATAATCACACAACCGATTTTGTCGGTTATGATAGCTTAAAAGCAGAATGCTTAATTCTGGGTTTGTACCAAGATGGCAAGGCCGTGTCTAAACTGCAAGTGGGTGAGACGGGGGCTATTGTATTGGATCACTCACCTTTTTATGCAGAAGCGGGTGGGCAAGTGGGCGATCAAGGTGTGTTCACTTTTAAAGAAGGGATCTTTGAAGTCCAGAATACCCGTAAAGTGGGCGACGCACATTTTCATCATGGCATCGTTAAAAAGGGTGTGTTTTCGATTGACGATCGGATTTTAGCCAGTGTGGATCACGTAAAGCGAAATGCGACGGCACTTAATCACTCGGCAACGCATTTATTGCATGCTGCACTTCGGCAGATTGTAGGCTTGCATGTGCAACAAAAAGGATCTTTGGTCGAGCCCGATCGATTACGTTTTGATTTTTCACATTTTGAACCCTTAAGTCGCGAACAAATTGCCGAAATCGAGAAATTGGTTAACGAAAAAATTCGTGAAAACAGTGCTGTTGAAACAGAAGTGTTGCCTGTTGAAGAAGCGATTGCGAATGGCGCTATGGCCTTATTTGGTGAGAAGTATGGCAAGGCGGCGGTACGTGTTTTGCATATGGGCAGCGATTTTTCGGTAGAGCTTTGCGGGGGAACCCACGTTAAGCGTACAGGTGATATCGGTGTTTTTAAAATAACGGCTGAATATGGTATTGCTTCTGGCGTTCGTCGCCTAGAGGCATTAACCGGTGCACGCGGATTAGATTGGATGAACGCGATAGAGGCACAGCGTGATCGTTTGGCGTTAGTGTTAAAGTGCAAACCCGACACACTGGAAGATAAGTTACAACAATTAGCACAAAAAAATCGCCAATTAGAAAAAGATCTGCAAACCCTGAAGGCATTAATGATGACCGGCAAAGGCAATGATTTAGAAAAGGTCTTAGAGGAAAAAATTCAAAAAACACCTCATGGAATGCGCGTATTGGCCGCTAAATTGCCTGTGGGAGATATCAAAATTTTACGTGAAACCGTTGATCACTGGAAAAGTAAGCTCGGATCGACAGCGGTGATTGTTTTGGGTGGTATCAATGACCAAAACAGGGTATGTTTGGTGGCAGGTACAACGCGGGACTGTCAAGACCAATTTAAAGCAAATGAATTGGTGAATATTGTAGCCGCCGGCGTTGGTGGAAAAGGTGGCGGTCGGCCAGATATGGCAGAGGCAGGCGGCAGCCAGCCAGAACATTTAGATAAGGCATTAGGGTTGGTTTATGACTGGGTTTCGAAATCAGAAAGTTTATCAACTAACATCAATCGCCCGATGGCTTGAGGAGAAAGGGTTCGTGTGTAATAATAAGCCCCTTTTAGGCTAAGACAATGGCCTTGATCGTACAAAAATTTGGCGGGACTTCGGTAGGCAACATTGAGTGCATTCGCCAAGTTGCCGAAAAAGTCATTAAAACGCGCGAAGCAGGGCATGATCTCGTGGTCGTGGTGTCTGCAATGGCGGGCGAAACCGATCGTTTGGTACATTTGGCACAAGAATTGAGTCAAGTGCCTAATCCACGAGAATTTGATGTTTTATTGTCTACCGGTGAACAAGTCGTGATTGCATTGTTAAGCCTTGCTTTATTGGAGCGGGGTTGCCCTGCACGTTCTTACACGGGTGCTCAGGTTCATATTCGCACGGATAGCGCACATAACAAGGCGCGTATTTTAGGCATAGATGGCTCTAAGATCTTATCCGATCTTAAAGCGGGAAGAGTGGTTGTTGTGGCAGGTTTTCAAGGAACGGATGAAATGGGAAATATTACAACGCTGGGCAGAGGGGGATCCGACACCACAGCGGTTGCATTAGCTGCGGCGCTTGAAGCAGACGAATGTCAAATTTATACGGATGTCGATGGCGTGTATACAGCTGATCCTAAAATTGTTGCCGATGCGCGTCGAATGTCGCAGGTAACCGTTGAAGAAATGTTAGAAATGGCGAGCAATGGCGCAAAAGTGATGCAGATCCGCGCTGTAGAATTTGCAGGGAAATATCATGTACCTGTACGGGTTTTGCCGACTTTTCAAGAGGGAACAGGCACCTTAATTATTGCAGATGAAGCCAATATGCAGCATCCGGCAGTGTCGGGTATTGCGTTTAATCAAGATGAAGCGAAATTGGTTATTTATGGTGTTCCCAATAAACCGGGGATTGCTGCACAGATTTTAGGTTCGATGAGTGACGTGCATATCGAAGTCGATATGATTGTGCAAACGCAAACAGAAGCAGAAAAAACAGATTTGGCGTTTACTGTGCATAAACGTGATTTTAAACAAGCATTATTGATTTTAGAAAATGTGGCAAAAGTGATAAAGGCAAAAGAGATTACCAGTGACGCGCATGTCGCAAAACTTTCGTTAGTGGGCGTTGGTATGCGAACGCACGCAGGTGTTGCAAGTAAAATGTTTCAAGTGTTGGGAAAAGAGGGAATTAATATTCAACTCATTTCCACATCGGAAATTAAAATTTCTGTCATTATTGATGAGCAGTATTTAGAGCGCGGTGTCCGTGCATTACATGATGCTTTTCAATTAGGAACAGAAGAAAGAAAGACAAAGGAGATTGAACAATGTTAATTTTAACAAGGCGAGTTGGCGAGACTTTAATCGTAGGGGATGAGGTGACGGTTACAGTTTTGGGGGTAAAAGGAAATCAAGTGCGTATTGGTGTGAATGCACCTAAAAACGTTTCTGTGCATCGCGAAGAAATTTATCAACGTATCCAACGCGAAAAACAAGAAGGCATTGTGCATGAAAAAGCAGATCAAGGCTCAAGCGATGTAGAGCAAGATGAATCTGATCATTAAAATTTATTGATTGTACTCCTCGAAAGACCTTTTCTAAGATTATCTTGGCTTTTCTTAAAGCTAAGGTACATTTTTGGGCATTTTCGTGGTAGACTTTCTAGCTTCTGGGGGCTCGACCCAGAGACTAGAAAGGAGAGATGGCCGAGTGGCTGAAGGCGCTCCCCTGCTAAGGGAGTATGGGGGTTAACCTCATCGAGGGTTCGAATCCCTCTCTCTCCGCCACCCTGCGCCCTACGGGCTTCGGGTGGCAAGCCACCCAGAAGGCCGTTAGTAGCAGGCGTGCCGCACGAAGCTCTGAAAGAGCGTAGTGGGGCTGGTTAAATTATGTATTATGTTTATTTCTTAGAATTATCAAATCGTGATATTTATGTTGGTTTTAGTGGCGATTTAAAACAGCGTTTCAAAGCTCATAATGATGGTAAAGTCACTGCAACGGCAAGGTTGTTACCGGCAAAACTTAAAAGCTACGTAGCAGTTGAAACAAAAGAAAAAGCCATGGCGCTAGAAAAATATTTTAAGACTGGTTCAGGAAAGGCTGTGGCAAATAAGCGATTTTTATAAGTTTTAGTGGCCTAATTAAACAAAATATTTGAAATCTTATTAGTTGAACAGCCAAGCGGCTCGCTTAAAAGAAGGTGTCTGGACACAGAAAAAAAATCAATACAATGAGTTATGACAGTATAATTATATAATATGTGCCAAAAATGACGATATTCGCTAAAAATAGAACACGATACGTATTTTAGCAAAAACGGTCAAGCAAGCATTTATCAATTCTACTAATCTTATTTTCGTAACAAAAAAGTGGATATTTAGAAACGAAATATTATGAATTACAAAGAACGCATAAACAGGGTGGTAGATTTTATTGGTGAGCACCTGGATGATGAGCTTACCTTAGAAGAGCTCAGTAGCGTAGCATGTTTTTCAAAGTATCATTTTCATCGCCTATTTACCGCTTACATGGGGCTATCCTTGAAGCAATATATTAAGTGGCTAAGACTGAAAAGAGCTGCACATCAACTTATTGTTGAAAGAGATAAGACGATTATTGAAATTGCATTGGATGCAGGTTTTGAATCACATGAGTCGTTTACCAGAGTCTTTAAACAAATCTGCGGAGAAAATCCCAGTGATTTTAGGCTCAAATCAAGTTGGCATACATGGGATGAACCACCGTATTCATTGCCGAAAGGAGACACAAACATGATGAATGTAACGATTAAAGAATTACCTGCTAGGCGGTTAGCAGAGCTAGAACACCGTGGCGATCCTAAAAAATTAGGGGAAAGTGTATCTAAATTAATAGCTTGGGCAAAAGCACAACCTATAGATATAAAACCTAAACCAGGAGAAGCTTTTGGTTTTGGGTATACTGATCCAAAGGAAGTACCGGCAGAAGAATTTCGTTGTGGTCTTGCTATTACTGTTCCAGAGCAATTAAAACTGGATGGTGAAGTTATAGAAAAACGGCTTCCTGCTGGTAGATACGCTGTTATTTCTTACAAAGGACCACGCGAAAACATTAACGAAAAAATTTACTGGCTCTATCGAGATTGGTTGCCCGAATCTAAAGAAGAACTGGGTGATCTGCCTTGCATATTCTGTTACTACAATTTTGATCATGAGGTTGCTGAAACGGAATTGCTAACAGAAGTGTGGCTGTTGTTGAAATAGCAAGGAATAGCTTGGTTAAATTTTTAATTGTGTGCCGAAGGCTCAATGGGTAACGATAGCACTCATTTAAAGACTTTTAATGTTACCGTGTCATCCCCATTCCTCGCGCGAGCTGTGCATTAAGGTGAGAAATTTATTCAAGATCTGATCCCATGTTTTCCGCGATAAAATTGATAAAAGTAACGCATTGCGCGCCCCAAAAAATAACCAGAAAACAAACCGCTGGTTAATAATTCAATATCTTTGTATTTAACCGCAACTGCTGGCATTGCATCATTTAGATAACCAAAAAAGTATTTTACAGAGAAAAATGCCAACAAAATGATGAGTGTTGTGTAATTCCCCGGAATTTCCACTGAGAGTTTCTCTTTTAAAATGTTCACTTTTGTATAACGGTGTATCCAAAAACTAAATATAGAACCTGTTATAATGATCGATATAAACATTAAGACATCGTTGGAAAGAAAAGTTTTATATTTTACAGCCATTAAAACTAGGGGTATTATAAATATTTTAGGCAAATATACGATTCTCGTGTTTATTGCTTTAATACCAACAAATATTAAATAAATTAATATTCCCCATACCCAAATAGGTGTTCCTATGATTATTGCTATTGCTTTATTCATACGCAACTAATACTCCTAGTTTTCAATTTGTCAATTATGCTGGCTTGTTGAGCTACCAAAATAAGGTAGCTTGGTCTCAATTTAGGTGCTCCAGAACGATTATTTTGACATAAAACGACGTTTTGTGCAATCATAATGTATATTGTGTGTGCATGTATTAAAGAGACAAACCTATGACGCTTTTCAAAAGCTATCGCGAGTCAATCATTATTAAAGATCATATAAAAGCAAAACATATTATTGTTGGTGATTACTCTTACTATTCTGGCTATTATCACGGTATATCTTTCGAAGATTGTGTGCTGTATCTTGATGCAGCAGATGATCAAACGGATGCAAATAAAATCGATCGGCTGATTATCGGTAAATTCTGTTCTATCGCAACTGGCGTAAAATTTATGATGGGTGGAACACAAGGCCATAATTATGAATGGATTGCAAACTATCCTCTGGATTTTCTGGATGATGATTTTGATAGCGACACATCAGTAGAACCAAAAGGTTATAAGCTCAAAGGCGACACAGTTATTGGTAATGATGTTTGGATCGGGGCTGAAGCAATGATGATGCCCGGGGTTGAAATCAAAGATGGTGCAATTATTGGTACACGCAGTCTAGTCACCAAAAATGTAGGGGCTTATGAGATTTGGGGCGGAAACCCAGCACGGCTAATCAAAAAACGATTTAACGACGATGAAATCGAAAAACTTTTAAAGATCAAATGGTGGGATTGGGAATTAGAAAAGTTAAAGCGACATTTAACGCTGATGAGATCGTGCGATGTTAATGCGCTTTGGCAGGTGCATCAGGAAAGCGTATGATGAATATTACTTTTGTACCATTGGCAGAATCACATTTCTCGTTGTTACTAAAATGGCTTGAGGCTCCACATGTTAAAAAATGGTGGGATAAGGATGTACATTGGACATCTACGTTAATTCAGAAAAAATATAGCGATTATATCAAAGGATATAAGCTGGATAATGGTATTGCTAAACCAATCAATGCCTATATTATTTGTGTAGATGAAAAACCCGTTGGTTATATTCAAATTTATAATGCTTACGATTTTGCAAGAGAAACACCCCTCTCTCATTTACCCGAAAGTTTGGCTGCTTTTGATGTACTAATAGGGGAAGCAGATTATTTGAAACAGGGCATTGGGTCAAAAGCGATTACATTATTTTTAGACCAATACGCGACTTCCTATAGCCACGTATTTGTAGAGCCAGATAGCAACAATATTGCAGCCATTCGGGTTTATGAAAAAGTAGGTTTTAAAAAAATTTTTCAGAAACAAGACACGAAGGAGCTTTGGATGCTGTGGGAAAATAGTGCAGTTTCGAATGCGGAACAAAAAGTAATATTAATTGCGGATCCTAAAGTATTAGCAATACCCATACAAGAAAATAATGAGCCATTAATAGATCTAAGAAATCAAAATGTTTTGGCATTTGGGCCGTCACCGGAGGTGCCTAATAATACGGATTATACCAAAATGCGTAAAAGTGTTTATGATAAGCTGTTAGTTGCACAATATACATTGCCAGACGGGATAAAATTTAGGCTTTATGAGGCATATCGTAGTCTGAAATTACAGAAAACTTTATTTCAAAATCGTTACAGTATCGTGCAACAAGCTAATCCAGATTGGACACATGAAGCAATCTTTATAGAAACGACTAAGCTGGTTTCACCCGTAATAAATTTGGATGGCTCAACTAATGTTCCCCCACATTCTACAGGTGCGGCGATTGATATATGTCTTATCGATGTAAATGGGCAATGCTTAGATATGGGTATAGCGCTTGAAGATTGGATTAAAGATCTGGATGGCTCTTTTTCCATGACGAATTCTACAAAAATATCAGAGGCAGCACAACAGAATAGAAAAATCATGTCTGCAGCGCTAGAAGCTGTTGGTTTCGTTAATTATCCTACCGAATATTGGCATTGGTCCTACGGCGATCGTTATTGGGCTTACAATAAACATGAACCTCACGCAATTTATGGCGTGATTAACTAATACACGACGGGCATTGGACTGTAGTACAGGAGACAGGCGATGAACACAAAAAATAATATTCATGTTTTAAGTCGAGCAGTGATTGTTGATCAAGACAAAATTTTACTTTGTAAAACATTAGATCTGCCTATCAGTTTTTACTTTTTGCCAGGCGGTCACGTTGAGCATGGCGAATCAGTAAAAGCCTCGCTTGTAAGAGAATTAATAGAGGAAACGGGTTTTGAGTGTAAAATTAAAAGATTTTTAGGATGCTTAGAATATAGCTTTGAACCAGGTCATAGTAGTATCTGCCATAATCACGAATACAATTTCATTTTTGAAGTTAAATCAGAATCTTTAAAAAGCAACCATAAAATTCTATCACGTGAACCGCATATTGAATTGTTGTGGATGCCTTTAGGTAAACTATCAGAAATAGATTTTAGAGCAGAGCCTCTGAGGAAATTGGTTCCGCAATGGATCAAATCACCGTTTAATGACGCATTTGAGAGTGTAATGATATGAAAAAGCTGATAATCTTTGATTGTGATGGCGTTTTGGTTGATAGTGAGATTATTGGGAGTCGTGTTTATGCAGAAATGCTCACTAATCTTGGTTATCCTATTTCTACGGAAGAAAGCATTAAAAAATTTACGGGTCTGGAGGATCAAGCTGCTAGAGACATTGTTTTTCGTGAGTCTGGCATTGAATTGCCTGAGAATTTATCACAGCAATTTCGCGAGGCGCTTCGATGTGTTTTAGGGGAAGAATTAAAGCCGCTTATGTTTAATATGTTAGACAAACGAGTGTTTGGACGCTTAAAAAAATGTGTGGCAAGCAACAGCCCAAGGGAACATGTTCTAAGTGCACTCATTGCTACAAACCAAGGTCACTTTTTTGAGGATTCACATATTTTTACTTCTTCTCAAGTTCAACATGGAAAACCCGCGCCAGATTTGTTTTTGTTTGCTGCAGAGAAAATGGGGTTTGCACCTAAAGATTGCTTGGTGATTGAAGATAGTGTGGCGGGCATTCAAGCAGCGCGTAGCGCACAGATGCGTGTTGTTGGATTTTTAGGTGGAAGCCACGCGAAGTTTCATTGGTACCAAGAGAAGATTAAAAATCAAAATGTTCCCGTAGCCTTTCATCATGATGATTTGGTGACTTTTATCGATGATTTTATATATGAAAAAAATGAACATACAGTTTGAAAAAGCAAGTGCTCGTCACATGAATGCAATTTTCAGTTGGCTTGCTGCACCCTACGTTCAAGCGTTTTGGGATAATACGCAGGCGCATAAGGACGATATCTTAAATTTCATCGGTGGACGCACACAGCCATCATCTTATGCGGATGGTCAGTATGTTTATTGGATAGCCAGTGATCATGGACATCCATTCGCCTTGCTTATGACAATTCAAGAAATGCCAGAAGACCATATTAACGATATTAAATTAATGCACTTATCTAAGACAGGTCATTCGTATGGTATTGAGTATATGATTGGTGACGAAGCATATTTTGGCAAAGGTTATGGTGCTAAAACGTTATCGGAATTTTTGGTTTTTTTTAGAAGAGCGTTTGATCCTAAAGCAGATACATTTTTAATTGATCCCGCAAGCGATAACCCAAGAGCCAAGCATGTTTATATGAAGGCAGGTTTTGAGCATGTTGCTGATTTTATAATGTCAGGCGATGTTTCTGGTGCAGGTAAACCGCATCATTTATTAATTAAAAAGTTTGCTGCCGATGTAAAAATTTAGGTGGGCTGGATATAAACATAATATACCCAGCCCACCAAAGCAATCGATGGGCTAGATATAGATAGCGTATATCCAGCCCATCGTTTATCGAAGTGGCTTATAAGCCACGCTATCTTGCTATCTAAAAACGCTTGACTATATTGTATAGATATATATAATATGTACAAATACAATCAAGAGGTATTATAGATTATGTGGACAAGAACCTATAGCAAGACATTTCAGGGTATTCAGAAAGAAGACATTTGGCGCATTTGGACAGATGTAAATAACTGGCCAACCTGGCATGGTGATCTGGATTACTGTAAACTCGAAGGCTCTTTTACAGTGGGAAATTATTTTATGTTAAAGCCCAAAGGCGTCAATCCTGTAAAAATTGTATTAACCGAGATTAATGAGGGCCACGATTTTACGGATTGCACTTCTTTTTTTGGTGCCAGAATGTTTGACACACATGGCATGGTTGAAACTGCTGAGGGATTGAGGTTAACAAATAAGCTTGTTGTGACGGGTCCGTTGAAATGGCTATGGATCAAGCTTGTTGCACAAAATGTAGCGGATACTGTACCAGAGGAGATGGAGAGATTGGTAAAACTTGCTGGTGGTAGTAATGTCTAAGCATTTGCCGTTTGGTTTTGATAAACCCGAAGACAGCCCTGGCTTTTTACTTTGGCAAACAACCATGATCTGGCAACGCCAAATTAAAAAAGCGCTAGAGGCTTATGATGTTTCCCACGCTCAGTTTGTGATTATGGCAACACTGATGTGGTTTGAAGCGCATCATTATGATACAACACAAATCAGCATTGTGAACTGGTCTAAGCTTGATAAAATGACGGTTTCTCAATCCTTGAAAAAACTTGTGGCACTTGGATATGTGAATCGCATCGAACATGAAACCGATACACGTGCGAAAAACGTTTCTCTAACAGAGAAAGGTAAAGAGCGGGTGCGCACATTAGTTTCCATTGTTGAAGGGATTGATAGTCTCTTTTTTGGCAAAGCATCGCATCAAGAACAAAAAAGTCTTGTTCATGTTTTAAGCAAGCTAACGATGGAATAAATGGAGATCGTGAACACTATCTCCCTTGAACTTGCGCGCAAACTCATAGTTGCGCAATTTCCAGAGTATACTCATTTGCCTATCACATCGGTTGCAAAACAAGGTCATGATAACCGTACATATCGTTTAGGAAACGATATGTTAATTCGTATGCCAACTGCGGAATCTTATGCCTTGAAAGTGCCTAAAGAACAAGCCTTATTACCGAAGCTCGCGCCTCACTTAACTGTCAATATTCCTGTGCCAATAAAAATGGGCATCCCGTCGAAGGACTATCCCTATCCATTTTCGATATATAAATGGCTCGAAGGCAAAAGCATCGATCTTCTCGTTTTGGATGATGATTCTCAAGAGAGGCTTGCATTCGATTTAGCAGAATTTTTAAAAGAGTTACAAAGCATAGACGATGTCGATGGACCCGCGCCAGGCCAACACAATTGGTGGCGTGGTGACCCCGTGAGCGTTTATGACAAAGGTGCTCGGGAACAAATAGCAAAACTAGCGGGTGTTATTGATGCTGATAAAGCGATGAATCTATGGGAACGTGCTTGCAAAACCAGATGGGATAAGCCGCCTGTATGGATCCATGGTGATTTTGCAATTGGTAACATGCTACTTCAAGATGGCAGACTATCTGCCATTATCGATTTTGGCGGCATGGCCTTAGGTGATCCTGCCTGTGATCTTGTGATTGCTTGGACTTTTCTCAAAGAAAAAGCACGTGAGATATTCATCAAAGAGATTGCGCTAGATGAAGATACTTGGCTTCGAGCGCGCGGTTGGGCTTTGTGGAAAGCAACGTTTGAGCTTTGTCAGATAGAAGATAAAAATAGCCGAACCTCTAGATTGCAAAAAACAATCATTTTAAATACTTTAGAGGAGTTTTAAAAAAAGTAATTGAGAATGAAAATGCTGTTTTGATGCACGCATTAATTCATTTATGTACAGCAGATCTATTATATGCGCTGTTCTAATCTGTAGATTGTTTTGTTTAATATTTAATGCGTGTTCATAATTGGGCATTAGCATCTCTCCTTTTTCCTTTGTATAAAGACACAGACACAATCCAGTAAAACGTCTGGGTTTAGGGTGCGTACAACGGACATCATAATATCTATTATCTAGATTTAATCATCCCAGTGGATATTATAATGTCTATATTATGACGGGTCATCAAGGGGTAATTGTAGCGGGATCCCATTATAAAAACTGTATATTTTGTCAGTATTGATATTTAACAGAAGAGAATTGTAAAATCAAAATCTATGTCATCATAGTGTTTCAAAATTTTAACCTTGAGAGTTTAACGGAATGTCCTTCAACGACACGACACAGTTTTCGATTTCTCTTTTAGGCGGCCTCCTACTCCGCTAAGGCGGAGCTATTCTTTTTTCCCACATTTATAAATTTTATCACCGCAACCCAAAAGGCCAAGGTTCTTGTTGCGCGTGTGGTTATCCGTTTTTTTACGCGAGGATTTATTATGTCGACTTCACGAAAAGTGGCATGGTGCGCATGGTTAATTGCGTCTCTATTCTATGCCTATCAGTATGTTTTAAGGGTGATGCCCAATATCATGTTAACCGACATTACGCAGCAATTTAATATAGATGCTGTAGTTTTTGGTCAGTTTTCAGGGGCGTATTATATTGGTTATTGCTTAATGCATCTACCAATTGGCATTATGTTGGATCGATATGGCCCAAGAAAAGTCATGAGTGCTTGTATTTTACTGACAGTCATTGGCTTGCTCCCTATCATCTTTGCAGAATATTGGATATATCCCATTATTGGCAGGGTGATGATTGGCATTGGATCTTCAGCGGCAATATTGGGCGCGTTCAAGATGATACGCATGACATTTCGTGAGCAAGATTTCACAAAAATGCTAAGCTTTTCCGTTACAATAGGCCTTATTGGTGCAATTTATGGAGGCGGTCCGGTCAGCTATTTGTGCGATGTTTATAGCTATAAAACGGTTATAGGCATTTTTGCAATACTGGGTGTTTTATTTGCGTGTATGACGTATATGCTTGTGCCTGAAGTAACCAGCGAACATAAAACCACCGTGATTGCTGATATGAAAACGGTTTTCGCAAATGGAAAAGTTATCTTGGTTTGTTGCTTAGCGGGGCTGATGGTTGGACCTATGGAAGGCTTTGCGGATGCGTGGGGATCTGAATTTTTAAAGCAGGTCTATGGATTTGAGGCAAAAACAGCGAATTATTTAACGTCCATGATTTATATCGGCATGTGTTTTGCGCCATTGCTAAGCCGTATTGCAGAAAAAACGGGTGCTTATATTGGAACAATTGCAGGTGCGGGTGTTGTGATGTTGGCAGTATTCACGATGCTTGTAACCGACACACTTAACGGAAGTAGCATTATGATTGGTTTTTTCATCGTGGGACTATGTTGCGCGTATCAAATTTTGGCAATTTATAAAGCGTCTACTTATGTGCCAGAAAATGTTGCGGGTTTAACAACGGCAGTTGCCAATATGATTATTATGAGTTTTGGTTATGTGTTTCATAGCATAATTGGTGTCATCATAAAGTCATATAGTCCTGTCGGGGAAGCTGTCGCGTTTTCTTATGGGATTGCTGTTATACCTATTACTTTGCTTATCGGTGCAATAGGGTTTTTGATGGTTTCCTATCAAGAACGCAGCGCTTACAACAAGCTACAAATTAACCTTACTAATTAAAAGGAGAAAATAATGAACAAATTATTGGCAAAAAGTGCAGAGAGTGTTCAAGCGGCTTTGAGACAAAAGGGTTTAGCATGCAAAGTGGTTGTGTTATCCGATAGCACAAGAACGGCACAAGATGCGGCTTCTGCTATTGGCTGCGATGTGATGCAGATTGTCAAATCACTTGTTTTTAAAACAAAGGAAACACATAAACCCGTTTTGATTTTAGCGTCTGGCTCTAATCGTGTTAGCGAGCAGGTGATAGAGTCTTATATAGATGAAAAAATTACGAAGGCAGATGCCAGTTTTGTGAGAGACATTACAGGTTTTGCGATTGGAGGCATTCCACCGATTGGCCATAAGCAGAAAATCGATCTCATTTTTATCGATGAGGATTTGCTTCAGTTTGATAGCCTGTGGGCTGCAGCGGGTACACCAAACACGGTATTTAATTTGCAAGGCAAAGACTTGCTTGAAATGACAAACGGCAAAGTGGTTTCAATTAAATAGGAGAACAAATATGACTTTTGAAAATAAATTGGTTGCTATTGTAAACAAAGATGTTGAAGTTGGTATTGCAATGAATGCTATAGCACATATGACCATTGGCCTTGGTGCGCAACTCAATAATGCGCTTTTAAGATTGAATGATTACCAAGATAAGGATGGTAATATTTATCCAAATATCTCTCAAATGCCCTTTATTATTTTACGAGGAAAATCGGGGGAGATTCGAAAAGCCGTACAAAATGCAAAAGAGCAAAATATAAAGTATAGTGTTTTCACAAACACGATGACTGGAGGGACTTACCAAGAGCAGCTTGATAATACCCTTGCTACACCTGAGCAAGAACTGGTTTATTATGGCACTATTTTATTTGGGCCATGGGATACCATTGGTCAAATTACAAAAAAGTTTTCATTATATAAGTAAAAGCTTCTTTATTTATTTTTAGAACGAGAGGAGGAATGGTGATGAAACATATTGTTGGCCCGGATCCCAACGTAGTTTTTCCTATAAAGGATTATGATAAATTGGTTTTTCTTAAAAAATTTATAAAAGCGAGCAACATTTTTATTGGCGAATACACCTATTTTGATGATAGGCAACAGGGGCCGGATAAGTTTGAAGAATATAATGTACTATACAATTACGATTTTTCAAAAGTTAAACTGGTCATTGGGAAATTTTGTGCGATTGCTGCTGAAGCGAAATTTATTATGACAGGCAATCATAAATTGGATGCTATAAGTACCTATCCTTTCCCCATTTTTCAACATGGTTGGGAACATGTGTATGATGTTAAGGATTTACCAGTAAAGGGAGACATCATTATTGGCAATGATGTATGGATAGGCTATGATAGTATAATTAAAAACGGTGTAACCATCGGTGACGGAGCCATTATTGCTGCCCGAGCGGTTGTTGTAAAAGATGTTCCACCGTATGCGATTGTGGCAGGAAACCCAGCTGTCGTTGTAAAAATGCGCTTTGATGATGCAACAATAGCACGACTATTACGTATTGCTTGGTGGCACTGGGATATTAGTACCATCAATGAGCACTTAAAGCTCATTTGCTCTTTAGATGTGACACAATTGGAAGAGGCATTTTTAAAAAATAAGTGATACCATCTAGGGTTGAGAAATTAAAGACGAGGGAAGTGTTATGACAAAAAAAATATTCTGGCAAGATCCTTATTTGACCGAACTTGAAACGGTGGTGCAAACAGTAAATGGCAATCAAGTTACGGTAGCAGAAACCATTTTTTACGCGTTCTCTGGCGGACAAGAAAGCGATTCTGGCACTATCGGTGGTTTTAAAGTTTTAGAAGCTAGAAAAGATGGCAAAGAGATATTTTATACGCTTGAAGAAAACCATAACTTACAAGCTGGTGATGCAGTAAAAATTTGCATTGATTGGGAGCGTAGGTATAAATTGATGCGGTTGCATTTTGCAGCGGAAGTTGTGCTCGAGTTGGTATGCCAAAGGTTTCCTGATGTTATAAAAGTGGGCGCTCATATTGCGCAAGATAAATCACGTATTGATTTTGAATGGCGTCAGAATATTTCACCGTTTATCGTTTTATTGCAACAAGATGCTCAAAATATCATTGATTCTAATCAAGAGATTGTTAGTGCATTTAGTGACGAAACTAATGAAAGGCGATATTGGAAAATAAATGAATTTTCTCAGGTGCCTTGCGGCGGAACGCATATTAAAAGAACCGGTGAAATGGGAATAATACGCCTAAAAAGAGCCAATCCTGGGAAAGGAAGAGAACGTATAGAAATTTATGTTTCTGAAAACCAATAATTTTAAGGTCCTTCTCCCGCAATCGGGAGAAGGTGGCGCGAAGCGCCGGATGAGGGTGATGAGGGTTGAAACATCAAGCAATTGAATTTGCTGTCAGGATCAGCTCTCTTTTTTTCGCCATAACGCAGACAATCAGTGATCCAACAACAGCACAGATTGGGATGATGCAAAGCGCATATTGATAAACCTCAAGATCATAGATTCTCAGGTTGTTATCACTTAAAGTGCCTGTCCAGAAGAGATCCATAATTTTACCGATACTGGTATGAAAAAATGAACCACCCAGCATATTAACGCAATTCAAAAAGGCAATAACAATTCCCAAGTTTTGTGAAGCAACCAGATTTAATCCGGCTGCAAATACAATCACTTGATAGCAACACAGAATGCCTACCATGAAAAACAAACTGGAAAGAAGCAGCGGATTATAGCTGTGGCTGAATAACAGCACAACAAAAGCAAGAGCCATGCTACCGCCACAGGCCGCAACCACAGTATAATTCCCCAATCTTTTACTGAGCAGTGCAAGTAGGGGGCCTCCAAAAAGCATGCCAAAAAAGATTAAGGATACAAAACCGGCAGCATCTCCTTTCGTTAAATGATAAGCAGCCATTAAATAAGGCACGCCCCAAACGTCTGCAAATCCTTCTAGCGATCCGACCATCAGCAGATTAGCTAACGCTAACCACCAGATGGCAGGAGAAGAAAAAAGCGCTTTAAAATTAGCCATTTTGAATTTCTCTTCAGGGGCAGAGCGCACGACATGTTTGGGTGAGCGTAAAGCAGCATAGCTTGCGCAGCCTATCAGGATAGAGACAATGGCAAGTGTTGTAGCAACATTTTGTCCGCTATAAGTATCAATTAACACGCTGACAGGTTTGCCACCATAAATCGCACCCATCAGTCCAAAGGTGAATGAAAACCCGATCATACTTGCATATTGCGTTTTGGGGAACCATTCAGATACCACTTTGGAAATCCCTAAAAACCCAACTGCCGATCCAGCACCGATTAAAAATCGACTGAAGGCTGCCACATAAAAATGGTGCGTGTAGGTAAACAGTAAAGTAGCAAGACCGCAAACAACGGAAAAGACACACACAACGTATCGTGCGCTAAAGCGGTCTAACAGAATGGCTACTGGGATTTGCATGCCGGCATAACCATAATAGTAAAATGCCGCTAAAAGCCCAAAATGACTTGCATCGATAGAGAACTGCGCCATAATTTGCGGCATCATTAATCCTGGCCAAAGGCGCAGAATAAATTGATATGCAAAAAAGGATAATGGAAAAAGCCACATGAAAAACGGCTTTGATTTAGCTAAGCTCATGATAGTCTCCTAGAATAGTCAGTCGGGTTATGATTTTTTGTTGGTTATCCGTTAATCGCTTCTCCCTAGAGAAGCACGGATAATCAACAAATTGACCGCTCTAGGGTAAGAAGGGTTGGATAATAATATTGATAATAATTGAAGTAATAGAAACTAAATTGTAGCTAAACAGAGCCCGCAGAGATAAATCTGTTCTTGAAAATGCATTCTGTTGTTGGCTAAAAATCTTCATTATTTGAGCATAACATTTGGAATAATGCATTGTCAAATTTCCTAGATTTGACCCCATAGCTTCAATCTGGTAAAATAAGCGCCCATTCAAAATATCCGGTAGGTGATCGCGTGATGGCTATACACGATTATTGTGGTCTTGATTTTGGCACCAGCAATTCGACTATAGGGGTTTGTACTGGAAATAATATTACCCTGGTTCCTTTTGACAAGGGAAAACCCATTATTCGATCGGCGATTTTCTTTGACTTTGAAGCGGGCGGATGTCAATTTGGTCAGCAAGGGGTGACAGATTACCTCTCTGGGGTACATGGCCGATTAATGATGTCTTTAAAAAGTGTGCTGGGATCTTCTTTAATGGATGAAGCCACCAGTATTCAGCATCGTCGGATCTCTTATCGAGACATTCTTGGCTACTTTCTACAGCATATCAAGCAACAAGCGGAGATAACGCTTGGCCATGAATTAACGCGAATTGTTTTGGGTAGACCAGTTCGATTTCATGATCAAGATGATGTAAAAGATCGTCTAGCGCAGGATACAATGGAAAGCATTGCGCGGAAGCTTGGTTTTAAAACGGTCTTATTTCAATATGAACCCATCGCAGCAGCATTAACCTATGAACAAACCATTACGCGTGAACAGCTTGCCTTAATTGTTGATTTGGGTGGTGGTACTTCAGATTTCTCAGTGATACGGTTACGCCCGGGTATGGAACACCAAGATCGCCTGCAGGATGTATTGGCAAATAACGGGATCCATATTGGTGGAACCGACTTTGATACTGAATTGAGTCTTAAGGCGGTTATGCCTCAGCTGGGTTTAGGCGGTGAAATGCGTGGGTTGAGTGGGAACATCCAGGTTCCCAATAGCTTTTATTACGATTTAACCACATGGCATACGATCAATAGTCTCTATACGCACCGTACGCGAAGCGAATTGCATATGATTAAAAACTTTGCTTTAGATCCCAAACGAATCACCAGACTTATTCATGTTATTGAAAAACAAGCTGGGCATAAAATTCTAAATGAAGTTGAGCAAGGCAAATGCTTGTTAAGTAATACTGAGCAAGTTAATCTTGATTT
>Ga0206978_1094_pt1 | contig 17859 bp, 19 predicted proteins | sample Alteio_BWMinCont_21_FD_153477 | JGI IMG/M metagenome (GOLD analysis project Ga0206978, IMG submission 153477) | Enriched cells from forest soil in Barre Woods Harvard Forest LTER site, Petersham, Massachusetts, United States -... | ecosystem: Environmental > Terrestrial > Soil > Temperate forest >...
TATGGTTTAAAGTATCTGTTTGCTGGGTAGCTATGCTGCTAAACCTGTTATTGTTGCCGCCGTTATATCCCAGCGAAACTGATAATAGGTTAAGGCTGTCAATTTCATAGCTCATTTGGTCGGATATATAACCTATATTGCTTTTGGTATGCGCCGATCCCTGCTGGTTTAAAGTTGAAGCGATAGGAAAGGTACTTGTTCTTGCAACAGAAAATGGAGTGGCTGGAATATCCCATTCATTCCAGCCTGCGAAAACCGACATGGCAAATTTGCCGCTCTTTAAGTTAAAAGAACCATTGCCGCGTGGCCCATTCGGGAATTTATATTGCAGGCCAAAATTGCCGCTGTAGCCGTTGGTTATTTTCTTTACCGTGATGATATTGATAATACCTGCAAGCCCTTCGCTGTCGTACTTTGCCGGGGGGATGGTTATTATTTCAATTCGCTGGATGCTGCTTGCCGCCATGCTCCTGAATATTTCCTTAGGGTCGTTAACTATTAGTGACGAAGTATGGCCATCAATCAGCACCTTAAAACTGCCGCTGCCTTTTAATTTAACATTGTCGTCAGCGTCTACCGACACCAGGGGCACCTTGCGCAGCATATCCAGCAAGCTGTTGAATTTATTTTCAGGATCAGCCTGTACGTTATAGCTCAGGCGGTCAACTTCCTGTTTTACAAGCGGGGAGTGTGCAATTACCGTTACTTCCTGCAATATTTGAGGGTCCGGCTGCAGGTATATGGCAGGCAAAACTAAACCTTCGGTGTCCTCTATCCCGGCGCTGTAAACATGGTAACCCAGCAGGGACACCCTTAAAATATGCGGCGCGTTATCAACAACGATCAGTTCAAACCGGCCGGCGGAGTCGGTACTGGTTTGGCCAACCATTTGAAAATCGTCTTTTCTCAACAACTCAACCTGGGCGAATTTTAGCGGCGCTTTAGTATCAGCCGTGAAAACCGAACCTGCTATTTTCCGCTTATTTATATTGGTAAAATTATTTTGCTGTATCAGTATATTATCGTCAACCTGTTTGAAAATGAAGTTTGTATTTTTCAGTAATTGATACAGTGTTTGTTCTACTGTACGTCTTTCGTCCGGAAGGGTTAAATTAGTTACCAGGCTAATGTCTTTCTTCCTGTAAAAGAACCTCAGTGTAGTTTGCCGTTCAATTTGTTTTATCGCAGTTTCCAGCGGCTCATCATTCAGCCCTACGGAAACTGTTTCAATTGACATATCCTGCGCTTTACCGCCGCTGGCCAAAAGCAGTTGTAAAGTGGTTAATAATATTATAGTTACGATTATGCTTACACGCATTAACTGGCGAATTAATAATGAATTAGTTGGTGTATTACCGGTTATAAAGGCACATAAGGCCCCCGGCTCCCGCATTATTGCAGAAATTTTCATACTTTTAAATGTTTTAAGTGATTATCCGATTGTTTAAAACCCTGGTATTTCCGGGAAACCTGTGGGCCGATTGCCGTCGGCTTACAGGTTTATTCTCCCATATCTATTCTCCATCGATCAGGGACTATTCATTTTCTTTGATATATACGTTTTCATAGTCTCATGTTTATTGTCAATTGCATCCGGGCCCGTCTATGACGATGCTTCCGTCGGCATTAGTTTTATAGGTTGCATTGTTAAAGGCGCAGACCACCTTTAATATTTTCCCCAGGTTGTCACCATGCAGGGAAGTGCCGGTAAAGCGGCAGTTTTTTAACTTATCATTCCCAAAGCTGATCTTCACATTAAATTTTTGCTGCAGTTGTGCGGCGGCGTCTGCAAAAGTGATATCATCAAAATAAATGTTGTTCTTTTGCCATGCGATAACCTGTGCAGCATCCACATCCGTTTGGACAGACTGTTTGCTGACCACGTTAAAGCTGATCTGTTGGTTAGGTGTGATAACCCCCAAACGATGGGTCCCATTGGCTACGCTTACTTTCCCGCGTGTTACGGTCACCACAATGGTGTGCCGGTTTTTATCTTCTTTAATATTAAAAGCGGTGCCCAACACGGTGGTGATCACATTGCCGGTATGGATTATAAATGGTTTCGAGGCATCATGCTGAATATCGAAATAAGCCTCGCCTGATAAATAAACTTCCCTTGTTTTGCCATTGAATTGTTTTGGATATTTTAATTCAGACCCCGAATTGACCCATACTTTACTGCCATCCGCCAAAGCAACCTGCTCCTTTTTATTTTGAGGAACTCTTAGTGCCGATAACTGTACCGGGTGCAACCGGTCTTGCAAAAATGGCCACGCCAGGTACCCGGCAAAAAATACAGCCAGCACCGCAGCAACTGCCGCTATCCGCGGCCACCAGTTGATCTTGCGGACAGTTTGATGCAAAGGAAGCCCCTCGCCGATCAGCGCCAGGTCTTCGCTAAATTCCCAGGCAGAAAGTTCTGTTATTGCATTTACATCGCGCTGCAGGTACCAGCTTTCCAGCATGGCTTTTTCTGCATCGGTGGCTTCACCTTCCTGGTACCTTTTTAATAATGTTTCTATTTCCTTGTTTTCCATCAGCTGAAAAATCGTTTGTTACAGCTATAGTCGGTTAACAAAGGCAGTGGGCGTAGAAGAAAATGAAAAATATTTTAGAAAGTTGTAAATAATGTTTTTACAGTTTGTTTGTGTTAACATTCTGTTTTCTAATAAGCCAACCATTCTTTTAACTTTGAACGCTTATGAAATGGATCACCCGCGAACATCCTAAAATTGACCGCATTGCCTGCCCCTGGCTGATCAAGCGTTTTATTGATGCGGAAGCTGAAATTATTTACGTGCCGTTCGATGAAGTGATAGTAAAAGCGATTGAGTTAGAGGCTGTACCTTTTGACCTGCCCAATGTGGAATACACCCATTACGACGACCAATGTACCTTTGACTATTTTATCAAAAAACACAAATTGAAGGATGCGGCCCTTGACCGGGTGGCGGCTATTGTTCGCGGCGCGGATACTGACCGGCACGACTTTGCACCGCAGTCTGCGGGACTGGAGGCGATCTTTTCGGGGTTGGCCTATAATAGCACCAGCGATCACGAACTACTGGAGTTGGGAATGACCATTTATGACGGTTTATATAGCTGGGCCAAACACCTGCACCAGCTAAAGCATACCCAGACAGGCCCGGTAGAACAAATGTTGCTGGAAGTGTACCATAAGTATCTTAAACAAGGCAAATCAAAAAAGGCGCCGGAATGGGCCGTGGAATTGAAAGAAATGATACAGGATCAGCTGGACACCAATATGGCTTTAAGTTTACAACAAATGTCGACTGAATTGGAGATCAACCCTGCTTATTTATCAAGGGAGTTTTCCAAATACTTTGAAAATCTTTCTTTCGGCGAATATATCCGCAAACTTCGGATTGAAAAAGCTATCCATTTAATTGAAACAAGCACTTATTCCTTAACGGAGATCGCCTACCTCACCGGATTTTCCGACCAAAGCCATTTCACCAGGATATTTAAGAAGCAAACCGGGCAGACGCCTACGCTTTATAAAAAAAAAGCGCCAAAAAGTAAAAAGGATACCAATAGTTAAATCCATTCTATTTACAGCCACGCGGAGTGTATAATATTGCATTAAACTAAATGTAAACTATCTGCTATGACAACTCCTATTAAAAACCGCAGGCAATTTTTGCAGACTACTGCTCTTGCCAGTACAGCTCTCTTACTCCCACTTAATAAATTGCAGGCATTTCCGGCACCAGCTGAAAAAACACCAGCGCTTACCGCCGATGAAATGGCCGCTATCGATACCGCTTTGGGAAAAAAAGGCAGCTATAAAGATGCTGAACAGGTTTATACCACGCCGCTGCCCAGGAACGATTTGAAAATGAAAATTAAAGGTGAACCGGTCCCCATTCCTTTTGGTTTTGGCGGCTGGGTGTCATTCAAGAAAAGCGTTGACGGTAAATCGGCGATGGTGATGAGTGATAATGTATTGCTAATGGAAGAAGTAAACCCTTTAATTTCTGCAGCCCATGCCAATGGTTTAGAAATAGGGGCTATCCATAATCATTTCTTTTACGAGGAGCCGCGCATATTCTATATGCACATTCATGGCACGGGGACTGTTGAAGAATTGGCCAAAAAATATGCTGATACCATACGCGACAGCAAAATATTTCCGGCCAACCAGCCTCCACCTGCCGCGCCGCCAACCGTTACCGGCAAAGAAAACTTTGATATTCCCGCATTGGATGCCATCGTAAAATATACAGGCACCGTTAATGGGCCGACCTATAAATACACCATCGGCAGGGCCGACCTGAAAGTGATGACGATGGGTGTGGAAATGAGCACTAATATCGGACTGAACACCTGGGCCTCTTTTGCGGGTAAACAGGATGATGCGCATATTGCAGGTGATATTGCCATGCTGCAAAGCGAGGTTAATACGGTTATTGAAACCCTCCGGTCGCATAACCTGGAAGTGGTGGCAGTCCATAATCACATGCTGGGTGACGACCCGCATATGATCTTCCTTCATTATTATGGCAGCGGCAATGCAGTAACATTGGCACAAGGTTTTCGCGCAGCATTAGATGTATTAGGTAAGAAGCCAGGTAAAATGGGTAGTATGAAAATGTAGTCATCAGTTATTAAACTTTAACATATGAAATGGATCACACGTGAACGGCCAAAAATTGACCGTATTGCCTGTCCCTGGCTTATTAAAAACTTCGTTGACCCCCAGGCAGAGTTCATTTTTGTACCGGCAGAACAGGTATTGAATGAGGCGAAAACCCGGGATGCGATCCCCTATGACATTGCGGGCGTGGAATACACGCATGAGGGCGAACGCTGCACATTTGATTATATCATTAAAAGGCACAGCCTGACTGACCCGGCAGTTTTGCAGATCGCGGATATTGTTCGGGGGGCTGATACTGCACGTTTTGACCTGGCGCAACAGGCGGCAGGGCTTTGGGCCATTTCAGCAGGCCTCTCTCATAACTTTAAAGACGACCACGAGCAGCTGGCATTCGGAATGGTGGTTTACGATGCCTTGTACAGCTGGGCAAAATATGTGCAGGACGAAAAACACGTATGGAAGAACAATTAAGGAAAGACCGCCCAGCGTATTCTTTGTTTGATATTACTAAATATTACCTTAAGCTTGGCACATGGGGTTTTGGCGGCCCGGTGGCCTTAGTTGGTTATATGCATCGCGACCTCGTAGAGGATAAGGCCTGGTTGACCGAAGAAGAATATAAAGAAGGTTTGGCACTTGCCCAACTGGCGCCCGGTCCTTTAGCTGCTCAGTTAGCTATTTATATCGGGTTTGTAAATTACGGGTTCATCGGCGCGACCCTCACCGGGCTGGCTTTTGTCCTGCCTTCATTTATTATGGTCGTACTGTTAGGCATGGCCTACCAGCTTTATGGCGGTTTAGCCTGGATGCAGGCTGTATTCTACGGCGTAGGCGCTGCTGTCATAGGTATTATTGGGGTAAGCGCCTGCAAGCTTACGGTTAAATCTATCAGTGCATTTGAACTTCCCGCTATCAGATCCAGGTGGTTACTATGGCTGTTTTATGTTATTGGAATTGCAATTACGGTGATCACGCAAAAAGAAGAGGTACTACTTTTTCTTGCCTGCGGCATGCTGTATATGGTCTTAAAAGCACCACCTGAATGGTTAAAGAAACGTGATATCGTACCTGCCGGGATATTGATCAGCACCGGCTTCTGGAAATATGACGGTAAAACTTTGCAAGAAATGGGTTGGTTCTTTTTGAAAGCCGGTGCATTTGTATTTGGCAGCGGGTTGGCCATTGTGCCTTTTTTGCATGGCGGCGTGGTTAAAGAGTTCGGCTGGCTGAACGAGCACCAGTTTGTAGATGCCGTGGCAGTGGCGATGATCACACCAGGCCCGGTAGTAATTACTGTCGGGTTTATAGGCTACCTGGTAGCCGGTTTTCCGGGTGCATGCATCGCTGCACTCGCTACCTTTCTCCCATGTTACTTGTTTACTGTAGCCTTAGCGCCATCCTTTAAAAGGATCGCTAAGAATACCAGTATCAAAGCTTTCGTTGAGGGCATTACTGCTTCAGTGATCGGCGCGTTGGTTGGTTCCGTTATTATTATTGGGCTTCGCTCTTTAATTGATATACCCACCGCCCTGATTGCTGTAGCAGCAGTATTGGGATTGATTTACATAAAAAAACTGCAAGAGCCCTATATCATCGGGATTGCGGCAATTATCGGGTTGCTCATCAAAGCCATATAGCCGAAAAGCAAAATAATGGGATGAAGTGACAGGCCGGGCGCCTTTTATCGGCGTTCTTGCTATCATATGTCCACATTTCCTGCGGCTATTGCACAAATACTCAACCCACAAGGCTTTTGCCCTGGATATGCGTGAATTAAGTTGCCTTTTTATTTATCGTCCCTGGTAAAAGTGACATGATGTTTCATGTCGTTTTCTGTAAAATTGAGGGAAATAGAGTCGCCTGCAGTAATGTATTTCCCGTCAATTGGTATAACATTACCGTCCGGGTCCTTAACATTACACGAAAAATTATCGCCATTGATTTTGCCGTCATTGATGGCTAAAGGCTCGCCTTCGGCCTGGGCTGTACCGGTGAGTGCTCCTTCATTAACATTAAGAACAAGATGGAGCGGGTGGTCGTTGCCATCAGGATCTTTTAGCGAACCTTTCCATTTGCCCGCCAGGCCGGCGGCAACAGCCGCCAGGCAAACTGCAAAACAAGCTACCAGTGTTGCCGTAATGAATATTTTTCTTTTCATAATTTGAGTTTTTGATATGACTCATAAATTTAAAAAAAGGTTACAGCAGATATAAGTTTTGCGAGAGAGATAATTGCCCTATAAAATAAAGGCCGTAAACAGTACCATCCCCAGCTTTGACCGTAAAATTTTCAACGAGTTATTCACTTGCTTTTTTACTGTTTTTTCTGAAAGGCTTAGTTTTTCGGCAATTTCCTTATGGCTGAGGTTTTCTTTCCTGCTCAATTCAAACACCTCGCGCATTTTGGGCGGCAGGGCGCCGATCTCTTTTTCAATAATGGCCATCAGCTGCTTTTCCCTGATAAGGTGATCAGTTATGCAATCGCCATTAGCGGCAAATTCAGCAATGGAATCTATATATTTTGATTGCACCTGGCGGCGGGTAAACAGGTCAAAAACGCGGTAACGAACCGAAGTGTACAGGTAAGCCGCGAGGGTTGTTTTTAAAATTAATTGTTCCCGATTTTGCCATAAGCTGCTGAACAGGTCGTGTACAATATCCCTCGACTCTTCCCGGCTGCGTAATTTATTAAACACATGGATATACAAGGCGGCGTGATAACGGCGGTATATCTCGGTATAAGCAAGTTGGTCGCTTTGGTTTAAAAGAGAGGCCAGCTCATTATCGCTTAGTGTATGATATTTTAGCATTTACCCGTTTGTCCTAAAAGCGAAATTAATATTAATCGCATAGGTATCAGCCATTGTCATCATTATTAAATAAAAAAAACAGGCCCGCATTAATTACCTAATGCGGGCCTGTTTTTTAACGGGTTGTTTAAAATATTATCTATTTCGCCCTGCGTATATAAATATTGCCATTCATATTCTTCATCATGATTTCCGGCCCGCCGCCGTCAATTTTGCCGTACACCCAGTCTTCTATCTTTAAGCTTATCATTCCTGAGCCGCCGCTACGGGAAACGTTGGGTTTATGCTGTTCGGTAACCACATCAAAGTCGGTGTAAATATCCCCGCGGTCCGATTTCAGTTTTACGTTTGCTTTCAGGCTGGCCGGGAAAGTTACATCTACATTCCCGTTAAGGGTTGAAAATGCCATCGGAGCCTTCGGATCAATGGTTTTGAAAGTTACTTCCACTTTGCCGTTAACGGTATTTGCCACTACCGAGCCGGATATATTGTTTAGTTTTATATACCCGTTTACATTTGTGATCTCCAGTTCACCGCTGGCATTATTTACGTTGATATTGCCATTATTTACTGTATTTAGCTTCATGCTAACCTCATTTTGAGGGATCTTAATAGTAAGATCGGCCTTTTTGTTTGCATCGCCATGCACGCTTACCCGGTTATTACTTTCTTCAGCCTGGATGCTGACACTATTTGAATTCAGGCGGCGCATGCCATTTTCACGTTCTTCGCTCCTGCCTCTTCTGTCTTCGTCTGATTGTACATCTATGATCACGTCCTTGCCTTCATAGCCAGTGACGGTAATTGATCCGTTAACTAAACCTACGTCCAGTTTAAAAGCTTTGCCTGGCTGGCTTAACGGGACAACGAGTTGTTGTCCTTTGTCGCCGCTTTGCGCGTTTACGCGGGCAGTCAGAAACATCGCTATCATCAATGCGCCCGCAATTTTTATCTTTTTCATGTTATTTTTGTTTTTTAATATAAATATTCCCGTTAAGGGTTTCGAATTTAAATAATTTGCCGCCCGCGCCAATCCGGACATCGGAGGCCTTGTTGAGTTTATAAACGGTTGTGCCGCCGTTATCAGATGCAGTTTTTACAACTTTACTTGGCATTACCTGCGCATCATCAAAATCGGTATAAAACTGGCCGTTCAGGCTTTTGAATTGCAGGTCGGCAGATAGCGCAGCCGGGTAGGTAATATTCATTTCCCCGTTTACCGTATAATAAGATGATGCTTCAGGAGGAACGCTCAGGTAGTTTACCGTTACCGGTCCATTCACGGTATGTGCGCTGGTAGTACCCTTCGCGTTGACGATCTGGATATTGCCGTTCACATTATTCACCTTTAAGGAGCCATAAACATCCTTAACTATGACATTGCCGTGATTTACCGTTGAGACGTATAAATTCACATTCGACGGTACTTTTACCGTGTACTCCAGTTTAACTTCGTAATCAATATGATGGTATTCATCATAGTTGTACCTGTTGCGGTGCGGCCGGGTGTCATACGGTTCGGCGGTGTAGGCCATCAGGCTGTCCGACTGTTGATCAAACCCAAGCTTAAACTCCTTTTTGGCTGCATTAATGGTTTCCTGGTCATCGGCGGTTATGGTTTCATCAATATCAATGATCACCTTATCACCCGAATATCCTTCTACCTTAACCGAACCATTGAGGTTACAGATAGCCACTGCCCCTTTTTGCATGTTAAACTGTTTGCTGATATGCTCTTTATATTCCTGGGCATTTACAGCTATCTGGGCAAAGCACAGCCCAAGTCCTGTTAAAACAGGGATCAATGATGTTTTCATAAAATTGTTTTGTTAAATGAGTTGTGTTATCGTTTGCCTGATCTTATCCTTAACACCAGGGTCTAAATTCTTTTGTTTTAATAATTCCTTAAATGAGCCGACTGACCTTTTTTCCTGCAGTTTCAGCATCACATCTGCAATGGCCGATTGCATCAGTGGCGATTCCTGCTGTACTATGGATTGGATCAGGCCTTCCCTAACTTCAGGGTGACCGGCCAGTTGTGTTAATGCATCCAGCGTGCTTAAGCGCACATTAACGTTGGGGTCATTGTTCAGGGTGGCCAGCAAAGCATCGATCACTTGTTTATCGGCATGTTTTATTTCGCTGGTATAGCTTACCCCCCTGATCCTTTCGGATGCTGACGGGTTTTCAAGCAGCGCCAGCATCATGGTTTGCTTTAATTCATGCACCTGCGAGGTAAGCGCCTGCAATTGCTGCTCCTGCTCGCCGCCCTTGCTGGTATGAAAAAGCCAGTAACCACTGCCAAAACTTACCAGTATTATAGCCAGGCTATAGGCCAATGCCCATCGCGGCTGCCATAAGCTGCTTATTTTATCGTTCAGCCTGCTTAGCAAACCTTTTTGCTCCTTTACCGATTCCTTATAAGTATCCAGCATTGCCTGGAATTTTACTTCCATGTGTGCCGACGGTTCAGGTGTTTCAATTACATCCATCATATCCCAAACCTTTTGCATGTCGGCCAATTCTTCGCGGCAGCCGGCACAGCCGGCTAAATGCTGTTCCATTTCTTTCCGTTCAGCCGGGGTAAGGTCGCCATTGGCCCAGCCGGCAAACAGTTGTTCGTATTGCTCACATTTCATCTTTTTTACTGTTTTAACGTCCCGTTTTTTGTATAAATATTTTTTAACTCATGTATGGCGCGGTGTACCCGCGTTTTTGCGGCGCTTTCGGTAATATCCAGTATCTGGGCTATCTCGTGGAACTTCAGTTCCTGGAAACGGCTCAGCGCCAATATCTCCCGGTGGTCGTCGCTAAGCTTTTCTATCGCTTGATGCAACTCTGCCTTCGCCTGCTTTTTCTCCAATTGCTCTTCGGGTGTTAATCCGCCCGAAAGCTGTTCAGCCATATCATCAACATTTTCATGCCTCACCTGCTGTTTTTTGCTTTTATAAGTATCCTTTAATGTATTCCTCGCTATCGAATACATCCAGTGTATAAACTCGCCGGTACCCGTGAAGGTATGGCGGTATTTAAGCATCTTATAAAAAACCTGCTGCACCAGGTCCTCGGCGCCCTCCCGGTGATACGTCATGTGAAATAAAAAGCCGTATAGCTGGCGGTTATACCGCGCAAACAGCAGGCCCATCTTATCCAGGTCCCCGGCTTTCACCTTGAGCATGATCACATTGTCGGTCAGCGAGTTCAATTATTTTTATTATTTTGCGTTATATGTATTGGTAACTCCGGGAAAATAAAATGGTTACAGGAAATTTACGATTTATTTACGGGATTATATATCGAGGGCATAATCATCAAATGAATAACATCCTTCCAAACGAGGGGAGGGGGTTACCTGGCAGAGGAGCACGAGTCGCCTTTTCGCTTTTGGCCGACGCGTCAGACTCGCGCTTGAGGAGTTTGTAAAAGAGGATAAGGGCTTTAGCCAAAATGTGCTCAATGCGCATATGTATACGTTATCATCAAAAAAAGCAAAGGAAAGCTGTAAAACTATACTTGAAAGCGTTTTTGATCATTCGCTTGACATCAACAAAACGATACCAATGCCGAAAGGCTATATTATCATTTATGCGAAATAAATATAACCTCTGCCGCCCTGTAACAAACCGGCACACCCCATAGTCTTAACAACAGAATTTCGTTAAATTTAACACATGGCCGTAAAGACCTCCCTAAAAGAAAATATTTCAATAGCATTACAATCAATAGCAGGCAACAGGTTACGCACATCGCTTACCTCGTTAATTATTGCTATTGGCATTATGGCTTTGGTGGGTATTTTAACCGCGCTCGAGGGGGTTAAAACTTCAGTTAATAATGCATTCGCAGGCCTGGGGGCTAATTCATTTACCATACAAAACAGGGGCCAGGACCTGAACTTCGGCAATGGTGGGCACCGGAAAATGTACCCGGCCATAAGCTACAGCCAGGCCGACCAGTTTAAGAGAAAATTCACATTGCCGGCCCTCGTTTCTATAAATCTACAGGTTTCAGGCACTGCCATTGCAAAATATAACGACAAGAAAACAAATCCCAACCTGTCTGTCGAAGGCACCAACGAAAACTATTTAGCCACAGGTGGCTATAAACTGGCATTCGGCCGGAATTTTTCATCTTCGGAGCTGGAGCACGGGGAAAGTGTTGTGATGATCGGCAACGAGATAAAAAAACGCCTTTTTAAGGATGATGACCCGATCAATAAATCGATATTTATTGGGTCCGGTAAATTCAAGATAATTGGCGTATTCGCGCCAAAAGGTTCAAGCGCGGGTTTTGGGGGAGATAAATTTTGTGTTATCCCGGTACTCAAAGCTAAACAGATCGATTCCGTAGGAAAACCTTCGTTTTCAATTGTTATTATGGTAAACGGCCCCGATGCCCTGCAGGCCACCATCGGTGAAGCAACATCCCTTTTTAGGAATGTCCGTGATTTGAAGGTGGCCAATGATAATAATTTTGAAATTGAAAGGAGTGATTCCTTCCAGCAGGAATTATCAGGGCAGCTGACCGGAATTACCCTTGGAGGTGCAGCAATAGGTTTGATCACACTGATAGGGGCGGCCATCGGGTTAATGAATATTATGCTGGTTTCTGTCACTGAGCGAACCCGCGAAATAGGTTTGCGTAAAGCACTTGGCGCTACACCGGCTATTATACGCAAACAATTTTTGATAGAAGCAATCGTAATTTGCATGATAGGCGGCATAGCGGGAATAATACTGGGTATGGCAGTGGGCAACCTCATTGCCGTAAGCATCAGTGGTTCATTTGTTGCTCCCTGGGGATGGCTTTTTGGAGCGATTGTATTATGTACTGCTATTGGTTTGATATCGGGCTTCTACCCCGCCAAAAAAGCTGCCAGGCTTGACCCGGTTGAGGCATTGAGATACGAGTAAAGAGAGTCAAGAAATCAAGAACCAAGAACCAAGACCAGATCGCATTAATCTTGATTCTTGACTCTTGATTCTTGGTTCTTATCGGAGCATTATATTCTTAAGCGGATAATCAAACATCACTTTTTCCAGGTATGGCGTTCTTAAAGCATCTTTAAATGCCTCTGCATGCCGTAAATGGTGCATATCGCTTGATATAAAGTCAATTAACTGGTTGTCTATCAAACTCTCGGCAAGTTTTTTAACGTCCTTTCCATAATAGCCGGTTAATGATATTGTGTTTAACTGTAAAGATGCCCCCCATTCACGAAGGTTCCTGAACTGTTCTACATCCATATAGGTGTACCTTTCGGGATGGGCAAGGATAGGTTTATAGTTCAATTGTTTTAATTTTTGAATAACGGGGATAGCATTGGGCGGTTTGTTTATAAACGAAAATTCAAAAAGCACGTAATTATCACCCATGGTCATTAACTTATGCTCATCAACCCTGTCTTCAAAAGTTTCATCAAAATAATGTTCAGCGGCAGCCTCCACAACTATATCCATTTCTTCCTTTTGCAGTTCGGCTTTAAGAATGGTTAACGCTGCATTAATGGTTTCAGCAGTGTTTTTATAATAGTCGGCCATAATATGCGGGGTGGCAATTATTTTTTTTATGCCAAGCTCCATCATTTTTTTTATAAGTACAATCGACTCTTTGGGCGTTTGCGCCCCGTCATCAATACCAGGCAGCACGTGCGAATGCATATCTACCATTATTGAACTATAATCAAAAGTGATATTTTTCTTAGACGCTCTCTTCTTAAAAATTTCAAACATTTTTAGCGGTTATTATATTGCTCGTTGTAATATTGCTGATAATGACCAGAGGTAACGTCATTCAACCATTCTTCATTGTCCAGGTACCATTCAACGGTTTTTTCAAGCCCCTCTTCAAAAGTAATTGAAGGTACCCAGCCTAATTCATTTTTGAGTTTTGTGGCATCGATTGCATAGCGAAGATCGTGCCCGGCCCTGTCCGTGACAAATGTGATCAATTCCGCTGACTCCCCGGGCTGCCTGTTCAACTTTTTATCAAGTATACTGCACAACAATTTAATGAGGTCAATGTTTTTCCATTCGTTGTGACCGCCTATGTTATAGGTTGATCCGGGTTTTGCTTTATGAAATATCAGGTCAATCGCCCTTGCATGGTCCTCAACCCAAAGCCAATCGCGTATATTCTCGCCTTTCCCGTACACCGGCACAGGTTTTTTTTGTTTGATATTGTTAATGGCAAGCGGTATCAGTTTTTCGGGGAAGTGATACGATCCGTAATTATTTGAACAATTGGAAATTACAGCATCAAGGCCGTAGGTATCATGATAAGCCCTCACAAAATGATCAGAACTCGCTTTTGAGGCAGAATATGGTGAATGAGGGTCATAGCCGGTTTCTTCGGTAAACATGCCTGTTTCTCCAAGCGAGCCATAAACTTCATCCGTGGACACATGATAAAAACGTGTTTTATCATAGCGATCTTTCCACAATTCGCGCGCGGCGTTTAACAAATTCGCAGTACCAACTACATTGGTAATAACAAATTCAAGCGGGTTGGTAATTGACCTGTCTACATGCGATTCTGCTGCCAGGTGGATGATTGCATCGGGCTGCTCAGCGGTAAAAAGCTTGTTTATGAATTCAATATCAACAATATCGCCTTTAATAAATTTATAATTTGGCTCATGCTCAATATCCGCCAGGTTAGCAAGATTACCGGCATATGTTAATTTATCAAGGTTAATAATATTGTATCCGGGATAGTTTTTTACAAAACGGCGCACCGTATGCGATCCGATAAAGCCTGCACCGCCCGTAATAATAATCGTTTTCATCAGATTGTTCTTCGTTTATTAAATCCGGCCGTTGGGGTGATAGCCAGGTCTGTATTTTATTTATAACGGATTTTGAGACAAGTATTTTTCCCATTCCCATGCAGATGACATCATGGTATCGATACCCAAAGCTGCCCTCCACTGTAATTGTTTTTCCGATTTGGTCACATCGCCCCAAACCTTTTCCACGTCACCGCTGCGGCGTGGTCCTATCTCATAATTCAATTTTATGCCGGTGGCTCGCTCAAATGCAAATATTATTTCCAATACAGTGTTGCCGTTCCCCGTGCCTAAGTTAAAAACGTCATAGCCTGCAAAGGTGTTGTTTCCCATTAGTTTTAATGCAGAGACATGGGCCCTCGCCAGATCAACCACATGAATATAGTCACGAACGCAAGTGCCGTCCCTGGTATTATAGTCATTTCCGAAAACTGTTATTTTCTCCCGTTTGCCAATGGCGGTTTGGGTGATAAACGGCACCAGGTTTTGCGGCACGCCAATAGGCAACTCGCCAATCAGCGCCGACTCATGTGCACCAACAGGGTTAAAATATCTTAGGGAGATCACTTTTTTAATATCCCCGGATGTGACAGCATCTTTTAATATCTCTTCGGCAATTTGTTTGGTATTGCCATAGGGCGATTGGGCGGGTTTTACAGGCGCGTTTTCGGTCACCGGCAATTCATCGGGCTGCCCGTAAACGGTACAACTGGAGGAAAAAACAAAATCCACAGGTTTACCGCTGTAAACGCTCAATAAATTAAGTAACGAGGTTAAATTATTGTGATAATATTTTAAAGGGTTTTGTACCGATTCGCCTACCGCTTTGAAAGCGGCAAAGTGAATAATACCTGCAATGTCGGGTTCAGATTTTGCAAAATGAATAAGTTTTTGTTTATCACAAAGATCGAATTGATAAAAAGCGGGCTTAAACCCCACTATTTTACTAAGCTGGCCCAATATTTTATGCTGCGAGTTCGACAAATCATCAACTATAACCGGCTCATAGCCAGCATTGATCAGTTCCACAACCGTGTGCGACCCGATAAAGCCAAGGCCGCCCGTTACTAAGATCTTTGCCATTAATGTTTGTTGTAATAGGTAAAATCCTTATGTTGTATTTCCTTTTCAGGAAGTGATTTAAAATAGTCGTAGGTAATTTTTAAACCTTCGCTTCTTGAAACTTTAGGCTCCCAGCCTAATATACTTTTAGCTTTTGTAATATCGGGCCTGCGTTGTTTCGGATCGTCGGTCGGCAGGGGCAAGCTGATCAGTTTTTGATCGGTCCCGGTTAGTTTTATGATCTCTTCGCCAAACTCCCTTATGGTTATTTCATCAGGGTTGCCAATATTCATAGGTTGCGCGTAATCACTGAACAACAGGCGGTAAATGCCTTCAACCAGGTCATCAACATAGCAAAAAGAACGGGTTTGTGAACCATCACCAAACATTGTTAGTGATTCGCCCCTTAAAGCCTGGCCGATAAATGCCGGCAGTACACGCCCGTCATTTAGCCGCATCCGGGGGCCATAAGTATTAAATATCCTTACGATACGGGTTTCCAACCCGTGAAAAGTATGATAAGCCATCGTAATGGCTTCCTGGAAACGTTTTGCTTCGTCATACACGCCGCGGGGGCCAACCGGATTAACATTGCCCCAGTATTCTTCGGGCTGGGGGTTAACGCTTGGGTCGCCATATACTTCAGATGTTGATGCGATCAGCATCCTCGCATTTTTTGAACGCGCCAGGCCTAAAAGATTATGTGTACCCAACGACCCCACTTTCAAAGTTTGAATGGGTATTTTTAGATAATCAATGGGACTTGCCGGTGATGCAAAGTGAAGTATGTAGTGCAGGTCGCCCGGAACGTATACAAATTTGGAAACATCATGGTTATAAAATTCAAAATTTTCCAATTTAAATAAGTGCCCGAGATTTCGCAGATCGCCGGTAATGAGGTTATCCATACCGATCACATGATAATCCTCTGCGATAAACCTGTCGCATAAGTGTGAGCCTAAAAAGCCGGCCGCACCGGTTATCAATATCCTTTTCCGGGGTTTCATTAGCTGATCAGTTTTCTTCCAATGCTATTATAATAATAACCCCTATCTATCATTCTTTCCAAATCGTACAGGTTACGGCCGTCAAATATAACCTTGTTTTTTAAAGTAGCTTCCATCTCGTCGAAATCAGGGGTCCTGAATACTGACCATTCGGTAAGGATCAGTAAGGCATCGGCCCTTTTTAATGCTGAATACTGGTCATCAGCGTAACTGATCTTATCGCCGATCAGATTTTTCACATTATTCATGGCTTCAGGATCAAAGGCAGTTATTGTAGCGCCAGCATTTAACAGGTCTTCAATAATGTATAAAGCCGGCGCTTCGCGTATATCATCGGTTTCGGGCTTAAATGCCAGACCCCAGATCGCAAATTTTTTTCCTTTCAGGTCGTCATTGAAATACTTCTTTACCTTTTCAACCAGTACCCGCTTTTGAATTTCGTTAACTTTCATTACCGAATTCAATATTTTGAAATCATATTGATGTTCCTCGGCCGATTTTGCCAAAGCTTGTACGTCTTTGGGGAAACAACTGCCCCCGTATCCTATTCCCGAGAACAAAAACCTTCGCCCGATACGTTCATCGGCACCTATTCCCCGTCGTACCATATCTACATCAGCACCGACCAATTCGCATAGATTAGCGATCTCGTTCATAAAAGATATTTTGGTGGCCAGGAAAGAATTGGCCGCATATTTTGTTAATTCTGACGAACGTTCGTCCATAAAAATAACAGGGTTCCCCTGGCGTACGTAAGGCGAATACAATTCAGCAAGCAACTTTCGGGCGCGGTCGTCCATGGTTCCTACCACTACCCGGTCGGGTTTCATAAAGTCCTCAACAGCTACACCTTCCCTTAAAAATTCAGGATTGGACACCACTGCAAACTCCACGTCTGTATTTGCTTTCACTACTGCCGTTACTTTATCTGCGGTTCCAACCGGCACGGTTGATTTGGTAACAATTACCTTATAGTCCGTAAGTAATTTGGCTATATCCTTTGCTGCCCCCAGCACGTAACTCAGGTCGGCAGACCCATCGCCTCCCGGAGGGGTTGGCAATGCCAGGAATATGATCTTTGCTTCGGCTATTGCTTCAGCAAGGTTCGAAGTAAAGTGCAAACGCTTTTGGACAATATTCCGGTAAAAAAGTAATTCGAGTCCGGGTTCATAGATGGGAAGCTCGCCTTCCTGCATCATTTTTACTTTTTGTTCATTAATATCTACGCATATAACCTGGTTCCCGGTTTCAGCTAAACAAGTGCCGGTTACCAGGCCTACATATCCTGTTCCTACAACAGCAATTTTCATATATTGATCCTCGTTAAAATTATTTGTTTTTTAAGTATGCTCATGCGTTCGCTTTAGTCCGGTTATATATTTTTTGTGATTACTTTTACGACCTGCGAAGTTAATAATTCAATTTTAAAATGCGCTTACTATATAATGCCGGTATTCGTTTATATTTTGTAACTATCTGGATCGCTTCATTTTTCAATAAAAAAGCACGGCTTTGGATAAACGGGCGGAAAGAGCAGGCATTTATACGTTATAGTGAAAGTATTTGGTTTCAT
>Ga0206978_1117_pt1 | contig 17778 bp, 18 predicted proteins | sample Alteio_BWMinCont_21_FD_153477 | JGI IMG/M metagenome (GOLD analysis project Ga0206978, IMG submission 153477) | Enriched cells from forest soil in Barre Woods Harvard Forest LTER site, Petersham, Massachusetts, United States -... | ecosystem: Environmental > Terrestrial > Soil > Temperate forest >...
AGGGATATTTTGCAACGCCCTTTATATCGGGAACATTACTGAGGGGAAGTATCCCAAAAGTTGAGATTATCCAAATGAGCAGCCCGAAAACCAGTGCCAAAATGTACTTGTTTTTTATAACGCTTTTAAAATTGGGGTATAATAAGAAGAAAGCAACGCTAAACGCTGAAGCGATCAAATAATGAAATAATAATCCCCAAAAAACCATATAATTTGCTGTAAACGCGGCCGTGCCGAACAAGCCGCTCGCGATGTACTGGTATGATTGTGCAGGGCTTGCCGGATAGCTGAATATGATAGATAATATGCCATCTAAAGTGCCGGTTAACAAACATAACCATACGATGGTTAATAGCTTATTGCTTTTGGGCTGTGACATAAGGTATAATTTAAGACGAATAAAATTACTAAAATTTAAAAAGATTGTGAAGTATTTAATTTTTTTTAAAAAGATATTTGGAACGGCCAACTGTGCCGCCTGAACGGGCGATGATAGTATTGAAATTGTGAATTATGATCCAATATCGGCGCTTACTTTCATCAGCGCCCTTTACCCCGCTCATGAAAAGGTTTGCGCGGGTTTTTCTTCATCCGTTCATCAATACCTTCGGCCAGCCACTGGTAATACTCGCCCAGGAAAGGGTCGGGCTGGTTCTCGCGTATATCTGTAAACATGCGTTTGCTTTTCTCCCATGCAGTAGTTACGAATGAGCCCAGCGTTTTATCAACAATGTCCATATTGATGAGCCCGTCGGCAACAAGCATACCCAGCGATTCCATTTGCTGCCCAAACTGTACCAGCATTATCTGGTCTTTATAAGACAACTTTTTTAATTCAGCCCAATTGGAGGGCAGGTCGTTTGAGTTGATGAAAAGTAAAAGCTCAACAAATTCGCGGGTTTGAAACTGGCGCAGCACCTCAAGGGTGAGGCGTTCACGGCGGTCGCGTTTTGCTGCTTGAACTTGCGCGATACCAAATATCAACGCTACTATAAACGACAAGGTTAATGCGAGGTTTGCAATATTTGAGATGGTTTCATTTGTCATATGGGGGGCGGATTATGTTATGCTTGTATAAAAGTAGATATCCGGCGGCATACTTCCCAAATTTAATCTGATTTACAAGGCGGTCAATACTTTTCCGGATTGATTTTGCGAGTGAATTACTATAGGATATTTATTATACTGTTATCTTTATTTGCAAATTCAATAGAGCTCAAAACATTAAATGCAATGATCACAGGAGCGCACTCAATAATTTATAGTTCGGATGCCGAAGCGGACCTGAACTTTTTTAAAAATATCCTCAAATTCCCAAATGTCGACCTTGGGCATGGTTGGCTTATTTTCGCATTGCCTCCTTCCGAAATGGCTGTACATCCCGCTACCGAAAGTGGTTTACAAGAACTTTATTTGATGTGTGACGATATTAATTCATTTGTGGAGGAAATGGCCGGGCATAAGATCATTTGCAGTGAAATAGAAGACCAGCGCTGGGGGCTGCTTACCCGTTTAACTTTACCGGGCGGCGGCAGACTCGGGGTGTATGAGCCAAGGCATGCGAGGCCATAGAACCGGGTACCAGTACTTTGTAAATACCCGCATAAATAGTTCATTTTCACCGCTATCCTCAACTCTTTTATGTACCCATAAATTCACAAAGCGAAATACTTTAAACTTTACCGGTATTGTGTTGTTGTAAATATTACGTTGGTTATAAATGGATTATAATCAATTGATAATTAAAGTTACAGACATGAAAATTAAATTATTGTTACCGGTAATACTCCTTGTGTTAGCGGTAACCCAGGGTTGCGTAAGTAATAAAAAGTACGCGGCATTACAATCGGATTATAACAAGTCGCTCGATACAAACCGCAACCTGAAACAAAGCTGGCAGGTTACACAACAGGAACTTGCCGGGTCAAGGGGACAGGTTCAAAGCCTGCAGGATCAAATTGCTTCAGCAAAGCAAAATGCACTTGCGTTACAGGATGCATTAAATAAATGTTTGGCAGGCAACAACCAGGGCGGTGCAAATATTGCTAAACTCGCCGACCAGATAAATGCTTCTGATAAATATATTCAGCACCTGGTTGAGTTGAAAAACAAAAGCGACTCGCTTAACCAGATCCTCACCAATAACCTAACACGGTCGTTAACCCCGGATGAAACAAGGGATGTTAATGTGAAGGTACTTAAAGGCGTGGTTTACATCTCACTTTCAGATAACATGCTTTATAAATCAGGCAGCTACCAGATCTCGGATAAAGCCGGGGCAACGTTGGCGAAAATAGCAAAGATCATTAATGATTACTCAACTTATGATGTACTGATCGAAGGTAATACAGATAATGTACCCATTTCGCAGGTGAATATCCGCAATAACTGGGATTTGAGCGCTTTACGGGCTTCATCAGTGGTACAGGCATTGCAAACAAGCTATAGTGTCGACCCCAAACGCCTGACAGCCGGTGGCCGGGGGGAGTTTAACCCGGTAGCAGATAATGGCACAGATTCGGGTAAATCGCAGAACAGGCGAACCGAGATCATTATAACGCCAAAGCTTGACCAATTTATGACGCTTATAGGGCAGCCACAGCCGCCGCAAAAATAATTGTGTTAGGTTCCATAGCTTAAGAATTTAAGTAAATTATATACGCTCTTCGGAAAACCGGGGAGCGTTTTTTATACGCAGATCATTTTTAAGAAAAATCAGCCTCGTATAATTCACGGCCTAATTGCTTTACCCCCTGCAATACTTTCTTAGTCTGTTTTGCAGATGGTGTTTTAGCACCCGTGATATATTGCGATAACAAAGTATAATTCATCCCCATGCGCTGGGCCAACCCCTTGACATTTATGACATTGTAATATTCAAAGAACTGGCCTAAATCAAATGCAAGTGTGATGCCATCCTCTGAAACTGGTTTTTTATGATAATAATCCAGTTGTAAGTTATAAGCTTCCAAAATATTAATTTTCAATTCGGATATATTTCCTCCCGTGGTAGCAACAATACCATGTGAATTTTCATGATAAGCCGAATATCCCGTATTTGTTTTTTCTACTATAAATTTTATTTTTTTCATGTCGTTCTATTTTAATCCCGCCTGTTTAAGCAATGCCTTTTCAGTTCCTTTCGCAACTTCGTTACTGCCATGATAAGGGAAAACAATCGTATTTTCAAACAGGTCGTGCATAAGTATCTTATGGCTACCTGTTTGTCGAACCTCATACCAACCGGCTTTTAACAGCTTTCTATATAATTCGCTTGATTTCATTTCGGTTGATTGTGATGTTGCAAAGGTATAATAAATTATACTAAATAAAAATGAAAAAGTCAATTAAATTATACTTTTTATAAATGAATTTAAAAAATGAATATCCGGACTAAGGAGTTATTTTTGCCAATAATTAATCCCGCGCTCAAATGCTAAACATCAGCATCGTTCAGTTTACACCGGAGTTTGATAATCCCACAGATAACCTGCAGCGTATCGCCGGTTTGCTGCAGGGTATTGCGAGCGATATTATCGTATTACCCGAGCTTTGTACTACCGGCTATTCCTTTTTATCAAAAGAGGAAGCGTTTGCCGCATCGGAAGGGCCCGATGGGCAAGGCACTGCCTTTTTTAAGCAACTGGCTAATGAATATAAAGCCATGGTAGTAGCCGGCTTTGCCGAAAAAAGCGGCGATAACGCTTACAATTCCGCGTTGATCGCCCTGCCCGGCGGAGAAACGAAAGTGTACCGTAAAACGCACCTGTTTTTCCGCGAGAAACAATGTTTTGAGGAAGGAGATTCAGGCTTTTTTGTAATGCAGCACCCTTTAAAGGATTGCAAAGTTGGCGTAATGATCTGCAACGATTGGCGCTACCCCGAAGCGGCCCGCAGCCTTGCGCTGCTTGGCGCTGACGTGATCGCCTGCCCATCAAACCTGGTATCCGATGTATGGCGTATCGGGATGCCGGCAAGAGCATTGGAAAATAAGGTTTTTGTGGCCGTGGCCAACCGCTGCGGTACCGAAACACGGCAACTGGAAGACGCGAGTACACAATCACTCACTTTTACGGGCGGCTCCGTACTTTACAACTACAACGGTGAAGTTATCGAACAGGCTGGGAGAACTGGCCAACGTGTGATCACCCTGCAAATTGACCCATTGCTTACGAGGGATAAATCTTTTAATGCTTTTAATGACCTGTTAAAAGACAGGAGGCCGGGATTTTACCTGGGATAGAAACCGGTAGAAAATTTCTTTTAGTTTAACTTTAATTGAACTCTTTCTATCCCGTTGCCGATGCCCGCTCTGATCATATTACCATAGCCGTTATCAAGTAAAAAGGTTGTGAAATTAAGTGCTGACAGGTAATTCTCATGTGCCTTAGCAAACTCATTTAAATCCTCGTAGCATTTGGCGATATTTAAGTAAAGGGAAGGATAGGCGCCTTTGATATCCTCCTCATCTATTTTAAGCGCCAAATTTAAAGCGGCCTGATCCCATTTTAGTTTGTCGGCGACACTCGTTTGATGCCGGGCTACGTAATGCGCTGCAGTAAACTTTTCCCGATCGTTTGCCGCCTCATTCCACGCTTGCTGAAATAATTTGGATGCCTCTTCTGGTTTTCCTTCACCTTCTGACTGCATCCCCTGCGCACAGAGTTTATTGACATGATTTTCAGGATCGAATTGCATATTTCTTGATTTTATTAGTAAAAAAGCCAATTTTTATGTGGCTTGAATGTATAAATAAATCTTTAAACTCGAGCTGACACGTCGAAAGTTTGGATAAAATGATATTAAGATGGAATTGAGAAATATTGTTACCTTGCTGTACCATTATAATACCCATTTAAACCAGTGTCAGCAATATTTGTAATAGGAAGTTCGAATACCGATATGGTCATCCGGTCGGATAAATTACCGGCCCCCGGTGAAACCATCCTTGGCGGCGAATTTTTGATGACCGCCGGCGGCAAAGGCGCAAACCAGGCCGTGGCTGCCGCCAAGCTTGGCGGAAAGGTGACCATTGCCTGCAAAGTTGGTGATGATATTTTTGGCCGCCAGGCTTTGCAGGGTTTTCAGGAAGCCGGCATCAATACCGAATTTGTGCTCACCGACCCGGTTTATCCGTCAGGTGTTGCTTTGATCCTTGTGGATGGAAAGGGTGAAAACAGCATCGCTGTGGCCCCCGGCGCCAACGGGACTCTTGATATTGCCGATCTTGAAAGTGTTATTGAACAAATAAAAAAAGACGACATTGTTTTAATACAACTGGAAATCCCCATCCCGACTGTAGCTTATGCTATTAAAAAGTGTCACGAAAAAGGCGCGCGGGTTATTTTAAACCCGGCCCCGGCCAGCTTGCTTGACGATGGTCTTTTCCACTTTGTTGATATAATCACTCCTAACGAAACGGAAGCCGAATTATTAACCGGCATAAAGGTTACCAACCTGCAAAGCGCTACGGAAGCCGCTCTTATCCTGCAAAGCAAAGGTATCGCCAATGTGATCGTAACCATGGGGCCAAAAGGTGCTTACCTGCACAACAGTTCATTAAAAATGATGATCCCTTCAATAGCTGTAATCGCTGTTGACAGTACCGCTGCGGGAGATGTTTTTAACGGGGCGTTGGCGGTGGCCCTTACTGAAAACCTGGATATGGAACGGGCTGTTTTATTTGCTTGTAAAGCTGCTGCTATTTCGGTAACCCGTATGGGGGCCCAGGCATCGGCACCGTTGCGGCATGAATTGTGAGACCGCGTAGTGATTATTTTAATACGTTTTGAATATAAACGATACCCTATTAATTGTTTAACTGTTGCATAAAAACCAGGCATTATGTTTATCGTAACCTCCTATCCCTTGGCCATTGCTTTTTGTATCATTACTATGTTCTGTTGGGGCTCGTGGGCCAACACGCAGAAATTGGCCGCAAAAAGCTGGCGGTTCGAATTATTTTACTGGGATTACGTCATCGGTATTTTAGCCTTCTCCATTCTTTCGGCTTTAACCCTGGGCAGCTTTGGTACAGAGGGTAGGAGTTTCTTAGACGACCTTGCACAGGCCGATAAGGCCAATATAGCCAGCGCGCTGATAGGCGGTATCGTTTTTAACGCGGCCAATATTTTATTTTCGGCAGCAATTGCCATTGCCGGCATGGCTGTTGCCTTCGCGATAGCCATAGGCATCGCCCTGGTATTGGGTGTTTTACTGAATTATTTTGCCGTGCAGCAGGGTAACCCGGTTTATTTGTTTTTAGGTGTTGGCTGTATCTGTATCGCTATCGTAATGAATGCACTGGCGTTCCGCAAGGCAGGCAGCGGCTCAGCCAAAGTTTCGTCGAAGGGGATCGTACTCAGTATCATCGCCGGTGTGCTGATGTCGTTTTTTTACCGCTTTATAGCCGGTTCAATGGACCTCGAAAACTTCGCTTCACCTGCCGAAGGAAAAATGACGCCATATACTGCGGTATACGTTTTCGCAGTCGGTATTTTACTGAGTAATTTTTTGTTCAATACCATTTTGATGAAGAAACCATTTTCCGGTCCGCCGGTTACCTATAACGATTATTTTAAGGGCGGCTTTAAGACCCATTTAACAGGCGTTTTGGGCGGGGCCATCTGGGGACTTGGCAATTCATTCAACCTGATTGCAGCCGGGAAAGCAGGCCCCGCCATATCTTACGGTTTAGGCCAGGGCGCCACGTTAATAGCAGCCCTATGGGGCATCCTGATATGGAAAGAATTTAAAAACGCGCCAAAAGGTACAAATGCTTTATTGGCAAGCATGCTGATTGCTTACGTTGTTGGATTGAGTTTGATTGTGGTGGCGAAGTAGGCATTGCGGAAATTTCCCGGCACCCTATTTCTCTATTCTCTCCATCGTATTGAGCCGGTCAATCCTAATGTTTGTAAAATTAATCCTAAATGCTGTTATCCGTTCCGAGACCCAAGTAATTGCATCTACGGTTTTTTCGGCGTATTTCCTTTTTTAACAGCAGTATTTCTTATAAAGACAAAGGCCATCAACGCCCCTAAAAACCCCAATGCTGCCGAAATTTTCATGATCATTGAATATGCTGCAATAAACCCTTCATGATATATTTTTTCAACTGCATTCTTGTTTTCGCCTGTAATATTAGTTGGAACTTTGGCATTCCCCAGATCAGCCGCCTGGGCTATTACCGCCTGCTTTTCACTAGTGGCGATGGGCAAGTCTTTAACATGATCTGCTAAAGCGCCTGAAAAAAACAGGACCGCCAAAGCGCCAAAAATCGCGTAAGCAAATACATTGGCTATACGCGAGATGGCATTGTTTACGCCTGATGCCGTTCCTGAAAATTGATCGCTTACCGAACCCATTACCGCCGCCGTAAGCGGCGCAACGGTAAATGACATGCCGAGGCCCAATATAATTACGCCGGGGAGAAAGGTGGTAAAATAAGCCGAAGGGCCTGCCGTTTGTTTTACGAAAGACAAAAACAGCAACCCCGCACCCGCTATAGCCGGGCCAGTGATCAATAAGAACCTCGGCCCGCGTTTATCAGCAAGGCTGCCTGCGTATCGCGCTATCGTGATCATCAGCACCGTAAAAGGCAAAAAGGTAAGCCCCGATTGCAGTTGGCTATAGCCCTGTACCTGTACCAGGTTCAGCGAAAGAAATAACATGCCGGCCCCAAGCCCGGCATACAGGAAAAAGGTGAGCAAATTAGAGCCGCTGAAAGTAAGGTTCGTGAATAAATGCAAGGGCATCATTGGGTGTTTGCTTTTGATCTCAATAAAAATAAAAGCGACAAGTAGTAAAATGCCAGCACCGAATGAGCAGTAGATCTGCCAGTTGTTAAAACCAATGGCCGGTATGCGCAGGAAACCAAAAGTAAGCAAAGCCAGGCCGAGAGCAATGGTGATAGCGCCGGGAAAATCGAGGTTAAGATCGGTGCTGTCGTCCTTAATTTCGTCTACCTGCCGCCAAAGGATGAGCAGTGCAGCAAGCCCGATAGGTACATTGATAAAAAAGATAAACCGCCACAGCCCTGCATCCGCCAACGCACCGCCGAGTATGGGGCCGCCCATGGTAACTACCGTTGTCACCGCCGACCATGTCCCGATGGCTTTTCCACGCTCATTTTCGTTGATGGAGGAAGATATTAATGATAAGCTTCCGGGTATCATCAGCGCGCCGCCAATGCCTTGTATTATACGAAAGACAATTAGTAAAGTGACGGATGGTGCAAGTCCGCAGGCGGCCGAGCCGGCTATAAATAAAAATATCCCTGCCATGAATATTTTCTTGCGTCCAAGCTTATCGCCGAGCGACCCTCCGATCAGGATAAGCGATGCCAGCATCAGCAGGTAGGCATTTAGCAACCAGAACAGGTCAGCGCCGGTAGCCTGGAGGCTTCGCTGAAGGGAAGGCAAAACGACGTTTAGCGCAGTACCATCAATAAAAGCCATGGCCGAGGCAAGGATAGCCGAAACCATGATCCATTTGCCCTTTGCGCTGCCAAGCGAGACTGTTGCCATTTTTTAAGAGTCAAGAAACAAGAATCAAGAGCCAAGATCGGAAATTTTTTTATCTTGACTCTTGAATTCCTGGCTCTTGCCCCTATTTTTTAGTAATAAATATTAGCCGCATCCAATTCCTTCTTAGTACCTGTTCCGGGTTCGGTAACAAATACCCGGAGCGGGCTTTGCCTGAAACGGCCGCCCCGTGCACTTGCCGCCGGTGGCGCGTTATAAATGTATTTGACGGTGATCTTATGAAATCCTTTTGCAAGCGGCAGCATATATTCAGTTTCTGTCAGCTTTTCACCATCAACATATAATTCCGTAGTGTTGTAGTTTGATAAGGAGAAATTATAAGCGCCATCTGTTGGCACGCTGATAACGCCATCATAAACAATTCCAAAATTTGGATTATCTTTTTTAAATTGTTCCGCATCAAGTTTAACGATCACAGATGTATCAGTTGACGTAACATTGCTAAGCTGGTCGGGCGCGGTAAAACTTCCCTTCATTAACTTATATTTCAACCCATGCGTGTTTGCTGAATAATTTGTGGCGGGTATTAATCCCCTGTTAACCATCTCAGTGCGTGTTGCGATACTTCTTCTGCCCGAAGGAGTGATCACCCTGGTACGTAATTCGCGCTTTTCATTTTCGGGAACGTAAAAAGTGATCGGCCCGTCGTACTGCAGGTCGGTATCCAGCGGGTCGCGGCCGTTAAGCGTATAATAAATTTTAGCACCGGGCACAACCGACGTTAAGGTATAAACAAACTGGGGGCCAAAAACCACCGTATCCAGAACGGTTAACGCTGTTGGCACCCTGTAATTATAATTCATGGCATCCAGCCTTGCTAAATGTTTGGCCAGCCTGATCTCGGAGAAATTAGTATAATCTTTATTTTCAGGCTTGCTCCAGGCCACTTCCGACAATGCGAAAAGCCGCGGAAATATTTGATATTGCAGCTTGGCGACCGTCGGTACATACTCCGTCCACAAGTTTCCCTGGGTACCTATAATATATTGCTGTTCATAAGGCGATAATTTCTTAGAAACGGGGTCGTAATTATAAGTTTCTGGCAAAGCAGCATACCTGCCGAAGGATACTGGCTCCTGCGGTGAGCCACTTTGGTAATGGTCGAAATAGTTGCCGGTGGTCTGCGGGGTCATAATAACATTATGTTTCAGCTTTGCCGCAGCAATTCCACCTTCTTCTCCTGTCCAGCTCATAACGGTTGCGTTTGGTGCAAGGCCGCCTTCCAGTATTTCGTCCCAGCCGATAATGCTGCGCCCTTTTGAATTCAGGAATTTTTCAATGGTTTGAACAAAATAGCTTTGCAGTTCATTCTCATCTTTCAGGCCTTTTTCTTTTATTAAATTCTGGCAAAACGGCGAATCCTTCCAGGGCTGTTTACCCGCCTCGTCACCGCCGATATGTATATATTTGCTTGGGAAAAGTTCCATCACCTCGGTCAGCACGTTTTCAAGAAAAGCAAATGTTGTATCTGTGGGACAATAAATGTTATTACGGCCCCTGTCTGCTTGTTTACCGGGCGTGGTGTCGCATTTCAGTTCCGGGTAGGCCCTTAACGCAGCTTCGGAGTGCGCGGGCATTTCAATTTCAGGCACGACATTGATATAGCGGTCGGCCGCGAATTTTACTACTTCGCGTATCTGGTCCTGTGTATAAAAGCCGCCGTACGAAAGCTGGTCGGGCCAGTCACGGTTAGCCCCAAACATGGTCTGCATACGGTAAGCCCCAACCTCAGTTAGCTTTGGATATTTCTTAATTTCTATCCGCCATCCCTGGCCGTCGACCAAATGCCAGTGAAAATTATTCAGCTTATAAGCAGCCAATACCTCAATAACTTTTTCAACCTCGGGTACAGTAAAAAAGTGGCGCGAAACATCCAGCATCATGCCCCGGTAACCAAATCTTGGTGCATCATCAATAACCGCGCAATGCACTTTTTGGGCAGCCGTACGATCAACAGGCAGCAATTGCAAAAATGTTTGAATGCCATAAAATAAGCCTGCGTCCTTGCCAACAATATAAACCCTGTGCGGAGTTATGGTCAATTTATAACCTTCTTTTGGCAGTTTTTCCGAACCCTTTGCGGTGAGGTAAATGCCGGTGCCTTTTAAAGATTTTACTTTGGTTTTGTATTTTGTTATAACGTTATGAAAGTGCAGGTTACTTGCCAGGAAATTCTTAAGCCATACAACCGACCGGTCCTTCGGATTATCCGCTTTTATAAATGTCGCCTGGCTGAATTCGAAGGTACCCGGGCTGGTGGTAACCGAAGCCGGTGCCGGGATTATCCCCAAATGCGGGTCAGCAATGGCTGTTTGTGCCTTTACGACATTAGTTTTTATGGTTAATGCAACCACGATGATCCAAATACATTTGGACAGGATTTTTTGATTGTGCTTCATGCTAAATAAATATAGGGCCTTAATTTCTGCTAATTTAATTATCTGCATGATTAATTTACCGTAATAAGTTATGTAACAAACAAATCACAGGATTTCGATACCCGCTGTGTTATTTGCAAAGCCTATTTTATCCTTTCCCCAACAGGCGCCAGTTCTTTCAATTTGCTTTCAGGGCGGTCTAAATAAAAATAAGCCGTTGCCGAATAATCATCAACCCTATAAAAGTTAACCCAGCCCTTCGGGAAATTGCTATCTGTTAACGCCTGCGGATGTTCCAGCAGCCTGGTGAAACCATGCTCCGCAGCCACCGTTACCGGGATCAACGCAACACCCTTTGCCTGCAGGGATTTTACTTCATCATTGCCGCCGCCGCCGATTTCCTGTATTACAGCCTTAAAATTATCTTCAAAATAAATTGCATCGGGGATGTGAAACCGGTAAAAGGCATATTGTTTTTTGGCAGTGTCGGCCAAAAGGCAACCCTGGTATAAATTGGTAAACTGGCCTTCGCCCCAGCCGGTCCCTATGTAATCTTCTGAACCTGTTCCGTTTATGGTAGGATATTTTTTATCCCCGTCAATGTACAGCTTTACTTCACCCTCACCCCACCATGTTTGGCCATACGCCGGGTCAACATTCACTCCAACGTTTACGCCTAAAAAGCGGCCTTTGCCCTTAATTTCTGGCAGTAATTCAAAATCCTTACCCGGGGTAGAAGTTACCGACCTGTTCCAGCAAGCATGGAAATATAGGATGTCGTCCTGCGCCTTATCAAGCACATTATAATCTATATCAAAAAAAAGCAGGCCCAGGTCACTGGTGCCTTCATTGGTCAGCACTACTTTTGCCCTTTTTTTAAATGGCATCGGGATATAGCAATTAAAGCTCCGGCCCTCGGGGTCAGTAAAAAGCGCCGATTGAAAGGGGACGGGTCTGCCCAGGCCGGCGCAGAAAAAGTCACCAAAAGGAACATCTACCGCCGGTTTATCGGCGCCGTCCCAATAGATGCGTAAACGCAGGGAGCGTAGCATTTTAGGGCTGCGGTCGCCGATAGTAAACCACATCCGCTGAATAACGCCAGCTGAACGCACCTCGAGCAGCGTTTTACTTTCGCCGGCTTTAAGCGATTCAAAAGCGTTGCCTTTTGCCCCTTTGTTTGTTTTGCCGCCTTCACCCTTTTGGCCGTTCAGGTTTTCAAAGCTGCTTACACGGGATTGTATACCCTTTGGCATAATGTATAATTCCTGGGCCGAAAGTTTGCCTGCAGAAACCAGCAACAATAGCAGCCCAAAAAAACGTAATGATAATTTGTGATTAATTTTCATTTTCATCGGGATTTAAAGCATTGGTTGATAATTGTTTAACAATAGTATAAAAAATAGTTCAATCTCATAAGGCAGATGAAACTCAAATTTACAACGCTTCTATCCGAATATGAAATGGCTCGGAGTATCTTAGTTATCGCTAACCAGCGCTTTCTTTTTGCGGCTTATATTAACGCCGTGTTTTTTAAGGAAATTATAGGTAAGGCTAAAACCCATATATTGCGCGCCACGGCTGCTGTTTGTCCCGTCAAAATAATAATAACCCTGAGTTACAGCTATTGCCCATATTTCGGTGATATTGAAATTAATGCTGTTGCAAATTTCTGTCATCAGGCCTTGTTTAGCTTTAAATACATAGCCACCGCCCAAACACAGTCCTTCGGCAAACCGGCCTTTTGAAAAAATATTTATAGTGGGCCTGAACTCCAGGAACCGGCTTGTATCGCCACCGGGGCTGATTGAATTTAACCTGCCTGTAGAAAGGCCTATGTCGAAAATGCCATAAGTGCGCCCAACCTCAACCGAAGGTGAAAACCTTTTTGCAGCTCCGCCCCTTGTATTTACAAATACATCAGCATTTCCGGAGACATAAAAATACTGCGGTTCCTTATTTTCTTTTGATGTATCCTTTTCAATAACGGTATCCTTACCAGCTATTTTGTTGCTGCCGCGGGGTATTTTTGGTTCCGGTGTTTGAGCTTTATTTTGGGCAAACAAGCCGATGGTATTTAATATGATAGCAATTGTAAATAGTATCTTCATATTTAGAAAAGTTTAGGTAGTAGACAGATAAAGGTTTTATTTGTTTGAATGACTGAATAAAGCCGCTTTCGGAGAGCGCAAAGACAGGATGTCGTGTCATCGGTTATCCCTCATCTCATCAAAAAAAGGTGTTGCTTTTTCTTCAACACATTTTGCTGCGTACAAATACAAAGCGGCGCTCCAGGTTTGCCAGTCGACGCCCATAACGTAGCCGGTTTGTGCTTTTACCCACTCATTGAATCCAAATTCCAAATTTGGGTCGCTTGACAATTTAACGAGCTTCGTTAATTCAATTAATTTTTGCTCAGCAAGCGCATATCTTTTTGCGGCGACCAATGCAGCCACATAACAGCCGCAGATAAAGGGCCATATCCCGCCGTTGTGATAATTACCGGGCATATTAAAATTTTCATAGCGTGGGTGCCAGTCGGGGTCGCCGGGAAGCGTGAACGGAAAGAAATTTGGCGGGATGTTAAGCGCTAAACTGCCGTCTGCTTTCATCACCGAACATTCTTCTTCAATCCAGGTTATCATTGCGTCCGCATCTTCAGCCGACGCTAATCCCGAAAGGATGGCGAGGCTGTTGCCCAGCAAATCGAACCGGTCGCTGAAATATACTTTGTATGACCAGAAAGCAAGATACGGCTTGCTTTTTACTTTCAACCCTTCGCACACATGATGGGGTATAAAACCGCCGTCGATAGTGGACTGCTTCATCTCCGCACACAAGCCAGATGCTCTTTCATGGTGCCCAAGCAAACGCAGATAACTGTAAACCAGGGTATTTACATAAAGACCGTACCCCAGTACCCACTGCTCATCGCGCCAATCGCTGGTGGGCTGCTGGGCAACCATGTACCTGTCGGCAGGGCTTTGGTATTCCATCCAGTTGAGGGATTTAGCTACCGCTTCTTCCAAAAAATCATTTTCGCCCGTTAATTTCCTGAAAATGCCAACACCAAGCAAAAATAATGGCGTGGTATCGCTCGCCCCGCGGTCGTCCTTATCATGAACCAGCGAGCCGATATGGCCATGTTCCGTTTGGTTTTTTGCCAGGGTTTGCAACACATTGCGGATGCTTTCTATAAGCGCCCGGTTGCCCGAAACAGCTATGCCTAATATGGAAAACATCAGGTCGCGGGTATAGGGCTCAGGGTACCCCCAGCCTGCCGTCCGCGGAAGGTTTTGGAACGGGCCATTGGCATTATGGATTAATACTTCAAGAGCGGCTTTTTTAGCCGCTTCTACCTCCTGCCAATCTGTTGTTTGCATAATTTTTTTGTTTAAGAGATGGCCAGTTTCCGGCTAACTACCTGTACAAATTGCTGCGCTACCACCCTGTAATCAAAATTTTCAACCACCCTTTTCCGGCCGGCCTTACCCAATTGTATCCGTAATAAAGGATGATTTAGTAATTCCGCTAAATGGGTGGCAATGTCATCCACACTTGCACGGTAATCAACGGTGCGCGGTATATCGAATTCTATCCTGTGGTTTTCCTCATAGCCGGCTTCCTTACCGAGCACCGCATGGTCGACCACTATCTTTTGCGACACATTAGCGAGATATGCTGTTTCGCCGTCGATCATAGTGTCCAGCATGCCCATCGCTTTTATGCCAATTACAGGTTTTTCGCAGGCGTTAGCTTCGACCTGCGACATTCCGAAACCTTCAAGCCTTGACGGCGCCGCATAAATATCGCAGGCGCTTATCAGGTAAGGCATATAATTGCGGGAAGTAATACCGTTGGTAAAAATGATCCTGTTCGCAATCCCCAACTGCATGGCCAGTTCCATATCCGCCTGCGTTTGAAGCTCCGTCCGCGGCTGCGGCCACACTTTGCATACATACTTCCAGGCCGGTACTTTATCAGTTATCAAAGCAAGGGCCTGCATTACTTCCTGCGCCCCCTTTGAAGCGGCATCACCGCCCACGGTAAGGATCATCACTTCATCCGGTTTGATGCCGAAAGATTCCCTAACCGCCATTATCTGCGGATCATCTTTTTGACATGGAGCAAAGGCATCCGTATCACATCCTACAGGTAAAACCTCAATATTATCACCATTGATGCCATCCCTTATGTACATTTCTTTTACCCAATTGGAAGTGACCAGGATAAGAGGAAGCGCGTTGAGTACATCCTGGTAATTGGCAATATAACCATCGGCTACCAGCCATGGAACCGGCTGAACGCCGAATTTCTGCGGATGGAGTATAAGATCAGGTGTATGCCCCCAGTACCCTATTCCCACCACTACATCGGGCTTAAACCAGCGATAATACCATTCTTTTTCCTGTCCCGACTCACAATTAACGGCATGGGCGTCCACGCCAATTTCAAGCAGCCCCCGGTATAAAAGGTCTCCCTGGGTCGCCAGGCCACTTGGCGATGCGGGGTAATCATATAATAATAGTACTCTCATAATTTTTGCTCCCGGTAACCAACCATTTATATGCCTGGTCAGCACTATTAAAATGCCAGAAAGCTTCTTCAGTTGGGGTTGTTTTCGCTTCCCAACTGTTTTTATCAAATCCATAAATAGAGGTGATGATGTTATATTTCATTCCCCAAAGCTGCGCAGAAATCAAATGACCTATATGTGCGTTTTTAATAGGTCGGGGATAATATTCCCTGTTGCCGTCCTCATAGGAAAAGGCCCAGAGCTCATCAGTCGTTAATTTGCCTGAATGCCAAAGATTGATCACTGCCTCGCCGATCTCTTCGTGCCGGCGGTGCCTTGTGTATTCGCCATTAATGCTATGGGTAATGATGAGATCGAAATTAGTGGCTGGCAAAAGTTGAATTATCGCATCTTCAACCTCGTTTTCCGCTAAAGGCTTTTGTTCAGGCCCGTCATCAAGGTCGCCCATATTTCCTTTAGCACCTAAAATTTTTAAAACCCGGTTAAATTTTGGCGCTCGATCAGGATCGTTTTTTCTGCACAGGCAGGCTATAAAACAATCCCACACAGGATTATCTAAAATTGTCCCGCCTGCCCACAGGGTCTCATCATCAGGGTGTGCTACTATAATAGCTACTTTTTTTGTCTTCTTATCCATGGGGTACAGGGAAAACATTCGTAAAGACAAATAGTTTTATGAAAACTGTATGTTCCGCCTGATATGCTCCCGAAGGCCAAAGAATAATTGTTAGAAGCATTGAACCATGCGCCCTTTACTACTTTTTTCACATTTTTAATGAGGTTATTAAAAGCCAGCTTTAGAGAAAAAACAGATCATGAAAAAAACAACCACACTCATTTTACTTTTTATTGCATCAATTGTTTATCAGAGCTGCAGCCCATCGTCATTCGCAACTGTTGGCAATAATGGATGGAAGGTCACTTTGTATCATTATACAGATGATGTAAAGATCCAGGAAAACGGACAAGACTGTACATTTGTTAATGATGCCTTTGCCGGACATCAAAAGGCCGGTTACGCCTCTTATTCAAGCGGTATCGGCGCTTCCGGGGGTTATCTTCTATATACCAAAGGCATCCAATTGGATAGGAGCGTTGCTGAACATCATATTACACTAACTAAAAATAATAAATCCGTTACGGTTGATTACAACCACAAAAGCCAGCCATTTCTGGATGTAAGCGCCGCCTTAAGCGAATCAAAGATAATGACCATCGCCGACCTGCAAAAGGAATATATAAAGGAGCATAGCAAAAAGAAGAAAAAGTCTTAAACCACTATTACCTTGTCACCATATTGAACCCCCCGCGGGCTGGTAGTCCAAACCACCAGGAGCTACCGTTTGTGGAAAACATGTAAAAAAGATTGTGCCCCGCAGGAACTACCCAACTCGCAAAGGGTGATCCTGACGGGCACATGTTTTCGTCATCAACTGCAAACCAGCAGCACGAATGGGGGCAATTGGTTCAAATGCTTTTCTCTAAAAGTTTATCTTAACCCGGTTTTGCGCAGCGCTTCCTTTTTATTACGCACATGTAATTTGTCATACAGGTTGCGGATATGGGTGCGCACAGTATCAATAGCTATAAAAAGGTGGTCGGCAATTTCCTGGTAGCTGTAGCCCTTGCTTAGCCAGGCCAATACTTCATTTTCACGGTCGCTCAAACTATCTTTAGCATCAACATAAGGTGTTTGCTGCTGAAAAGCCATCACCACCTTACGCGCGATCTGGCTGCTCATGGGGCTGCCGCCTTTGCGCAGGTCTATTAATGATTCGATAAGTTTACCAGAGGAAGTGTTTTTTAAAACATAGCCGGTTGCCCCCGCCTGCAGCGCTTTGAATACCCTGTCGGCATCATCGTACACGCTAAGCACCATAAACTGGATATCAGGGCGGCGGGGTTTTAACCAGGCGATAAGCTCGATGCCTGTCTTGCCGGGCAATTGCAGGTCGGTTAATACCAATTCGATATCACTGCCCAGGCCGGCCTCAAAATACTCTATGGCCTCTTCGGTACTTATAAAGGATGCCTTTAAATTGAATTCGCCCGAACCTGCCAATAGCGCACCCAAATAATTGCGTATCTTCTCGTCATCTTCTATTATAACTATCGGAGTCATTGAATTTTAAAGGTAGCCGTTTATTAACTAAACGACAATGTTAAAAAAGTAGTAATTTATTAAGGGAATCAAGAGGTCAAGAGCCGGAAGCCAGGAATAAGAAGTGGTCCCCGAACAAATTATCAATCAATTGAAGAGGTCTTGACTCTTGGCTCTTGACTCTTGACTCTTGATTCCCCTCTCTTTTCATCTTGGCTC
>Ga0206978_1118_pt1 | contig 17776 bp, 14 predicted proteins | sample Alteio_BWMinCont_21_FD_153477 | JGI IMG/M metagenome (GOLD analysis project Ga0206978, IMG submission 153477) | Enriched cells from forest soil in Barre Woods Harvard Forest LTER site, Petersham, Massachusetts, United States -... | ecosystem: Environmental > Terrestrial > Soil > Temperate forest >...
TTAAAAGGCCTGAGCCCGGAAACTACGCTCTTCCTGATCGCTTCCAAAACGTTTACCACGCAGGAAACGATGACCAATGCCCATAGCGCCCGCAACTGGTTTTTAGCGGGCGGCGGCAGCGAAAAAGATGTGGCCAAACATTTCGCAGCTTTATCAACCAATACCGAAGGTGTGGAGAAATTTGGCATCGACTCCAAAAACATGTTTGAATTTTGGGACTGGGTTGGTGGGCGATATTCTTTGTGGAGCGCGATAGGTTTGTCCATTGTTTTAAGCATTGGATTTGAAAACTTTACCGAGCTTTTGGCCGGCGCCCATGCAATGGACGAACATTTTAAAACTACCGAACTGGAGCAAAACCTGCCGGTGGCATTGGCGCTAATCGGCATCTGGTACAATAACTTTTTTGATGCCGAAACCAATGCCATTTTACCATACGACCAATATATGCACCGTTTTGCCGCTTATTTTCAGCAGGGCGATATGGAAAGCAATGGAAAACATGTCGACCGTAATGGTAACCCGGTTGATTATTCAACCGGCCCGATCATCTGGGGCGAACCGGGCACTAACGGCCAGCATGCCTTTTACCAGCTGATACACCAGGGAACAAAACTGATCCCCTGCGATTTTATTGCCCCGGCGCAATCACACAACCCGCTGGGCGAACATCACAAGTTTTTATTGTCGAACTTTTTTGCCCAAACCGAAGCTTTGATGAACGGCAAAACCAAAGAAGAAGTTGTTGCGGAGCTAAAGAAATCGGGCAAAACCGACGATGAAATTGAGAAGCTTGCTCCATTTAAAGAGTTTGAAGGCAACCGGCCAACCAATTCCATCCTGCTTAAAAAAATAACACCGCGAAGCCTTGGCTCATTGATAGCCATGTATGAGCATAAAATTTTTGTACAGGGCATTGTCTGGAACATCTACAGCTTTGACCAATGGGGCGTTGAACTGGGCAAGCAGCTTGCGGTTAAAATACAACCTGAGCTAAAGGATGATAGCGAGGTTACAACACATGATTCATCAACCAATGGGCTGATCAACCAGTATAAGGCCTGGAGATAGCCAGGTTCTATAATTTTCGGGAAGTCGCTCGCGGTCATCAAGTGCACAGGTCGCGTTTTTAATCGATCGATATTGGTATCCTATCGGTCCGGATCTATTTCCTTGTCTTCGCTGCTTAGGGTCTCCTCCGAACCTATATTATTGTTATGAAGGGGATATGGATCAACATATTCTTCTGGGGAAAAGGGGCCCTTGGGATCTTCGTCGTATTCATTCGGGCCTTCGACGCCTTTTTCGAACAAAAGCCACAGCCCATAAAAAGGGATAATTTGCCACCAGCCGCTATTGCCAAGGTCATGGCATCGTTTTGCGCCTTGCGCCCAAAGAAACCAAAGTAAGGGAATCAACAGCAAGAAGAGAGCTTTAGTACCGGTTGTGCCCTCGGCCGTCAATTTAATAAACAGATACCCGACGAAGTAAATAATAAAGCTAATGCCGTATTCCGTTCTCCTGATGCGGCCGTCAAATGAAAATGGATTTTTAAACATAATGTGTGATAAGATTCCCGAATTTAAATCATTTTCGGGAAACTTTCCCATATAAGGGGTTATTTCTTAAAAAACTCCACCTGGTAAAGGTTTGGCCATTTTTTCCCCGTGATGAAAATTCTTTTTCCCACTGCATCGTATGCGATGCCATTTAATACATCGGCATTAGCATTCCTTTTATCTTCGGGATACAGGTTTGTCAGGTCTATTTTTTCAAGCACTGCGCCTGTTTTCGGGTCGATCACGATAATGATATTTTTTGTCCAGATATTGGCGTATAGTTTATCGTTGATGTATTCCAACTCGTTTATGCTATCAACCGGGCCCTTGTCATCATAAACATCGATGAAGCCTTTCTCGCCGTAGGTGTTTTTATCTAAAAACCAGATGCGGTTGGTGCTGTCGTCCATATAAAGTTTTTTACCGTCGAAGCACATGCCCCACCCCTCAACGCCAACATTATTGGCAAAAGTGCTGAGTAATTTGAACGAAGTTTTATCATATACATAACCTATCTTTTCGTGGTAAGTAAGCTGTATGATCTTATCGCCTACAATCGATATCCCTTCGGCAAATACTTTTGGATCAACCATAATTTTTTGCAATACTTTGCCGGTTGCCAGGTCCTCTTTTCTTAAACTGGACTGCTTGTCCTTAACCTGTCCCGGGGGCGGGGTCAAATAGCCGCCGCCGCTTTCATATAAAAAGCCATCCTGGTAAACCAGGCCTTCGGTATAGCAGCTGGTATCGTGCGGGAAAACTTTTATTACTTTATAGGAATATATTTCGGGAGCTTTGGCCGGCAGTAAAACGATGTTAGTTGAAATTTCCTGGCTTTTGCCGCCCTGGTAAACTTTAGCAGTGATCACCCTGGGGCCTAAGGGCATCGTATCGGTCTTCAGGGATAAGGCTGATGAATCTTTTTGCGACCCAACCTTCACCGAATCAAGCAGGTAAACCACCGAATCGGGTTTTACACCAGCGGGATAATGTGCCTGTACAACCACCTTGTCGCCCGATTTATAGGACGCGCCGGCTTCGGGGCTGATGCTGATATTATTTTCTGTATTGGTACCGTTGTGACAACTGTAAAAGAGTATTGCTAAAAAAGCGACGGGTAAAATTAGTTGTAGATTTTTTTTCATGTTTATTTAGGTAGCCGAAGGCCAAAACGCATCTTCAATGTGATTTAGTGTATAATTATGTTTATTGTCGAACAAAATAGCGATGATATCAAACCGCACTTCGCCCTGGTGGTTCATCAGGTAAATATATTCGTCCGCTGCTTCAACTAATAATTTTTGTTTGCGCGTGTCTACAAAATCCTCTGGTTGGCCAAAAAAATTGCCGGTGCGGGCTTTTACTTCGGCAAATATCATCACCTTATCTTTATAGGCAATCAGGTCAACTTCAAGCTTACCATGCGTCCAGTTTTCATCCAGTATCTCGTACCCGGCATTTTCCAGGTGCGCCTTTGCTAAACTTTCGCCTTCCCGGCCCAGGTCGAGGTGTTTGGCCATTATTTTAATATTACGGAACCTAAATATTCGGAAATAGTTTTTTCAACCTTTTTCATGTGCATATACTGGTTTAACAAGATCTCCTGGTCGGCCTCAACGGAAGTCTTTTTCAACTCCGACCGCAGACCTTCCAGTATCTTGCCCACTTTTTGTTTTTTAAGGTGAAATATCGCGCCTAAAATAGTGGCTTTCATGTTCACCTGTTCATCAGGCACCAGTATTTTGTGCATTTCGTACCAGTTTTCGCTCAAGGTGTATTTTGTGGCGATCAGGGTAACCGTCAGGTCAACAATGTCCTTATCGGGATAGTGTATAAAAAGCTGTTCTTCGGGCAATACCCCATTTTCAACTTCCCTGCGGTAAATTTCGATAAATGTTTTGCAGGTTTGATTTTCAAACTCCACATCGCTCAGCTCTGCTACCATGAACGGGCCGATATAGGTATTTGCTATCCCGTCCCAGTCGATCACGCGGCTACCATATAACAATAACAGCCTCACGATCTCCTTTTCCTGGCTGGCATCTTCCCTGGGCTTTTTTTCAACGGGCTCATCAAGCAGTGTTTCATCAACAGGTACCGGCCTCGAAATTTGCTGCTGCGAATCTTTTTTGGCCTTAGCCATTCGCATTTTATTCAGCTCCGAAATCAGGGCGCGTTCATCTATCTGCAACAGGTAACTGCATTCCTTTATAAAAACTGAAGCTTTTATAGAATCAGGTATTTTCGCCACACTTTCCACGATCTCCCTGATAACGTCCGCTTTTTTTATCGGGTCATTTCCGGCTTCTTTAAGCAGGATATCGGTTTTATAAAGAATGAAGTCCTTTTTATTATCTTCGATATGCTTTTTAAACCCGTTGGTGCCATATTTCCGCACGTAGGAATCAGGGTCATGCCCGTCCGGGAAAAGTACCACCTTTACATTCAGCCCTTCCTCCAATATCATATCCAAACCACGCAGCGACGCCTTTATCCCGGCAGCATCCCCATCATAAAGTATGGTGATATTTTTTGTAAAGCGGCCTATCAGCCGGATCTGCTCAACAGTTAACGAAGTGCCCGATGAGGCCACCACGTTTTCAATACCCGCCTGGTGAACCGAAAGTACATCGGCATACCCTTCCACCAAAAAACAGTTATCCTCCTCGCGGATAGCTTTCTTGGCAAAGTAAAGCCCGTAAAGAACATTGGATTTATGATAGATCTCCGACTCCGGCGAGTTTACATATTTCGGGACATTCTTATCATTTTTAAGCGTACGGCCGCCAAAAGCAATTACCCGTCCTGTAAAGCTGTGTATCGGGAACATCACCCGCCCCCGGTAACGGTCGTACAGCGAGCCATTATCCCTTTTGACAGATAAGCCGCTTTCTTCTAAAAATTGCTGCTGGTAGCCATCTTTCAGGGCCTGGCCGGTAAAGGCTTCCCATTGATCGGGGGAATAACCCAACTCGAATTTTTTGATCGTGTCATTATTAAAACCACGTTCTTTAAAATAGCTGAGGCCTATACTTTTGCCCTCATCTGTTTCCAGTAAACTTTCATAAAAAAATTTGGCGGCATACCCTGTAACGATCATCAGGCTTTCGCGGTGATTTTCCTCTTCCTTGTTTTCAACCGTTTCGACAGTTTCCTCAACCTCGATGCTGTATTTTTTTGCAAGCCACCTTAAAGCCTCCGGGTAGGTGAATTTCTCCAACTCCATCAAAAAAGTGACTGCCGAACCGCCTTTACCCGATGAAAAATCCTTAAAAATACCCTTGGCCGGCGAAACGGTGAAGGACGGCGTCCGTTCATTGGCAAACGGCGAAAGCCCCACGTAATTGGCGCCGCGCTTTTTTAACTGCACAAATTCGCCGATCACCTCCACAATATCTGTGGCTTCCATAATGCGGTCGATGGTGGATTTGGTGATCATGTTAAATGCAAATGTATGGCAAATCGGTTAACCCTTTTTACAAAAGTTAATTTACAATTTTATTTGATTGGTTGCGCTTTAAAAACGTAACCGCTATCCCTCCCAGCACAATAATACTCCCTATAATCTCATTAATTTCCAGCTTTTCGTGCAATAGTATTGTCGCCCAAAAGCATGCGATGACTGTTTGGCTCAGTAATGCTATTGATACTTTGGTTGATGCCAAATGTCGCAGGGTATTGTTGATCGTTAACCAGCCTGTCAACTGGCAGATCAGCCCCAATCCTAAAAGACAAAGCCAGGCCTTCGCAGGATAATTAAAAAGACTATTATGTTGAAGCTGGTTGATGATCAGCAAAAAAATGCTTGCGCCCAGCATATTATAAAACATAAAAGTGAGGGTGCTTATTCTCTGCAAAATGCCCCTTGTGATCATGATATAAATGGCATACAGAAAACTGGCCAGCAGTGCCAGCAGGATGCCGGCGTTAAATTTCAGGGCAAGTATATTTTGATAGCCGACTAAAACCACCATCCCCAAAATAGAAACAATGGTGCCTATCCAGAACAACGCGCCCGAGCGTTTTTTAAATATTAAAAAGCTCAGCAAACCTACCCAAAGCGGCGCCAAATTTGCCAGGAGCGTTGAAACCGTTGCCGATATTTTTAAAAGTGATATATTCCAAACGGCAATATCGGCGCCAAAAACAATACCCCCGGCAACGGCGATCAGTAATTCATTGCGGCCGATTTTTAAACTCCTTTTAGCTATGCAATATGGCGCCAAACAAAGCCACGCTATAAAAATGCGGTAAAACCCAGATGTAATGGCTGGGGCATCCCCAAGCTTTACGAGAATTGGCGAAAATGAAATGCACAGGATGCCAATGACGAGGCTTGCTTTAGGGTTCATAGTATGACAAACTTAGCAAATTGGTAATTGTCCGGATCAGAATTTCAGAATTAACAAATTATACATCTTGTAAATCCTCTAATTCTGAAAATTCTGATTCAGACATCATCCAAATAATCGTATTTTTGCCCCTCAAAATATAATTCTATGGGCCAGCGGACAAAGATCAAAGCATTACTGGAAAGTGAAGAAACAGGTATTGAGGTAACGGTAAAGGGATGGGTACGTTCCTTCCGTAATAACCAGTTTATTGCTTTGAATGACGGCTCAACTAATAGTAACTTGCAGGTAGTTATCGATTTTGAAAACACCGATGCGGGGCTTTTAAAACGGCTTACTGCGGGCGCTGCTATCAGCGTTTCGGGCACTTTGGTTGCCTCGTTAGGTAAGGGCCAGAAGGTAGAGGTTAAGGCAACAGAAATTGAAATACTGGGCGACTGCGACCCGGATAAATATCCTTTGCAGCTAAAAAACCGCCCAAGCCTGGAGTTTTTGCGCGAAATAGCTCACCTGCGTTTCCGTACCAATACTTTTGGCGCCGTATTCCGTGTGCGCAACAGCCTTGCATTTGCCGTCCACCAGTTTTTCCAGGAACGGGGTTTTGTTTATTTACACACGCCAATTATTACAGCTTCAGATGCCGAAGGCGCAGGTGAAACTTTTCATGTAACCAATTTCGACCTGGCCAATCCGCCGAAGACTGAAAACGGTGAAGTGGATTTTAAAGAAGATTTTTTTGGCCGGCCAACCAACCTTACCGTTTCCGGTCAGCTGGAGGGTGAATTGGGCGCTATGGCTTTAAGCGATATTTATACTTTCGGGCCAACTTTCCGGGCCGAAAATTCAAATACCACGCGTCACTTAGCTGAGTTCTGGATGATAGAGCCTGAAATGGCTTTTTACGACCTGGTTGATAACATGGATTTGGCCGAAGCCTTGTTAAAATATGTCATCAAATATGCCCTGGATAAAAACGCGGAAGACATCGAGTTTTTAACCCAGCGCCTGGCTGATGAAGAAAAACAAAAGCCGCAGCAGGACCGTTCGGACATGAGTTTGCTTGAGAAACTGCAATTTTGTCTCGACAATGATTTTGAACGCTTGACTTATACCGAAGCCATTGATATTTTAAAGGATTCGACGCCGAACAGGAAAAAGAAATTTCAATACCTTATTGAAGGCTGGGGCACCGACCTGCAATCGGAACATGAACGCTACCTGGTTGAAAAACACTTTAAAAAACCGGTAATATTAACCGATTATCCCAAACAGATCAAAGCGTTTTATATGCGCCAGAACGAGCCGGATGCTAATGGCCATGAAACCGTGCGGGCGATGGATATTCTTTTCCCCGGCATTGGCGAGATCGTCGGTGGGTCACAGCGCGAGGAACGTCTGGAAAAACTGGAGCAGCGTATGGATGAAATGGGAATCCCCAAAGATGAGTTGTGGTGGTATTTAGATACCCGCCGTTTTGGCGCTTGTCCGCATGCGGGCTTTGGTTTGGGATTTGAACGCCTGGTGCAATTTGTTACCGGGATGGGCAATATCAGGGATGTGATACCGTTCCCAAGGTTCCCAAAAAATGCGGAGTTCTGATCACAGATTGAATTGATTTTTTTGATTTCACAGATTTCCTTTAGTTCATAGTTGATGGTTCATAGTTCATAGCCGGGTATTGATATTAATGGATTGGGGGAGCGGCTATCAAATATACTCTGTGAAATCATAAAAATCAGTAAAAATCTGTGATAATCGAGTTAGCCACCCACATCAACGCCCCCGTCGAACGCTGTTTTGATTTAGCGCGGAGCATCGACCTGCACATGGAATCAACCAAACAAACCGGCGAAAAAGCTATAGCCGGGCGTACGAGCGGGCTGATAGAGCTGGGTGAAACCGTTACCTGGAGGGCAAAACATTTGGGCGTATGGCAAACGCTTACTTCAAAGGTCACCGAACTTGAATATCCAAACTATTTTACGGATGAAATGGTCGAGGGGGCTTTTAAAAGCATCAGGCACCAGCACCTTTTTTATGCCATCAATGATCAAACTGTGATGAAGGATATATTTGTTTTTGAATCCACATATGGGATGCTGGGCGAACTTGCTAATTTTCTTTTCCTCGGCTGGTATATGGAAAATCTTTTGAAGAAAAGGAACAGGGTGATTAAGAAAGCAGGGGAATCCGACCGTTGATTTTCGCTGATTTTTTTGATGACGCTGATTGCACATCAGCTATGAAGTAAAAAATCATTGAATCATACCCATCAATTAAAATCTGTGACTATCTTTAGCAGTCCAAATATTTTATCACATGAAAAAAACAGTCCTTACCCTCATTTTTATTGGCGCTTTTTTAACCAGGTTATTTGCCCAGGAACATTTACGCTGGATGCTGCAGCCCGCTATTTCTCCCGACGGCAACTGGATAGCCTTTGAATATAAGGGTAATATTTTTAAGGCCCCTGCCACAGGCGGCACAGCCATTCCCTTAACTATAAACAGTTCCTATAATGGCTATCCCGTTTGGAGCCATGATGGGAAATCAATCGCCTTCGCTTCAGACAGGTATGGTAATTTTGATGTGTTTATTATGCCTGCCAACGGCGGCAGCGCTGTAAGGTTAACTTTTAATTCGAGCAGGGATATCCCTTTTGATTTTTCGCCCGATAACCAAACTGTTTATTTTGGCACCGGGCGATATGACCAGGCGACGTCGATCAGGTTCCCGCTCGATGGTTATTTTACAAAATTATACAAGGTGCCTGCCAGGGGCGGCCGCAGTTTGATGGTTAATTCAGCCGGAACGGAGTATGTGCATTTTAACAAAACAGGCGATAAATTCATCTTCCAGGACAGGAAGGGTTACGAAGATCCCTATCGCAAACACCACACTTCGGCCGTAACGCGTGATATTTGGATATACGACACAAAAAACAATTCCTACACAAAAGTGTCACCTTTTAATGGTGAGGACCGGGAGCCTGTTTGGGGCGATGGCGGCAAATTTTACTACCTGAGCGAACGCAATGGCAACCAAAACCTGTTTGGATCATCCGAAGCGGATATAAATACAATTACCCAGCTAACAACTTTTGAAAAAGACCCTGTCCGCAACCTGTCAAGGGCCGATAACGGAACTTTCGCTTTTACACAAACCGGTGAAATTTACACCCTGAGAGAAGGCCAGCAGCCCCAAAAGATCGACATCACTGCCAGCGCCGATTTCAATGGCGACCAGGTAAAAACTATCCCGGTTACGGGCGACGCCACCGAAATGGCTGTATCGCCGGATGCCAAGGAAGTTGCCTTTGTTTACCGCGGCGAAATATTCGCGACTTCGGCCGACGGGAGTGTTACCAAAAGAATAACCAATACCCCATACCAGGAAAGGATGATCCAGTTCAGTCCTGATGGCCGCAGTATTTTATATTCTGTAGAGAAGGATGGCTCATGGGATATTTATAAGGTATCGCTCGCCAACAAGAACGAACCTTATTTTTACGCCTCGACCACGCTGACTACCGAGCCGGTGATCGCAACGCCTAAAGATGAATTCCAGGCGGTTTACTCGCCGGATGGCAAAAAGATCGCCTATCTTGAGGAAAGAAACATTATAAAGGTATACGATATAGCAAGTAAAACGTCTTCCACGGTGGTTGCTGAAGGCGTAAATTTTTCGTATGCTGATGGTGACCAGGACTTTGTATGGTCGCCTGACAGTAAATTTATACTGGCCCAATCAAACGAGGGCCGGTTTGGCAGCAGCCAGATCGTATTGTTCAAGGCTGATGGCAGCGGCGACCGCATTAACCTGACGCAGAGCGGGTTTAATAACGGTGAACCGCAATTTGGCATGGATGGTAAAATGATGTATTGGGCCTCGGATAAAAAAGGCATGAAAAACCTGAGTCGCGGAAGTCAGTCGGATATATTCGGTATGTTTTTCGACCAGGCTGCCTGGGATAAATACCAGTTAAACAAGGATGATCTTACGTTAAAAAATGAGCAGGACAAAAGGGATTCGGCTGAAATAAAAAAGAACGAAGCAAAAATTAAAAAGCCTAAAAAGGACACAACAAAAGCCAAAAAGGTCCCGGAATTTACACCAAACCTGGATAACCTCGACAACCGTACCGAGCGGTTAACCATCGGCTCGGCTGATATTGCCGACGATAAACTATCCTTAGATGGTGAGAAGCTATATTACCTTGCCAGGTACGACAAAGGCTACAACCTTTGGATGACCACGCCACGCACCAACGAAACCAAAATGCTTGCGCAGTTAGACGCACCCAATGGCTCCCTTGTGATGAGCAATGACGGCAAAACATTATTTGTACTGGCCGGCAGTAACATTATGAAGGTTGGTGTTGACGACGGCAAGGTAACACCGGTACACATCAATACAAGCATGGAGTTAAATACCGCGGCCGAGCGGAATTATATGTTTGAGCATATTTACAAGCAGGTGCAAAAGAAATTTTTCGACCCGAAACTGCAGGGCGTGGATTGGAAATATTATCATGACAGCTACGCTAAATTTTTACCTCAAATCAGCAACAATTACGATTTCGCTGTGCTTTTAAGCGAATTTTTAGGCGAGCTGAATGCATCGCACACAGGCGGGGGCTATGTAACCAATTTTCCTGACGGTGACCAAACCGCCTCGCTTGGTTTGCTTTACGATTATTCGGCAGGCGGCAATGGCCTTAAAGTAGTTGGCGTTATTGCCGGGGGGCCGTTTGACAATGGAAATACAAAATTAAAAAAAGGCTGTGTTATTGATAAAATTGACGGCGTGGCCATCACTGACGACGAGGACTGGGCAAAACTATTAAATCACAAGGCAGGTAAATTCACCCAGGTCAACTTCCATGATCCTAAAATAAACGAGAAGTTCCAGGAGGTAGTAAAACCTATTGACCCCGGCAAGGAAAGCTACGAGCTGCGTTATACCGCATGGACCAAGCGTATGGAATTTTTAACTGACAGCTTGTCAAAAGGCGAAGTTGGCTATGTCCATGTGCAAGGGATGGACGATCCAAGCTTCCGGCTTACGTTTGATAAAGTTTTAGGTAAGAACATCAATAAAAAAGCGCTGATAGTTGATACCCGCTTTAACGGCGGCGGTTGGCTGCATGATGACCTCGCTACCTTTTTAAACGGCAAAGAATATTTAACACTTCGCCCGCAAAGCAACAAGACTTTGGGTGGGGAATCGCTTAACAAATGGACCAGGCCAAGCTGCGTATTGATGAGCGAGTGCAATTATTCCGACGCTTTTATATTCCCTTACATTTACCAGGAGCTGAAAATCGGCAAGCTTATCGGGATGCCGGTGGCCGGTACAGGCACTGCAGTTTGGTGGGAAACCCAGATAGATAATACCATTTATTTCGGCATACCGATGGTTGCCACTTATGGTATGAATGAAACCCATGCTACCGAAAATCACCAGTTAGAGCCTGATATTAAAGTAAACAATGATTACGACAAAGAATTAGCCGGCGAAGATCAGCAACTGGAAGCTGCAGTTAAGGAAATGCTGAAAGAGATTAGATAGGATTATTGTAGGATTTCACCGATTAGAGGAATGATTTCACAGATTAAGAACCAAATCGTCGTAATCGTTCCTCAAAAAATCGGTGAAATCCTTCTTCTAAATCGGTGAAATCGTCTTTCCAAATCGGTGAAATCACTCTTTTTTATACCCCTTATGCACAATCAAAAAGCTTGCGCGCTCAACTTTGTGGAAGGGGATGTCCCAATTTCCCTGGTAGGTGATCTTGGTGGGTAATAGTTCGCCATCGATGTTGGCCAGCTCGATATTCATCTGTATATCAAAACTGAACAGCCAGTTGCTGTATTTTAAATCTACGTACCTGCCCAATATTTGGAAGTTACGGGTATCAAAAATAGTGGTCAGCTCTTTTATTACGACATCATTATCTGCTTCACTTGGCTTCTTCACCACCCTGAAACGGTACACGGGGATTGAATCAAGATACTTCCCGCGGGCAAACTGGTAGTAATAATAACCCCGCATCTCTTTCGAAAATATTTCGGTTTTACTGCTGATGAACGGGATGCCTTTTACTTTATGGCCGGGCGCAAATATCAGGGTCTTTAATTTGTCTTTATAGCTTTCATTGGTACCGCCCGAGCCGGGCAATGCAGGCCCTTTTATAAAATCGGAATTGTAGGCATTCGTAAAAATAAAGTCGAACATTTCAACCGTATAAAGCTGGTATTTGCCGTTTGATCTATAAAGGTTGCCGCTATCCCGTTTGGCAATATACTCTGTTTTGTGTTTTCCGTTAAGATCAGTGTGCCTTAATTTGCGGTATATCTTGCCATTGACTTTGTTTTTCTTATCATAAGTATATATCCGGTTCTCGGCAATAAAATCATATTTTTTCATGTTGCGGAAAGCCTTGTAAAAGCCGGTATCCGCCAGTACGGCGTCAATGAAATCCTGTGCGTTTAGCCTGTGGGAATGTATATTAATAGCCGAATCGATAACAATGGTACGGATGGTGTCGGGATTGAAACGTTTGATCTGCTGGGCGACGGAGGCTGAACTGACGATCATTAAGAACAGGAAAAATATGTATCGTTTGTACATGGCCCTAAATGTAGTTATTGATTTAACAGCAAAAGATGACATGGTCAATAAACAGTTCAACCTTCATCACAGCATTTATGGTTTCCGAGTATGAAAAACTTAAGAGCAACATAGATTTTTATTGATCAATCATTTGATGGGAGGCGGTCCTTCTGGGGAAAAATGCCCATCCGAAAATTTATAATGTATGCTACGATGATTTAATATATCGTCGGGAATGCCGATGTCATTTGAATAAAAGAGGAAATTGAATTGCTGATGATTATCAGTGGTGCCAAAAAAACCATCGAAGTTATCTTTTGTCCAAACAAATACCCTATTTCCTTTAAATGTAAAATATCCGTATTTAGATTTATCGTATCCAGGCCTGTTAAACCTGTAGTTTATTGCAGACTTGCTACTTCTTACTGCCTGGAAAGAGATATCATTACTATCCCATCTGAACATTTCTAACATCCAGCAGCTATCCATCGATACATGTTTGTTTATTTGACCCGTTAGATATTCATCTTTAAAGATTTTATCCATCAAATTGTCGATCGCTTTGCTCTCCTTCAAGACAGAAACATCAATGGGCTGGCTACTTGAGCGAAGCATTTATTTAATGTAAAACACAAGACTAAGAGCGCTCCAAATATTATTTTCATAAGTCTACTCGCTATGTAATATTTTAAAAATTGGACAAAATTTAATCATTTGACGGAGGCTGGGCTTCAATTGAAAAGTGCCCATCTGCATATTTGTAGTGAAATACTCGTTCATACAACAATTCGTTTGACGGCCTGCGTGCATCATCTCCTAACTTATAAATAAAACTGAACGTTGCGGATTGCGAGGGCCTGATAAAAAAATCGTGGAAACCCATGCTGCTCAAAACAAATATTTTTGATCCCCGGTACTGAAAACATCCGTAGTTTATCCTGTCAACGTCTAAGCCGTTAAGAATATAATTGATAACGGGTTTACGGTTTTTGACGATCTGAAATGAAATATAATTATTCCCTATTTTCCTGATTTCCATTCGCCAGCAGTTATCAACTAAAAGATTCTTATCCTCAGGGCCGGATAGCTTTTCCACCTTTAGTATCATATCCATCAATGCATCAATTTTTTTGTTTTCCCTTAATGCCGGCACAAAAATATTTTCGTTTGATTGTCCATAAGAAATGTTTGAATCAAAACAAACCAAAATGAAAAGGCTCCAAAATATTCTCATGTCAACTAAAATTGTGATAAAGCTACGAATCAATTCCGTAGTTGTTTAATCGCGAGGTATGGCATCAAACTGGTACTTAGAAAAAGCAGAACGCTAAGGAAAAGCTTTTTTCATTTGATTTGCATTTCCATAGCAGGCGGAAGGTCTTCTTCAGACACACGACCTCCTATAAATTGATAGCGCATAAAATGATCGTATAAGTCAGCTTGTAAAACATTAACATTATTGCCAAAAAAAAGAAAACCAAACGTACGAGTAGAGTCGATATTTGTAAAAAAGTCGCCAGATTCGCTTTCGAGATCAACAAACACTAAATGCTTAAGATATGTAAAAACTCCATATCTCTGTTTCCGTCGCTCTAAATCATTGATGTAGTAATTTATAGTCGATTTTTTTCCGGGCATAATTTGAAAATAAAGTTTTTTGCTGCCGTTTGGTCGGTTCATTTCTAAAAACCAGCAGCTGTCACGTAATGTTGGTTTATTAGCCCGCCCCAGCCTGGGTTCATCTTTCAGCACCAGCTTCATGAGGTCGTCAATTTTGCCACTTTCTTTAAGGACGGCTATGGGGATACGCTGTCCATCGTTTTGTGCAAGACAAATGTTAAGTATTATCGAAGACAAACAAGTAAACAGGAACATTTTCATGGTTTAAATTGGACCAAGTTTATATTACACCAAATATCCTCAATTCCCTAACTGTTTAATAGCGAGGTAAGCCATCAAACCAGTACTTAATTCAAGGGCGGTTTCTTCTACATCAAAGGTTGGCGTATGTACTGACGAAGTAATACCCCTGCTCTCGTTACGGGTGCCCAAACGGTAAAAGCAGGAATCGGCCACCTGCGAGTAATAGGCAAAATCTTCGGCGGCCATCCAGATATCGAGGTCGAGCACGTTTTCTTTGCCAAGATAATCTTCGGCGTGGCTGCGGGTGGAAGCAGTTAGCTTTGGTTCATTGATCAGGAACGGATATCCGCGCACGATATTGAATTCAACGGTTCCGCCCATGCTTTCAACCAGGCCTTCGGCCATTTTTTTCATTTTGATATGCGCATCACTGCGCCAGGCTTCATCCATCGTCCTGAATGTGCCCTCAAGGTAAACCTCGTTGGGGATCACATTGGTTGCGCCGTTGGCTATAACTTTGCCAAACGAAAGCACCGATGGGCTTTTAGGATCGGCAAAACGGCTTACTATCTGCTGTAAAGCGGTAAGCATGTGCGCGGTAATGATCACCGGGTCGATATTTTGCTGTGGTTGCGCGCCGTGGCCGCCTTTTCCCCTCACGGTCACATAAAGCTCATCAGTAGACGCCATGTATTTGCCGGCGCGGAAGCCCACTTTGCCCGCGTCAATCAATGGCATTACGTGCTGGCCCAAAACGGCCTGGGGTTTAGGATTTTCCAGCACGCCTTCCTTTATCATCAGGCTGGCGCCGCCCGGAAGCTTCTCTTCAGCCGGCTGAAATATCAGTTTTATTGTTCCGCCAAACTGGCTTTTAAGATCAGTTAATATTTTCGCAGTGCCTAATAAGGACGAAGTATGTGCATCGTGCCCGCAGGCATGCATAACCCCTGTGTTTTGCGATTTATACGGCACTTCATTTGCTTCGGTAATAGGCAGGGCATCCATATCTGCACGCAGCGCCACTACATTACCGGATGATTTTCCGCCCTTTATCAAAGCTACCAGGCCGTTGTCAGCCATTCGCTCATACTTCAAGCCAAGATCATCCAGCTTACGAGCGATAAACGCAGATGTTTCCGTCTCGTGAAAAGAAAGCTCGGGGTGCGAATGCAGGTGGCGGCGGTTGGCTACTACATCACTAAAAATATTTTTTGATAATTGCTGTATCTGCTCTTTAATCATTTGATGCGTCGGGTTTAGGTGCATTTATCCTTCCGGATATAATAAACAGGCTCGAAAACATCCCGGTAAGCTCATTTTCCAGCTTCTGGGCCTCCAGGCGTGTCCTGAAATCACCGGCCTGCACTTTAAAATTAGGCTCAATATAAGAGATATAAGTGTGGATTTCCGGAAATTCATTCATGAACTTTGCCTGCGCGTTGTACGCCGCCTGCCTGTTCGAGCCAAAAAATATTTGCACGCGGTAACCATTGGTAGTTTCTTCGCCTACTACCGTGCTTTTATTAAGGTAGGGCCGCCTGGCTATGAGGGTGTCAATAAGCGGATCTTTAACAACTTCAACCTTGCCGCGGGTTTGGGCAGAGGAAAGCGAGGGTATAAAAAAACATAAAAGAAAAATGCCGTACCATGTTTGGCTAAGTTTAGCTTTATAGTTGGATACTGCATTTCTCATTGTAATAAATTTATAAACTATGTCATTGCGATCCGCCGACAGGCGGAGTGGCAACCTCGTCGCTGACAGGCAACATGCGTGCATCGCGAGGAGATTGCTTCGTCGTTCCTCCTCGCAATGACATGATGTTTTTTAGTTACACCAACCCCACCCCATGGCAATTCTTATATTTTTTACCACTGCCGCAAGGACAAGGGTCGTTCCTGCCGATCTTGTTTTCCACTCTAACCGGTGTTGCTTTCTGCAATTCGCGCATATCCTGCATCGCGGCGCCATTAGCTTCGCCAACCAGTTCGGGTTTCGAGGTACGCAATTTTTTAAGGTCGAGTTTTGGCTGTGGCTTAGCCTCACGTACTTCATCGGGCTGCTGCTGAACCGGGATAACGCCCCTGAACAGGAAGCTTACCAGCTCCTTGTTCACACTCGCCAGCATCTGGCGGAACAATTCAAAAGCCTCGAATTTGTAAACCAGTAAGGGGTCCTTTTGTTCATAAACCGCGTTTTGTACCGACTGTTTTAACTCATCCATCTCGCGCAAGTGCTCTTTCCAGGCATCATCGATCAGGTAAAGGGTCACATTTTTTTCAAATGATTTAAATACCTCCACCCCTTTATTTTTGATGGCTTTTTTTAGCGGAACAGATACCTGTATGCCATGCACGCCATCGGTAAACGGCACTACAATGTTTTCTACATATTCGCCGCGGGTTTCAAAAACATCTTTTAAAACCGGGAAAGCCTGTTTCGCAATGCCTTCCTGTTTACGCTTATAAAACTCTGTTACCTCCGCAAAAGAACGGTCGGTCAAGGCATTTATAGAAATATCTGTAAACTCGTCCGCAGTAATTTCTATTTCCAGGGAGAACAAACGGATCATTTCCAATACAAAGCCTTCAAAATTATTTGCTTCTTTATACTCGGTCACCACATCCTCCACCACATCAAAAATGGTATTGTTGATGTCAACATCCAACCGCTCTCCAAATAAGGCGTTTTTACGTTTTGAGTAAATAACGGTACGCTGCGAGTTCATCACGTCGTCATATTCCAGCAAGCGTTTGCGGATACCGAAGTTGTTTTCTTCCACTTTTTTCTGCGCACGTTCGATAGAATTGGAGATCATGGAGTGCTGTATCACTTCGCCCTCTTCGATACCCATTTTTACCATCAGGTTTGATATCCTTTCAGAACCAAACAAACGCATCAGGTTATCTTCCAATGAAACAAAGAATTGTGATGATCCTGGGTCGCCCTGCCTGCCGGCACGGCCACGTAACTGACGGTCAACACGGCGCGATTCATGGCGCTCGGTACCAACAATTGCCAAACCGCCGGCATCTTTTACATTAGGCCCAAGTTTTATATCAGTACCACGGCCTGCCATGTTGGTAGCGATGGTTACCGTGCCGCTTTGCCCGGCTTCAGCCACAATATCGGCTTCTTTCTGGTGCATTTTGGCATTCAATACGTTGTGTTTAATACCCCGCAACTTTAACATACGGCTCAGCAATTCCGAAATTGCCACGGAAGTGGTACCCACAAGTACGGGGCGGCCTGCTTTTGTTAAATTAGTAATTTCTTCGGCTACAGCGTTGTATTTTTCGCGTACGGTGCGGTAAACAAGGTCCTGCCTGTCGGAGCGGCTGGTTGGGGTGTTGGTAGGTATTTCAACAACATCCAGCTTGTATATTTCC
>Ga0206978_1119_pt1 | contig 17733 bp, 15 predicted proteins | sample Alteio_BWMinCont_21_FD_153477 | JGI IMG/M metagenome (GOLD analysis project Ga0206978, IMG submission 153477) | Enriched cells from forest soil in Barre Woods Harvard Forest LTER site, Petersham, Massachusetts, United States -... | ecosystem: Environmental > Terrestrial > Soil > Temperate forest >...
ATTCGGATGAGAAAAAGCAATATAAAAGCCTCCAGTACAACGCTGTTGACCCCAATTTTATTCCCGCAATGGGCATACATGTAATTGAGGGAAGGAATTTTTCAGCAGCTAACTCTGCCGACCGGTCGGGAACGGCCATTATAAACGAGGCTTATACGAAAGCATTTAATTTAACCGATCCCATTGGTAAAAAGCTGCCCGGCCCGTTCCCGCAGCAGATCATCGGTGTGGTAAAGGATTTTAATTTCGAATCGCTGCACACAAAAATACAACCGTTGGTATTGTCCTGCGATGCTGATTCATTAATGAAGCATTCAAATGACGTAATGTTCAGCGCCCCGCCGCAGCCTCGTATTTCTATTTTGCTGAAAGCAGGCAATCTCTCGGATAATATCAGCCTGTTAAAACAGACCTGGGCTTCAGTTGCACCCGGCCAGGATTTTGATTACAAGTTTTTAGACGATGCTATCGCCGCCCAATACCAGCAGGAGCAGCGCACCAATATGATCGTACAAATAGCATCCGGGTTATCAATTTTTATTGCCTGCATGGGCTTATTTGGCCTGGCTACGCTGGCTGTGGTTAAACGTGTTAAGGAAATCGGCATCCGCAAAGTTTTAGGCGCCAATGTGAGCAGTATCGTTAAATTGCTATCGGTTGATTTTGTAAAGCTCGTATTGATAGCCGCTGTAATTGCCAGTCCGGTTGCCTGGTGGGCCATGAACAAATGGCTGCAGGATTTTAACTACCGCGTTGACATTAACTGGTGGGTATTTGTTTTAGCCGGCCTGGCAGCGATAATAATCGCACTGGGAACGGTAAGCTATCACGCTATCAAAGCGGCATTGGTTAACCCGGTGAAAAGTTTAAAGAGCGAGTGAGGGGAGGTGGAGGAAGTCCATAGTCCATAGACCATAGTCGATAGCATTAGGGGGACAGCAAATGCGCTGCTTTAGTCTATGGGACCATGGACTATCGACTAAAAAGGCGATTATTTGAGAAAAAGTACTATTAATTCTATAGGTATACAATTAATTACGTATTTAACGGTTAAAAAATAACCCGGAAACGTAGGGCTGATAGGACTATTGGTTTAATGTTGTTGCCTGAGTTTTTATTAATTCATAATATTAACTATGATATCGAATGAGCAAACCGTTATACGGGCAATTTTTATAATACCGCCAGAAGTGCACTTACTGGATATTACCGGCCCGGCGCAGATTTTTCATGAGGCGGCCAGTAACGGCGCGCCGGTACAACTGATTTTCAGTACCATTTTGACCGGCAAAACCGAAGCTGTAAGCAGTTGTTTGCTTTCCTTTAACCAATTGACACCTTATGACCAACTGGAGCTGGATCGTGATGACCTCGTTTTTGTGCCCGGCCTGGATTTTTCGCTACTGTCTGACAATACATTTTTAGATGCTTCGCGGCCTTTCCAATACTGGTTAAATGCCCAGCATAAAAAAGGTGTTATTGTATGCTCGGTTTGTACAGGGGCTTTTTTATTAGCGGCATCAGGGCTGCTTGATGAACGTGCCTGTACCACGCACTGGGAGTTTACAGATCGGTTGCAACAGCTTTATCCAAAGATAAAACTGCAAACCAACCGCCTTTTTGTGCAGGAAGACCGCATTTATACCAGTGCCGGGATAACTTCAGGCATCGACCTTGCCCTTTACCTGGTTGAACAGCTTTGGGGTGCATATTTCGCGGCGCAGATAGCAAAGGAAGCTGTTATTTATTTTCGGCGTTCGCTGGAGGATCCCCAGCTTAGCGTATTTACGCAATACCGCAATCATTTGGATCATCGTATCCATAGGGTACAGGATCTTTTAGCACAAGCCATCGACCATAAATACTCTATTGAAGAATTGGCCGATAATGTAAATATGAGCCCGAGGAACCTAACGCGGCTGTTTAAAAAAACAACGCAAATTACAATTGGCGCTTATATGGACCGCTTACGCGCGGAACATGCAGAAAAGTTATTAGCCGGCGGTCATACGTTACAAGCGGCTGCTTTACATTGTGGTTTAAAAAGCACAAACCAGCTGCGCCATTTACTCGATGGATACCGTTTAGCCAAAAGCGCGGTTTGATGTCCTGATAATGCCTATGGTTGTCCTTTTTGGATACTGATTTGAGGCTAGATTTGTTAAAAAAATAGTTATATGAAAAAGTTATTTTATACTTTATTATTCGTGCCGGTAGCTTTGGCGCTCTCGTCAACCAGGGCCGCCGCGTACGGTAAAGTCCCTGGTTTTGCAAACAATGGAATGAAACAACAATCAGACACCACAAAACCGATAAAGGTGCTTTTCTATTTACAGGATGGTGTTGAAGTGCTGGATTTTGCGGGGCCGATGGAGGTTTTCACCGCAGCCGGATTTGATGTGGCAACTGTTTCAAAAACGAAAAGCCCGATCCTGTCAAAGGGGGTTTTAAAGATCATCCCTGAGTATGACATCAACGATGCCCCTCATGCGGATATCCTGGCATTTTTTGGCGGCTACGACAGCAATGCCACCAACGACCCTGCAGTGATGCAGTGGTTAAAAAACTATGCCGTCCCCCAATATTATTTTTCTGTTTGTACCGGCGCTTTTATTTTAGGAAAAGCAGGCTTGCTGGATGGTCTTACCGTAACTACATGGCATGGGAGGATTGAAAAATTAAAGTTGGATGTGCCGCAGGCAAAAGTATTATCAAATGTACGGTATGTCGACAATGGGCGGGTAATTACTACAGCAGGGGTTTCAGCCGGGATTGATGGCGCCTTGCACCTCGTAGCAAAAATATTGGGCGATAACGCCGCCGAACAGGTCGCGAAATATATGGAGTATGATAATTGGGTGCCGGGCCAGGGATTAGTTATCGCAAACAAATCTTCGGCAGAATGATAACGGGTATTAAAATAGCAAATTTTACATTTTTTAATTAATTAACTATGATAAAGCGTTTGATGATAGTTCTGCTGATAGTTGCCGGCGGTTATAGTTGTTTTGGACAGGCAAAGCCGGAAGGGCAATCAGGCTATGATGCCACGCTGGCACAAAAACTGGGTGCCGATGAGTACGGTATGAAAACCTACGTGATGGTGTTTTTAAAGGAGGGCCCGGTGAAAATAAAAGATTCTGTTGCACGCGAAAAATTACAAACTGCCCATTTAAAAAACATTTTCAAGCTGGCAGATGAAGGCAAATTGATCACCGCCGGGCCTTTTTCGGATAACCAGGAGATCAGGGGCATATTTATTTTTAACGTAAGCACCGTGGAAGAAGCAAAAAAACTAACCGACACCGATCCGGCCGTAAAGGCCGGGGTGCTGATAATGGAGCTGCATCCATGGTATGGCTCGGCGGCATTGGTTGAAATACCGGATATCCATAAGAAAATTCAAAAGAAGAGCATTGTCGATAATTAAGGATGTTAAGCTTCAATAAAGCATGAGAAGAAAATTGGTTATTACAGCTTGGTTGTGTTTTTTAACACTGCAGGTTTTTGCACAAAGCCCCAGTCCGCCGGCAGCTCGCAGCGGGTATTCCCTGGCTTACGATGCAAACCGTGGCGCTGTGGTTTTGTTTGGTGGGCAGGATACGTCAAGCAGGCAGTTAGGCGACACCTGGGAATGGTCAGCCGGTTCGTGGAAGCGGGTGAACGTTGCAGGGCCTTCCGCAAGAATGAATGCGGCAATGGCCTACAATGCGGATAAAAAACTGGTCTTTCTTTTCGGCGGGCGTTCAGTATCCGGGCCTGAAAACGACCTGTGGGCTTATGACGGCAGCTCGTGGTCGAAAATAAACACGGCCAGGCAACCCCCTTCGCGGCAGCTTGGAACCATGGCCTTTGATAAGGGCCAATCACAGTTGGCGCTTTTTGGCGGCATGGATGCAAATAAAAAAGCAATTGGCGATACCTGGATATTAAACAACGATAAATGGATAGCAATAACCACTAAAGGCCCCGCTCCGCGCGCTTCCCATTGTATGGCCTACAACGATGCCCTGAAAGCAGTTGTTATTTACGGCGGATATATTGACGGCGCCGCGTCGAAAGAGTTTTGGGAATTGAAAGACGGCGCCTGGCAGCAAATTGACGGCAGCAATGGGCCTGCAAGGATACATGCAGCAATGGCTTACGATAGCGACAAACGAAGAATGCTGATGTTCGGCGGCTTTAATGAAACTGTACGGACCAACGAACTTTGGGAATATGCTAACAACAAATGGTCAATGATCGCTCTCGGCAACGATAAAATACCCGATCCGCGCGCGGAGCACAGGTGTGTATATATTCCTGGGCAGGGGCTATTTGTTTTTGGCGGCGTTACCGGCCCCGACCCCAATACCCGTAACCGCGGCAATGATACCTGGCTTTACAATGGGACGTCATGGTCGAAACTGAATTGACGATTATTAAGATTTAAAATAAAATATTACAAATGGACTCATTAACTTTTATTATCCTGGCATTGACAGGCTTAGCGGCAGGTTTTCTTGGCGGTATGGCTAAGTCAAAATGGAGGTAATTCGTGAATGTTTTTTTCCTCTGAAAGCCAATTTTACCGGGTAAATTCGCTATTGACTATTTGATGGCTAAATGCATATCTTGTACCGGTAATTAATTGGACAACATGAAAACAATAATATACCGGCTGCTTTTTTGTATAGTTATTATTTGCAGCAGCTGTGTGACATTCGCGCAGCAAAAATTGCCCCGCTTCCATGTCATTGCCCTTTATGAAAACGGTGGCCATCACATCGAATATTCAAAAGTAGCCAAAGTATGGCTGGATAAACTGGCGGCCGACAGTAATTTCGCTATCGACTATATCCAAAACACCGACCTGATCGATTCTGCATTTCTGAACAAGTACCAATTATTTATCCAATTGGATTATCCGCCCTATGCCTGGACGGATAAAGCAGTAACCGCTTTCCAAAATTATATCATAGAGGGCAAAGGCGGCTGGATCGGTTTTCACCATGCTACTTTGCTTGGTGAATTCGATGGCTACCCCATGTGGAATTGGTTCTCGGTATTTATGGGAAACATTATCTATAAAAACTATATCCCAACATTCGCAAAAGCAAAAGTAAATGTGGAGGACCCAGGCCATCCGATAATGAAGGGTGTCCCATCATCGTTTATGGTCGAAAAAGAAGAATGGTACACCTACAATAAAAGTCCCCGCCATAATGTACTTGTCATCGCCAGCGTTGATGAATCAACGTATTCGCCGGAATCAGAAATTAAAATGGGCGATCACCCGGTAATATGGTCCAACCTTAATTTCCCTGCAAGGAATGTTTATATTTTCATGGGCCATTCACCCGTTTTATTCCAAAGCGAGGTTTATAAAACAATTTTCACCAATGCCATATTTTGGGCAGCCAGGACAGTAAAAGTGGCAGCGAGCAGTAGCAGTGGCAGGTTTTAGTAGCAGTTTAGCAGTGGCAGTATTAAGTAGCAGTAGCAGCAGAAATAAGTTGGCAGTTTTCGGTAGCAGCAGCAGGCGTTAAATCTGGCTTTAAGAAAGATAGCAAAGTAGATTCGCAAATCAAAAACTGCTACTGTTACTTCTAACTGCTACTTCCTCGCCGCCACTGCCGCTAAAACCCGCTACTGACCTTTGACATCTAATAAAGCCTATCCCTTTTGTGATGTGGTTTCTTCCACAATATCAATTGCCAAACCAATTCGGCGCTGGCTAATACACCGATCGCAAAAATTGCAGCCCATACCGCCTGCTTCGTCGAAGAAAAGGCGCCAGCAAGCGCAACAAAATAAACTGTGAACGGCAAGATCAGCATCAGGCAAAGGCCGGTTACACCCAAGGGTATTTTGAACGGCCTGTGAATTTCGGGCGCTGTTTTACGAAGTTTTATCAACGAAATATATTCTAACGACAACCCGGCGCCGTAAACTGTTACATCAATGATCAACAGGTCAGCAAATGGCCAAAATATCATAAAGCTAACAACTAAAGAACAAACAATGATAGATACATAAGGGGTTTGGAACTTCGGGTGCAGCCTGTTTAAACGATTCGGTAATAAATCGTCATCTGCCATAACTTTGGGCACGCGGCATACAGAAAGCAGCACCGCCGCATAGATTCCTAAACTGCTTGCCATACCGGCAAAAGCGATCAGGGAACCTAACCAATTCCCGCTGATCAGGTCGCCAACTGCCGGGAACCCCTTATCCCTCAGGTCGGCCGGGCTTATTCCCGATTGCTCGGCAACCAGTATAACCAAAAAGTAAATAACTATAACTAAAGCAAAAGCTACGAAAATGGATATAAGATATGATCGTACCGGTTTTTCAACTTCCTCGGCATATGTTGTAACATTGTCCCAGCCCAGGCAATTCCACATTACCGTATACAATGCCATGCCAAATGAAGAGAATGGTAACCCTTTTAATGAAACTGAGGGTACTGCCGCATTTGTGCTGTGATGATAGAAATACAGAAAAAATAAAATGATAAAAGGCGCTAATACTATCGAGCCCAGGAACAACGAAGTTTTGCCAACAGGCACTATACCTAAAACATTTAACGCGGCCGAAGCCCATACAACACATAAACAAATAGGGATACGGTACTCCGCCAAAACAGGGAAGAAGTACGAGGCATACAGCACAAACAAGCCGGGATAAATAGCGAGATCGACAAAAGTATAGAGCCAGGTCCACCAGCCCTCGTAAAAGCCCCATCGTGTGCCTAAAGCTTTTTTTACCCACTTGTAGTAGCCGCCTGTTACCGGCATCATACTGTTGAGTTCAAGTACGGTAAAAATTGCCGGAACATCCCACAACATGGGGGTTATTAATAAGATGAGCAGGGCGCCATGTTCCCCTGCATAATTTAATAACGGCTCCAATCCGTAAGGGCCACCGGAAACAGTGAAGAAGATAACAGCGATGAGCTGTATGGGTCTTATCTTTCTTATGATGGGTTGTGACGGCATAAGCTATAAAAATACTTTTTTTAGCTTATTTAACCATTTATTATTTGTCAGAAATCATGGTATTTGTAAGCGAAATGTCCTTTTATCCCTTTTTTTAAAAATATCTTGAAATTATATTAAACAAATTATTGTACCTTTAATTAAGCTATTAATTCTAAATTAATGTTAATTTCAAATGCTCGTTAAAAATAAGTTAACTCAATATTAACATTATCTCTTGACTGGAAAAAACTAATTCCTTATTTGTAGTTTTAAATTTTGATAACCCTAATTACGTCATCAAGATGAGGAGAAAGATACTATTTATTACTGGTTCCATCAATCAAACCTCGCAAATGCATCAGATATCCAGGTACCTGGATGACGATTACGATTGCTGGTTCAGCCAATTATTTCCTGACACAACATTTCTTAAAGCTATGGTGAAATATACGCCATTAGCTGATGGGACAGTACTGGCAGGCCAGTTTAGATCCAGGTCTGAAAATTACCTGAGGCAGCACAGCCTGCAAATTGACTACGGCGGCAACCTGTACAATTACGACCTTGTAGTAAACTGTACCGACATGATAGTAGCCGACAGGTTCAGGTACACCAAAACCATCTGGGTGCAGGAGGGCATGATTGACAAGTGGACGGCTTTAACCGGCATCGTAAAGGCACTCGGCTTAGCGCCGTATTTTACAGGGGATACCTCGTTAAACGGCTCGACCAACGTTTGCGATATTTATTGCGCAGCGTCCGAGGGGTATAAAAATTATTTTGCGAAAAATGGTACCGACGTTAATAAAGTGGTGGTAACCGGCATCCCAAATTACGATAACCATCTTCAATTTGTTAACAATGATTTTCCGTATCACAATTACGTAATGGCGGCTACCTCGGATATGCGCGAAACCCTTAAATTCGAAAACAGGCCGGCGTTTATTAAACACGCGGTAAAAATAGCAGCCGGAAGGCCACTGTTATTTAAGCTACATCCCAACGAAAAGTTCGACAGGGCTTATAAAGAGATCAGTAAATACGCCCCCAACGGAACTATGATATACCATACAGGTAATACCAGCCACATGATAGCCAATTGCTGCGAGCTCATCACCCAATATTCAACGGTAGTGTACACAGGTATTGCATTAGGAAAGAAAGTGCATTCCTATTTTGATGTAGAGGAATTAAAACGGCTTGCACCGGTACAAAACGGGGGCCTTTCTGCAAGAAATATAGCGCACGTATGCCGCGGTTATATAGAATTTGACGGCATGAAAGAAGACTTTTTAAAGAATTTTGCCCTGCAGCAGGAGCCGGTTACATTTTTGGAAATGCAATGTGCCTGATTTGGTGAAATTAGAAAGCATAGCTATGGCAACGAAAATAGTAATTGTTGTACAAGCCCGGATGTCGTCAAGCCGACTCCCCGGTAAGGTTTTGCTGCCCATTTTAGGTAAAAGCCTTTTATACCGGATGATTGAGCGTCTCGGGATGATCATCCACCAGGCGCAGATGGTTATTGCTACGTCGGAAGATCGATCGGATGATTTGATCGAGACGGAGGCCAGACAAATGGGCATAGCCTGCTACCGCGGGAGTATGAATAATTTACTCGACCGTCATTACCAGGCAGCTAAACAACTAAATGCCGGTGTTTTATTAAAGATTCCGTCAGATTGCCCACTTATCGATCCGCATATGATTGACCAGGCGCTCGATTTTTACTTTGCAAATCCCGGTGACTACGACTATGTAAGCAACCTCCACCCCGCTACATTCCCGGATGGCAACGATGTGGAAATAATGACGATGGATTGCCTTGAAAAAACATGGAGGGAAGCTAAAAGGCTTTTAGAACTGGAACATACCACACCTTACATCTGGGAGAACCCCGAAAAATTCCGGATCGGCAATGTTATTTGGGATACTGGCTTAGATTATTCCATGTCACACCGCTTCACCATTGATTATGAGGCCGATTACCAATTTATAAAACGGGTATATGAAGAATTGTATCCCAAAAAGCCTGGTTTCTTCTGTGAAGATATTTTAGACCTTCTGGAAAAGAAACCTGAGATCTACAATATCAATGCAAAATACGCCGGCGTAAACTGGTATCGCAATCACCTGGATGAATTGAAAACCATTTCATCCGGACAAACAAAATTAGTTATAGGTAAAAACTATATTTAATGCAAACAATATCAATAAATTTAAATAAGCTGGAAACAACCGCTCTAAAGGTGCGGGAACATATCATAAAAATGTCGACCGATGGCGGCTGTTTTGTTGGCGCGTCGCTCTCTGCCGCCGACCTTATTGTTTACCTGTATTCTGAATTCTTAAATATTAATTCAAATAACCTGGATGATCCCGACCGTGATTATTTGTTCCTTTCAAAAGGCCATGATGTACCCGCGCTATACGGCACCTTTGCGGAACTTGGTTTACTGGAAAAAGACCGTTTAAAAAATCATCTTTCCACCGGGGACCATATTTACTGGCACCCCAATACGCACATCCCCGGCATCGAATTTCATTCAGGCTCGTTGGGGCATTTGCCTTCGGTCGCAATCGGAGTGGCGATGGATATTAAAATAAAAGGCGGAACAAACAAGGTGGTTTGCATTATGGGCGATGGCGAATTGAACGAAGGTACTTGCTGGGAGGCGGTGCTGGTAGCCAATGCCTATAAATTAGACAACCTGATCTTTGTGATTGACCGCAACCACTTCCAGGCAAATATGGCTACGGAAGATTTGATCCCGCTGGAGCCGCTGCATGATAAATTTACTGCATTTGGCGCTGCGGTAAAACGGATCGACGGGCATAGTTTTGAGGCTTTGCAGGAAGCATTTTCGGCTTATCCGTTCCAAACAGGCAAACTCAATGTGGTAATTGCCGACACCGTCCGGGGAAAGGGTTTACCGAGCATAGAACGCCGTGCCGACAGGTGGTTTTGCAATTTCGACGCAACGGAAGTCGAAGACTTACTGAAAGAATTGCATGGCGAACATTTAACACAATTAACATCGGAAACTTTAATGGTCAGATAATATGACATACGAAGAACTACTTACCGAAACCGCCTTAGCCGACGAACGATTTATCGTAATGACGGCGGAGAACCGCGCCCTGGTACGAAATATCCCCGGCAAATTAGGGAACCGCTTTATTGATACCGGGATAACCGAGCAAACCATGATCGGCGCTGCCGCGGGTCTCGCACTACGCGGCCGCATACCGGTGGTACACGCCCTGGCCTCATTTTTAACCATGCGGGCTTTTGAGTTTGTGCGCACGGATGCCGGCATTCCAAACCTGCCGCTTAAATTGAGCAGCTTTATCCCCGGGTTTTTGTCTGACGGCAATGGCCCTACTCACCAGGCGGTTGAAGATATATCCCTGATGCGCGGCATCCCGAATATGACAGTTTTCGCCCCGGCAGATGAGCAGGATCTGGTAGAAATGCTGCCGCAGATATGGGCCTGCCCCAATCCATCATACATTCGCATCAACACGCGTAAGACTGACCATCAGCACACGCCATTTAAGTGGGGCAAAGCGGAGGTTATTTCCGAAGGGGAAGATGTTACCATTTTAACCTGCGGCCTGCTCTTTGAGCAGGCGCTAATAGCTGTTGATATACTTAAAAACGAGGGCTTATCAGTTGGGCTTGTAAACCTGCGCAGCTTGAAACCGGTGGACGAGCATGCAATTTTACGGGCTACCCAGGGCAGCGGTATAACGGTAACGCTCGAAGACCATTTCCTTACCGGGGGATTATATAGCATAGTTGCCGAAGTGCTCTTAAAGCATAATGTTACGGCAAATGTTTTGCCCTTCGCATTAAACGAGAAATGGTTCAAGCCATCATTATTGCCAAATGTACTGGAGTACGAAGGCTTTACAGGTAAACAGATAGCCGAAAAAATATTGGGATATAACACCCGATTTGTACAGCCCGGAATTTCAATCGCCCAATTTTCTGAATAAAAAAATACTGATATTATGCCAAATACTATAAAATTCAACACCGATTATCCCGACATCACCAAATCAAATGCCTTATATGAGCGGGCATTAAAAGTTCAAAAGCCTGTTACCCAAACGCTGGCTAAAGGGCCGGGTCAATTCACCAACGGCATTGCGCCAAAATACTTACAAAAAGGCCTGGGCTCGCATGTTTGGGATGTTGACGGTAACGAATATATTGATTTCAACTCCGCCATAGGCCCAATCTCATTAGGCTACGCTTATCCTGTTGTTGATGAGGCTATAAAAAAACAGTTGCAGGATGGTATCACTTTTTCGCTGATGCACCCCCTTGAGGTTGAGCTTTCTGAATTGATACAACAGGTAATTCCAAACGCCGAAGCGGTGAAGATCGCAAAGACCGGTGCTGATGTTTGTTCAGCGGCCATACGGGTTGCGCGGGCATTTACCGGGAGGGAAAAAGTGTTTTGCTGCGGCTACCATGGCTGGCACGACTGGTATATCGGCATTACCAGCCGGAATGCGGGCATCCCGGAGGCCATCCAGAACATGACCTATACTTTTGAGTATAACGATATTGAGGCAATAAAAGCGGCGCTTGATGATACTGTAGCTGCGCTGATCCTTGAGCCTTTCATTTTTGAGGCTCCCAAACCGGGTTTCCTTAGCGAATTGGGGGAAGTGTGCAAAGCCAACGGCACTTTATTGATTTTTGATGAAATGTGGACAGGCTTCCGCATAGCCATCGGTGGCGCGCAGGAATATTTTGATGTGAAACCCGATCTGGCTGTTTATTCAAAAGCTTGCGCTAATGGAATGCCGATAGCGCTGCTCACTGGCCGTGCCGATGTAATGGAACTGTTTAACAAGGAAGTTTTCAGCTACACCACTTTTGGCGGCGAGGCATTATCCCTGGCAGCCTGTATTGCCACTATCAATGAATTACGCGATAAAAATGTACCCAAATATCTTGATGAAAAAGGTGCATCGATGAAGGATGGCTATAACCTCATCGCCATTGAAACCGGCATGGATATTTACACCCGGTGCATTGGTTATAACTGCCGCTCGATGGTGACATTTACCCCCGAAGCAGGCAATGGGCTCGAAGTTAAAACACTGATGCAACAGGAAATGATAAAACGCGGTGTGCTTTGGGCCGGCTTCCATAATATGTGCTATAGCCATAGCGATGAGGATATAGCATACACGCTTTCGGCTTATCGCGATGTAATGCCAATAATGAAAGATGCTATAATAAGCGGCAACATTAAACAATATTTAAAAGGCGAGGTGCTGGAAGCTGTTTTCCGCAAGGTGAGTAATTATAATATTAAACCTAAAGTAGTCATTGGTCATTAGTCATTGGTCATTGCAGCGTTTGACAGGTTGCAAAACGACCAATTAACTAATACCCCAATGACTAATGACCAACTACTAATGACCAACCTATTTTCGCTAAAAAACAAGACTGCAATTGTTACCGGGGCATTAGGCCTGCTGGGTAAAAAACACTGCGAAGCGCTGGCGGAAGCCGGCGCAAACGTAGTTGTGGCCGACCTGGATGAAGGCGGAGCGGAAAGATTTGCCGAAAGCCTGGGCGAATCTCACGGTGGCTTGAAAGTGGACGTAACCAGCGACAGATCATTAAAAATAGCGCGTGATAAAATATTAACGCGGTACAGAACCATCGATATCCTGGTGAATAACGCGGCCATCAATGACATGTTCGAAAACCCCGGCCTGGCAAAAGAACTATCCGCGTTTGAAAATTATCCTCTTGATGCTTTTAAAAAGTCGTTGGATGTAAATATCACCGGTGTGTTCCTGGCTTCACAGGTTTTTGGGTCGGTAATGGCTGAACAAGGCACTGGCAGCATCATTAACATTGCTTCAACTTACGGCATAGTGGGGCCTGATCAATCCATATACCGCGATGAGCGTGGTGAACAAACTTTTTATAAATCGCCGGTGTACCCGGTGACCAAAGGTGCGGTGGTGAACTTCACGCGTTTTTTAGCAGCCTATTGGGGGCATAAGGGCGTACGTGTTAATACCCTTTCGCCGGGCGGCGTTGAAAACGCACAAAACGAATTTTTCATACAAAATTATTCAGCCAAAACTTTATTGGGCCGAATGGCCCGGCCAACTGATTACCAGGGGGCTTTGGTTTTTTTAGCCAGTGAAGCATCGGCTTATATGACCGGTGCCAACCTGGTGGTTGACGGCGGATGGACAGCAATTTAAAACAGAAATAAAACAAGATGAATATGTTAAACGAAAAACTTTCACGGATCAAGTTACTCCTCACAGATTGTGACGGCGTACTAACAGATGGCGGCGTTTATTATGGTGAAGCCGGAGAAGAATTCAAAAAGTTCGACATACGGGACGGCATGGGCGTTGAACGCCTTCGAAATTTTGCCGGCGTAACAACAGGCATTATCACAGGCGAGCTATCACCATCATTGATAAAAAGGGCCGAAAAATTAAAGATCACCGAATTGCACCTTGGCGTTAAGGATAAACCGGAGGTATTTAAAGAAATACTAAGCCGGCTAAATTTACAGCCCGAAGAGGTAGCCTATATCGGCGACGATAGCAACGACCTGGAGGTGATGAAACTTGCCGGGCTCGCCGCATGCCCCGCAGATGCAATCTCTTTTGTAAAAGATGTTGCGCACATTATTTGCGGAGCAAAGGGCGGCCAGGGCTGTTTCAGGGAGCTTGCCGAACAGATCATTTCATCGCACCAGGAAGCAAATGCCGGTTCTGTGGAAGATGCAAACGTGACTGTTTTATCAAGCCGCGAGGCAAAAGCTGTATGGCCTGCTAATGAAACCATTACGTTAAACAGCGGCAATAAAATCGGCCCGGGCGAGCCCTGCTATATCATTGCCGAAATTGGCATCAATCATAATGGTTCCCTCGAAATTGCCAAACAACTCATTGATGAAGCTGTTGCAGCCAAAGCCAGCGCTGTTAAATTCCAAAAAAGGACACCTGAAATTTGCGTGCCCAAAGATCAATGGAATATTATGCGCGACACGCCGTGGGGACGGATTACTTACATTGATTACAAGCGCAAAACAGAATTTGGCATTGTTGAATATGCTACTATTGATCAATATTGCAAAAAGCTGGGTATCGACTGGTTTGTATCCACCTGGGATGTGGAAGCCGTAGATTTTATGGAGCAGTTTGATACGCCCATATATAAATTAGCTTCCGCTTCATTAACAGATTTTCAGCTTATTAAAAGGATATTGTTAACCGGTAAGCCGTTAATGCTATCAACAGGCATGTCTACGATTAAAGAAATCGAGGGTGCGGTAAACCTGGTTTGGTCGTTTGATCCGAATTACCCGTTGTTTATTGCACATTCTACTTCGGCCTATCCCTGCAAGCCCGAAGAACTGAACCTGAAAATGATCCAGACACTGGCAGCGAAATACCCCGGCGTCCCGATCGGCTATTCGGGCCATGAAACCGGGTTGGCTACCACCGTTGCTGCCGTATCCATGGGCGCCGCCTTTGTGGAGCGCCATTTTACCCTCGACCGTGCCATGTGGGGGTCTGATCATGCCGCATCGGTTGAACCGCAAGGCTTTCAGCGCATGGTCCGCGATATCCATGATGTAGAGGCCGCTATTGGCGATGGTATCAAAAAAGTGTACGAATCAGAACTTGGGCCGATGAAGCGTTTGAGGGTTAATATCAGCGATGAATATAGAGATAAGTCATTAGTCTAAACCAGGAGGTTACACAGAATGATATTTTAACCCAGGTGCCCTTAGTGAATTCTTAGTGCGCTTAGTGGCCAACTTTTTACCACAAAGGACACTAAGAATTCACAAAGTGACGCAAAAAAGAACTGGTTTTTTAAATAATAATTTGGCTTCGCTTAGCGTAATCTTACCTTTGATACAGCGTTAACTAACATTGTTAAAAGAAACAATGACACTCATAGAAACGACAACAACAATCCTCATCTGCTGGGTGATTTTCATCATCGCCTGGGAGCGCATTTCTCCTTATCGCAAAGGCCTGCCCTTTTTCAGGGATGGCTTTTGGGTGGATTTGGTTTGGTACACCATCATTCAAAGCTATTTTCTTAAGATCGTAATATTTGATTACATCATCAACCCGATGCGGCTTCATTTCGACTGGTCGGGATTGCAGTTTTTTAAAAGCTGGACAATAACCGAACAGGTTTTGTTTTTTGTGCTTACGCATGATCTTTATATCTACCTGTTCCATCGGCTGCAGCATGCAAGTAAGTTCTTATGGCGTATTCACGAGGCCCATCACTCCGGCAAAGAAGTTGATTTCCTGGCAGGGTCAAGGTCGCATGCACTGGAGATCATCATCAATCAGACCATTGAATTTGCTCCCATAGTTATTCTCGGCGCCGACCCGGCGGTAGTACCTATAAAGGCGATGCTCGATGCCATGTGGGGAATGTTTATTCATGCGAACATCAACGTTAAATTGGGCAAATTAAAATACTTCCTAAATTCGCCCGAATTGCATTTATGGCACCATGCCAATTACCGTGAAGTATTTCATGCCAATTTCTCCACTAAATTCTCGCTTTGGGATTATCTGTTCGGAACTGTTTATGATCCCGGCCGCAAGCCCGGTGAACTTCGTGAAAACTGGGGCCTGTATTATGATTACCCCAGGGATTACTTTTTACAACATGCTTTCTCAATAAAACGATTTGACGAGAAAAGTTTATTAAAATATAAATGGTTCAGGCATTATTATGATGTAAGGCCAAAACTGGTTAATCGTATTAAAATACTTTTTGGGTTAAAGAAGGCTGCAAAGGTTGTTACCATGCCGCCCCTCGATGCTGATGAAAATTTAATGTCCTGTAATCAATAATTAATTTTACACCTATTGGCCTGGTTATATTTAGTATTAGCTGCAACCTGCGAAACGGCATGGACGTTTTGTTTAAAGTTCATGAATCTAAATGATCTCAAAACAATAAGCTTTGTCAACTTTTACAAATGGCCCGGAGGCTTGCCTTTCCTGCTCCCTTTGATCGGTTATATTTTATTTGGCATCGCCAATATTTATCTTTTCTCCACGGCGATTAAATCCATACCCACGGCCACAGCCTTCGCTGTGTGGACAGCAAGCACACTGATATTTATAAAAGTTGCTGAACTCATTTTCTTTCAGCAGCGTATTTCATGGGCGGAAGTATTTTTTATGCTACTGATAATGATTGGTATAATGGGCTTGAAAATATATGCGGTTCAGGCGAAGTGAAAATGTGAACCGCTTTGTTTAAAACCGTTGTTAATGCACAAAGAAAAGTTTAGTATTGTAATATCTTTTAACTGACCGATCTTTCCAAATCATTAACATGAAGAATTATTTTACTTCAATTACATTAGTTTGCCTTATCACAAGCGCTGCAATTGCCCAGGATACCCCAAAAACTCAAAAAAACACCAATCCGATAACGAAAAGCCGCATTTTACAGGTCGACTCGTCGGTTATTACCAAACACCAGGTAACTATAAAAGGCAAGGTGGTCCCGTATTCGGCAACCGCCGGAACTATTCCCATTTGGGATGAGGACGGCAGGCCGGTTGCAGGTGTGTTTTATACCTATTATGAACGGGACGATGTAAGCGACCGGGCAACCCGCCCTTTGGTAATTTCATTTAATGGCGGCCCGGGAACACCATCGGTGTGGATGGAAATAGGTTATACAGGCCCCAGACGGTTAAATATCGACAGTGAAGGATACCCTGTTCAGCCTTATGGCATTGAAGAAAATAACAACTCCATATTAGATGTCGCTGATATCGTTTATATAGACCCGGTAAATACCGGTTATTCAAGGATCGTAAACAAGGATACGCCTGGATCGAAATTCTTCGGCGTCAACGAAGATATTAAATACCTGGCCGAATGGATAAATACATTCGTTACCCGCAAAAACCGCTGGGCGTCGCCTAAATTTTTGATAGGTGAAAGTTATGGAACAACCAGGGCGTCGGGCCTTGCGCTGGAACTGCAAAATGCACAATGGATGTATTTAAACGGCGTAATTTTGGTATCCCCCACCGATTTAGGCATTGAACGCAGCGGCCCGGTACAAGCTGCGTTGAAGTTGCCCTATTTTGCCGCGACAGCCTGGTACCACGGCATGCTGGCGCCCGAATACCAGCAAAAAGAGCTCACCGCATTTTTACCCGAAGTAGAAAATTTCACCATCAATGAACTGATCCCGGCTATGGCAAGAGGTGGTTTTATTGATGATGCCCAAAAGAAAGATATAGCCGCCAAGATGGCGAAATACAGTGGCATATCAGAAAAATTGATCGTAGATAATAACCTCGACGTTTCATACGATCTTTTCTGGAAAGAATTACTGCGTGAAAAAGGCTTTACTATTGGCAGGCTCGATTCGCGCTATCGAGGGATTGACAGGCAGGCCTATGGCAATGGTCCTGACTACAATGCCGAGCTTACAGCATGGCTGCATGAGTTTACCCCGGCAATGAATATTTACCTACGCAACGACCTGAATTACAAGACAGACCTTAAATACAATATGTTTGGTAATGTATGGCCATGGGATGATAAAAACGACCACACCGGCGAAAATTTAAGGCAAGCTATCGCTGAAAACCCATACCTGCATTTGCTGATACAATCGGGCTATTTTGACGGCGCATGTGATTATTTTAATGCCAAATACAGCCTCTGGCAGCTTGACCCAAGCGGCAGGCTTAAGGACCGT
>Ga0206978_1120_pt1 | contig 17607 bp, 13 predicted proteins | sample Alteio_BWMinCont_21_FD_153477 | JGI IMG/M metagenome (GOLD analysis project Ga0206978, IMG submission 153477) | Enriched cells from forest soil in Barre Woods Harvard Forest LTER site, Petersham, Massachusetts, United States -... | ecosystem: Environmental > Terrestrial > Soil > Temperate forest >...
TGGATAATGGTGATGCCTAAAACCTGGCCGATGTTGTATAGTATGGTTTCCATTTTAATTTCCTCTTCAAAAGTCCATAGTCCATGGACCATGGTCGATAGTTAATTTAACTTTTTTAGTTCCCGCCATGGACTATCATCCATCGACCATGGTCTTTCCAATTCCTGCCATTGACTATGGTCCATCGACCACGGTCTTTCCAATTCCTGCCATGGACTATGGTCCATCGACTATGGTCTAACTATTCTCTGCTTCCGAACCCCTCCAAATAACTCTTTATCGCATCGATCTCATCTTTCGATGCGCGGTGGTGGCCTAAGGCCTGTATCACCAGGTCGGAAGTTGAGCCTTTAAAAACGGTGGATATAATTTTATCCAAGGCGGTTTGCTGTGCCTGCTCCCGGGTTATCAATGCTTTATAAAGATGGGTTTTGGCGGTTGTATCGCGTTCAACTAATCCTTTTTCGTGCATTATTTGCATTAGCTTCAAGGTAGTGGTATAACCCGCATCCTTATTTTTTGCCAATTCTTCATGTACATCGCGGACTGTGCACTGACCCTTTTTCCAGATCACCTGCAATATTTCGAGTTCGCTTTCTGTTGGTTTTATTTCCATTTTATTTATTATACGAATTTCTTCGTACAAATATGTACGATAGATTTCGTATTTGCAAATTTATTTTAAATTATTTTTCGACCAGGATTAAAAGATTTTATCGATTACCACGATGCTTGAATGAAAAGACGCGCGGATAGCCGCGAATGTTACAAGAGATTTAGGATTCATTTTTTGAGACAGCGCGGCTCCGCCCGGTCGTTTACGCTTGAGTGATTATGGTTTTAAAAATGGCGGGGATAATAAGGGTATGAGGGCGGGAAAATGTATGCATTGCGTAAATATTATTCTACCTTTATAGAGAGTGGTAACGGCAAGTAATAACAAAAATCAAATAGTTAGTATCCGAACTACTTAGCGGTTCACACTTTAAACCTAAGGCGAGTAGAAATTTATAAATATCAATTATGTATTACCCAAACGACATAGAAGACACCTGCAAGCAAATGGTACACATCAACGAAGTGCTTGATGAGTTAAGGAAAAACATACCTGAATATTTCCAACGCTATCTTGACGCAGAAGGAGGCAAAGCGGTGGTAGAAGCTGATGTCACTCGTTTGGCCAAAGCATTTGGAGCAAGTGAGTCACCAAAATCTAAAACAAAAAATTACAAAAAGGTTTTGGAGAACGTCATGCAACAATCCATAGAAGATTTTGAAAGCGACAGAAAAAATTATTTGGATATTTTCAATGAAAAATCCTTAAAGCAATATGCCTATGATGTAAGTTCATTTAAGAATACCGTTTTGAGAAAAGAAGTTCCAATCATTCGTAAAACTTTACAAAATAAAACAGCAAAGGAGTTAGACAAATACCGACAAGCATTCAAAGAATCACAACCTGGAGAGCTATTCAGAGTGTCAAAAAAACTTGTTGAGCTTGCTAATGAATGGAGAAACGATTGGTATAACTCCGAAGATTTTGAAGAATTAACCGACATCGATGATTTAGATTACCACGAATTAGATAATGAAGAATGCGTTGTTCGCGGGGTGATTGGGGGTGGAATTAAAAGCACTTTTATCTATAAGCTGTTTCCTTTTATGTTCCCAATCAGAAGTAGAGAAGCCATTTGGGCTTTATGGTATTTGTCCGGGAAAAAGAAATTCGGTTGTAAAGAAGATTCCGAGTTTCTAATGATTAATAGGGAAAATTCTAAAACACAACAGAATTATTTTTATCCCTATGGTATATTTTCCTTTTATGCTTTACAGATATTTCTTGAACTTAAAAAGCTCTTTGCAAAACACGGTGTTGCAATTTCAATTGATTACAGATTCGTAACGGTTGAAAGTTTCTTATCTTATGTGGGACATTGTCACCAAGAAGAAACAAATCTTTTAAAACGCAACAATTCAGACTACCGCTATGACGATTAACCCTCAAAAAGAATTTGAACAACATTTTCCAAATTTGAAAGGGAAGTTTTCCTTAAAACCCTTTCAAGAAAAAGTGATAGCTAACATATGTAACAACGATTCAACGGTCGCAATAATGCCGACCGGCGGAGGCAAATCACTTATTTATTGGGTTGCGACAAAGGCGATGAAGTCAACCACACTTGTTATTTCGCCCTTGATTGCCTTGATAGATGAGCAAGCCTACAAACTGAAACAACAAGGTTGCAGCGTCTTGGTTGCCCATTCAGGAATAGATTTTAAGGAACAAATTAAGCAACTTATTGCTTTTGCAAATTGTGAAACAACACCCGATTTTATTTTTGCCAGCCCTGAAAGAATTGCGACAGACGGTTTTTTTGAATATTGCATCAAAGCAAGAAAGGATGCAATTAAGCTAATTACCATTGATGAAATTCATTGTATAAGTCAATGGGGGTTCGATTTTCGACCATTCTATAAAAGAATACCTGATTTTATGGACAAAGTATTCGGTTCAAAGCATCCTAAAATTCTGGGCTTAACCGCCACTATCAACCCCAAAGAATTACATGATGTGTTAATCGACTTCAAAATTTCACGACAAAACCTTCTGAAAGCGGATGTATTACTCCGGTTTGATGTTGATTTGAAAGTAGAGAAGTTTGCAAAAGAAGAAGAAAAAGAAGATCGGCTTTGGCAGTTACTCGAAGAAAACCGTGAAGAAAAGATTTTAGTTTATCTATATCGGAAGTATCATAAACGTGGCGTTGAGGACCTTTCCGCAAATGCAACCCAAAAAGGATTTTCAGCCGTATCATTTCATGGTGATATGACAGGCGGGGATCGACAAGAAGTACTAAAAGACTTTAGGGAAGGAAAATCAAATGTTGTCTTTGCGACAAATGCTTTTGGAATGGGCATCGACATTCCGGACATTAGGATTGTTATTCACTTCATGATTCCTGAATCAGTTGAACAATACTACCAGGAAATTGGAAGGGCAGGCAGAGATGAAAAAGGTGCAACAGCTTACATTCTTTATTCAAACAAAAATGTGCAAGTGAGAAGAACTCACTTCATTGATAAATCTTTCCCAAAGTCGGACGAAATTGCTTCTCGGTTTCAAAAGACAACGAATAACGAATTAGGAAAGAAAACACTTCAATATTTTCAAGACGAAGAAATTCAGGAAGCATTGCCCTACTTTCTAAATTGTGGAGCTGTGGGAATTATTGGGAAAGGATTTACAAATTTGAAAGTTTTCACAAATATTAACAATCAGGAAATAGCGACAATAATAGACATCTCAAAACCAACGGGGATGGTTATTCCTGTTCTCTACGAATCACCTTACAGTAAACAACCAGTTGAAAATTTCTTTGACAAGTTTTATCATGCATTTCTTAGAGATGAATTCAAACTACAAAAACAACTTGACAAGTGTTTAATCATCGAAGCTGAAGAAACAGAACTTACCAAAAAGCAACTTGCAGATATTGAATCTGAAATTTCTAAAAAACGCCAGTATAAACACGATCTATTGGATTACCTCTCATATTTGCTGGACAATTATGAGGAATCAAGAAAACTTCATCAGGAAATTGGGAGATATCTTGGTGTTCCTAAACATTTACTTGATAAAATCCACAAGACAGAATCGGGTATTTGGGTTCGTTCAAAATCAGAGGTAATTATTGCAAACATTCTCTATCGTTCAGGAATTCCTTTTGAATATGAGAAAAAACTATTTTACAACAAGACACAATGGAAAGAACCCGACTTTACAATTACGTACAACAACAAAACATGGTATTGGGAACATCTTGGTATGTTAGGTGATGAACAATATGATAAATACTGGACCGACAAGAAAACTATTTATGAATCTCTCAAAATTAAGAGTCTGATCACAACAAAGGAGAGTAGCATTTTAAGTACTATTGCCAACGAGAAAATAAAAATGATTTCGGGCAATAAAATAATGTAAAAACGAACTATCCAAACTATCCAAGGCACCTTCCAATTGTATTTTACTTGTAGTCGGTTTTCCTGTCCCAGGCGTCTTTACGGATATTTTCTAATGACCGTGGCTTATTTGTCCACTTGCCGAACAAACTATCAAAAGCCAATTCCGAAATCGAAATTCCGAAATCCGAAATCCGAAATAAAAATCAGCGCAATCATAAAAATCATCTAAATCAGCGGTCAATTCTTCTGCAGCGCCTGGTATTTCAGCCCGTTGGCCGGATCGACTTTGTTTAACACATTCATGGCCGCTATCCGTTGTTGCGGTTCAGCTTTACTGAAAATGGAGATCAGCTCATCGCATTTGGCGGTAAAAAATACCAGCGGGAACATGGAGCCGAGACGCTGTGTGTCCACGTCCGAGAGGGAGGGTATCAGGTCGGCGATAACTTTACGGCCCTTGCCGGCATTGTCCGACATTATATCCAACCCGTTGCGGTGATAATCATATTCGAGGCTGCGCAGCGGCTGGTAAAGTTTATTGTTCAAATTTTCGGCCAACCAGTAGCGGTTTATAGTGCCGTCAAAAGCTTTCCAGCCCTTATATGATGCTGATGCGGCATTGGTTACCACATTTTGGGCTGCTGCAAAATATTGCGTGCCGCCGTAGCGCGAAAAAGTATCGTAATCCATACCTATAACTATATAGGCATAAAAAGCCATGATCGAGGCTAAATTGCTTTGAAAATTCTGATCGGTATAGTCGATGGTCTGTCCCTCGGTATAAGTAAAGTCAATATCCTTATCTAAAATATTTAATAAAGTAGAGGTATAGGTCGAATTAAAAACCGGCCTCGACGATTGTACCTGCAGCTCCCCGCTAAAAGTGCTGCTGCCATCCCATGTTGTAATGTTTAATACAAAATTACAATCAATACGTTCCTGTGGTAAAATTTGGTCAGCTGCCCACTTGCGGCCATTCAAAAAATCCTTCATGGCCGTTTCAAGCGCTTGAAAAGCGTGCTTGTTGGTGCTCTGTATCCTGGGGGAAACAACCTGTACCCGCGCGTTCAGATCCTGCGCAGCAGCAATGCCGCTAAAACAAAACAGTAAAATATATATACCTAATGCTCTCATCCTTTTATCAGTTCAATAATTTTATTGCAGATATCCCGCGCCACTTCTTTCTTGCTTTTAAGGTCGTAAACTATTTTTTGCAGGTTGCGGTCAATAATCGTTATTTTATTGGTGTCTTTCTTAAAACCGGCGCCTTCATCATTAAGCGAATTTAGTACAATAAAATCAAGGTTTTTCTTTTTTAGTTTTTCAACAGCGTTTTTCTCCTCGTCGTTTGTTTCCAGTGCAAAGCCCGCCAATAGCTGGCCTTCTTTTTTTTGTGAACCTAATAAACTTAATATATCAACTGTTTTTTTCAACGCTATGCTGAGGTCGCCATCATTTTTTTTAATCTTTTGCTTCGCCACTGTTAACGGGGTATAATCAGCTACGGCGGCGCTCATGATACATGCTTTTGAATCTTTAAAATGAGCCTGGCAAGCTTCAAGCATCTCGGCCGCAGATGTTACGTCAATCCGTTTAATCGACGACTGCTTGCTAACCTGTGCCGATGGCCCCGAAATCAGGATAACATCAGCGCCAAGCAAAGCCAGCTCATCAGCAATTGCAAAGCCCATTTTTCCCGACGAATGGTTACCAATAAAACGAACTGGATCAATAGCTTCGTATGTTGGGCCGGCTGTAACTAATATCTTTTGATTAATTAAGGGGAGTTTTTTTTTTAGGGCCGCCGATATAAAGTCAATTATTTCTTCGGGTTCAGCCATCCGCCCTTCACCGTACAGGCCACTGGCAAGTTCACCGCTCCCGGGAGGGATCAGTATATTTCCGAAAGCTTTCAGTTTGCTGATATTCGCCTGGGTAGCCTCGTGTTTCCACATGTCCAGGTCCATAGCTGGTGCAAAATATACATCACATTTGGCTGAGAGGTATATTGCCAGCAATAAATTGTCGCATATGCCATTGGCCATTTTAGCCAAAGTATTGGCGCTGGCCGGCGCTATCACAAAAAGATCGGCCCATAAACCTAATTCTACATGATTGTTCCATTCCCCCGTTTCAGGAATAAAGTAATCAGTCAGTACCGGTTTTTTTGAAAGTGTGGAAAGTGTGAGGGGCGTAATAAAGTTCGTAGCATCGGGGGTCATCACTACCTGTACATTGGCCCCGGCCTTAATTAATAACCTGACCAACAATGCCGATTTATAAGCTGCTATGCTTCCGCAAATACCTAAAACAATGTTTTTATCTTGAATCATATAGCCAAGCCCCCCCGACCCCCTCCAAGGGAGTCCTTTGGACTGAAGGGGGAATTTTAAAATTTAAAATTAACAAAAAAACTCCCGTTTGGGAGTTTTTTTGTTAATGGCCTTCCATTCCCCTTTAGTCCAAAGGACTCCCTTGGAGCGGGGTGGTGGGCTAAACCTCTTTTGTGGGATTGCGGTAATATATTTTATCTTCCAAAAATTCCTGTACGGCTACCAGTGAAGGTTTGGGTAGCTTTTCGTAATATTTGGATATTTCGATTTGCTCGCGGTTTTCAAAAACTTCTTCCAGGTTATCATTTGACGATGCAAATTCCGAAAGCTTTTGGTGCAATTCTTCTTTTACATTATTCGAGATCTGGTTTGCTCTTTTTGACATAATTACAAGCGACTCGTAAATATTGCCGGTTTTCACATCTAAGTCGCGTAAATCGCGGGTTACTGTGCTGTTTGCAATTGCAGGCTTAATAATATTATTGTTACTGTTCATATCAATTTTAATTTCCGATTTTTTTGTTTTCGTTTCCTTTTTCTGATGGCGGCTGCGTTTTTAGCGAATCTGTTTTTGCCTTAATTTTCGCCGCTATTTTGGGGTTACCAAAGGCCTCCGCCAATACACTCTTAGCTCTTACTATTCCCTGGTTACTATCTTTTATATAATCTTTGGCATCTTTCAGGTTTTTACTATTGGGGTATTCGTCAATAAATTGCTGTGCATAAGCTATGGTCTGGTTGTAGCGGTCCTCCTGGTGGTCTTCCCTGCTATGGTTAGCGTATTCGTACTGCGCCCTGATGGTTAAAAAGTTAATTTCTTCCGCATATTTCGTATCGGGGTAATCGCGTAAAGTATTGCCAAACGAAATAACCGCTGCCTGGTAGTCGCTGATGGTTAAATACAACTTCGAGTTCGCGTACGATTTTTCTTCCAGTTTATCCCTCAGGTTTTGTATCAGTTTGCTGGCTTCGGCTACCCGGTCGCTTTTTGGGTATAAGTTTATAAATAATTGCAGGGCATCAATCGCGCTATTTGTATTAGCCTGGTCAAGCGAAAAGATCGGTGAATCAAGGTAATAACAATAGGCAGCCATAAACCGGCACTCTTCGGCCCTTGCGCTTGACGGATAGGTTTCTGCAAAAGTTTTAAAATGATACCTTGCCGAGGTATAGTCTCTCAGCTTGTAATTTGTATAGGCATAATAATAAAACAGATCTTCAGCTTCAGCGCGGCCCCTGTAACGTGTTACCAGGTCATCAAATAATCCGAGCGCTTTTGAATACTCTTTTTTATTATAGAGTTTAATAGCTTCGGAGTATTTTTTGGCATTATCGTTACTGGTACGTAATTTTTCATATTTACTTTTACAACTGCCCAGTGCGATAATAATTACAGCAAATACACCGGCTAATAACGTTAGTTGTTTTTTAAACATTTTGCAAAGATAAGGGAATAATATAAAACAGTCAATTATTAATTTTAGCTTAAAATTGTGCCACTCCTGCCACTACATAGCCCCCGGGCCCATTTAGAACGGATGCAGCAATTTTATCGGCTAATATATAACGCTTGTTTCGCCTGCCTTATATATATAGGCGTGATTTAACATCTTTTAACTCTTTGGTTCATAGTTCATGGCTGCTTCGTCGTTCATAGTTGATAGTGTGAAGAAAGATTCCACAAATTGCCATGGTCTATGGACTATCGACCATGGACCTGCTTCCTGCTATGAACCATGATCTATGAACTAAACATTTCCCCCTGATTTGCAAAGTGTTATAAGTACACTATTGAAATTTCTGGTAAAGCAATTGCAGAACCTGAAATTTCTCTTACCTTTGCAGCCCGTAAAAGAGGTAGCAGCACAAGCTGTAAAAGCAAGCTGATAAATAAAAAAATAAAGCTTGCACAAGCAAAAAAGGTTCTTACCTTTGCAGTCCCTCAAAAAAGGAGTCCTTCGGACAAAAGAAGGGGGCGCTCAACAGCGCAAATGCCGGAAGCGATTTCCGGTATAAAAAATTGAAAAAGTGATCGTTGTTAAAGGCGATAACAAAATAAAATCTGAACCGTGATGGGGAAGGTGATAAGTTCTTATAAGGTATAGATAATCATGTAGCGAACAGCCTTAGGGAGCTGAGAGCAAAAAGGAAGAAGAGCTAAAAGCAGAAAGGTAAAAGCAGAAAGCAGCGATGTGGGACGCGGATACCAAAAGCTTTGGACTTTCGGCTTTGCGCTTTAAGCTTTCGAAAGGTTAGTTTGAGAAAAGAAGAGAGCGGGATACTGTAAAAGAGAAATATTTTTACAGATTCTATTATTAATAATAGGGTCAGTGATAAAACTTGACATTATACAATGGAGAGTTTGATCCTGGCTCAGGATGAACGCTAGCGGCAGGCCTAATACATGCAAGTCGGACGGGATTCGGGAGCTTGCTCCCGATGAGAGTGGCGCACGGGTGCGTAACACGTATGTAACCTACCCTTGTCAGGGGGATAGCCTCTCGAAAGAGAGATTAAGCCCGCATAAAATCACGATACAGCATTGTAATGTGATCAAATATTTATAGGACGAGGATGGGCATGCGGAACATTAGCTAGTTGGTAAGGTAACGGCTTACCAAGGCAACGATGTTTAGGGGATCTGAGAGGATGACCCCCCACACTGGTACTGAGACACGGACCAGACTCCTACGGGAGGCAGCAGTAAGGAATATTGGTCAATGGGCGGAAGCCTGAACCAGCCATGCCGCGTGCAGGAAGACGGCCCTACGGGTTGTAAACTGCTTTTGCAGGGGAATAAACCCCCGATCGTGATCGGGGCTGAATGTACTCTGAGAATAAGGATCGGCTAACTCCGTGCCAGCAGCCGCGGTAATACGGAGGATCCGAGCGTTATCCGGATTTATTGGGTTTAAAGGGTGCGTAGGCGGCCTTGTAAGTCAGGGGTGAAAGACGGTAGCTTAACTATCGCAGTGCCTTTGATACTGCAGGGCTTGAATGTACTTGAGGTAGGCGGAATGTGACAAGTAGCGGTGAAATGCATAGATATGTCACAGAACACCAATTGCGAAGGCAGCTTACTAAAGTATGATTGACGCTGAGGCACGAAAGCGTGGGGATCAAACAGGATTAGATACCCTGGTAGTCCACGCCCTAAACGATGAATACTCGATGTTGGCGATATACAGTCAGCGTCAAAGCGAAAGCGTTAAGTATTCCACCTGGGGAGTACGCCCGCAAGGGTGAAACTCAAAGGAATTGACGGGGGCCCGCACAAGCGGAGGAGCATGTGGTTTAATTCGATGATACGCGAGGAACCTTACCCGGGCTTGAAAGTTAGTGAATGTAGCAGAGACGCTACAGTCCTTCGGGACACGAAACTAGGTGCTGCATGGCTGTCGTCAGCTCGTGCCGTGAGGTGTTGGGTTAAGTCCCGCAACGAGCGCAACCCCTGTGTTTAGTTGCCAGCATGTAAAGATGGGGACTCTAAACAGACTGCCTATGCAAATAGAGAGGAAGGAGGGGACGACGTCAAGTCATCATGGCCCTTACGTCCGGGGCTACACACGTGCTACAATGGGCAGTACAGAGGGCAGCTACCGAGCAATCGGATGCCAATCTCAAAAAGCTGTTCACAGTTCGGATCGGGGTCTGCAACTCGACCCCGTGAAGTTGGATTCGCTAGTAATCGCAGATCAGCAATGCTGCGGTGAATACGTTCCCGGGCCTTGTACACACCGCCCGTCAAGCCATGGAAGCTGGGGGTGCCTGAAGTGCGTAACCGCAAGGAGCGTCCTAGGGTAAAACTGGTAACTGGGGCTAAGTCGTAACAAGGTAGCCGTACCGGAAGGTGTGGCTGGAATACCTCCTTTCTGGAGCAGTATCCCATTAATCTCTTCAAAAAAGGTGAAAGGAAAAAGGCGAAAGCTGAAAGGCCTGAAACCATCAAAAACAGCCGAGGCTGTTAGCTGCATGACTCTATTCTTATATTTTGGTTGATTAGTTCACTGGTTGATTAGTTCATTGGTATTGTACTACTGGCTATTGACCATTCACTATTCACTCAATAAAAAAGGGAAACCCAAAAGATGAAGCCATTAGTGGCTGTGATCATCCTGGGGATACGAGATTGTAAGAAATTACGAATTACGATTTACGCATTACGATTGACTAAATCCGAAACCGTAAATCCGAAATCCGAAATCAAAAAGTCCTGTAGCTCAGTTTGGTTAGAGCACTACACTGATAATGTAGGGGTCAGCAGTTCAAATCTGCTCGGGACTACACGCGGCGCAGCCGCGAGGTTTTAGAGATTAGAGACCAGAGATTAGGAAAAAGACAACTAATCACTGATCAACTGATCTCTAATCACTCATCCAAAGGGGGATTAGCTCAGCTGGCTAGAGCATCTGCCTTGCACGCAGAGGGTCAACGGTTCGAATCCGTTATTCTCCACCAAGCCGGTGTTCATTAGTTCACTGGTTCATTAGTTCATTAGTAGTAAAACACCAATGAACAAATGAACTAATGAACCAGTGAACCGAAGCAAAAAGTTCTTTGACATATTGGAAGAAGTAAATTGAAAGAGAAGACAACAGTAGGGAGGTTGTTAGGTCTCGGCGGGGAAAAGGTCTCAAAGGTGCAAACCAATGAACTAATGAACCAATGAACTAATAAACCAACCAAAAAGCATACCATACGAGCAAAAGGCGTATGAGTAGAAGAAAGTAAGAAAGGGTACACGGGGGATGCCTTGGCTCTCAGAGGCGATGAAGGACGTGATAAGCTGCGATAAGCCCGGGGGATCAGCAAATATGAATTGATCCCGGGATTTCCGAATGGGGAAACCTAATTAGTTGAAGACTAATTGCATAAATGCGCGAACGTGCTGAACTGAAACATCTAAGTAAGCATAGGAAGAGAAAACAACAGTGATTTCCAGAGTAGTGGCGAGCGAAATGGAAGCAGCCCAAACCTATCCTGTTAAGGCAGGATGGGGGTTATAGGACCACAACATGAACATTAAACAGAACCGGAACGGGGTGGGAAACCCGGCCATAGAGCATGAGAGCTGCGTACGGGTAATGGATAATGGGATAGTGGTATCCTGAGTACCGCGAGGTCGGAGACGCCTTGTGGGAATTTGCCGGCACCATCCGGTAAGGCTAAATACTCCTGAGAGACCGATAGTGAACCAGTACCGTGAGGGAAAGGTGAAAAGAACCCCGAACAGGGGAGTGAAATAGAACCTGAAACCGTGTACTTACAAGCGGTCGGAGCTGCAGAAATGTGGTGACGGCGTGCCTTTTGCATAATGAGCCTACGAGTTACTCTTCATTGGCAAGGTTAAGTGTTTCTGGCACGAAGCCGAAGCGAAAGCGAGTCTGAAAAGGGCGCAAAGTCAGTGGAGGTAGACGCGAAACCTTGTGATCTACCCATGGACAGGTTGAAGGTGCCGTAACAGGTACTGGAGGACCGAACCGATAAACGTTGAAAAGTTTCCGGATGATCTGTGGGTAGGGGTGAAAGGCTAATCAAACTGGGAAATAGCTCGTACTCCCCGAAATGTTTTTAGGAACAGCCTGGCGGTTGAGTTAATAAGAGGTAGAGCTACTAATTGGGTGCGGGGGAGTCAAATCCTACCAAATCCAGATAAACTCCGAATGCTTATTAATATACGCTGGAGTGAGGCTCTGGGTGCTAAGGTCCAGGGCCGAGAGGGAAAGAACCCAGACCATCAGCTAAGGTCCCCAAATTACCACTAAGTTGAACTAACGAGGTCCGATTGCACAGACAGCTAGGATGTTGGCTTGGAAGCAGCCATTCATTTAAAGAGTGCGTAACAGCTCACTAGTCGAGCGATCGGGCATGGATAATAAACGGGCATCAAGTGGTATACCGAAGCTATGGATTTGCACTTAGTGCATCTGGTAGGGGAGCATTCTGCATCCGGTGAAGCAGGAAGATAACTGACTGTGGAGGGTGCAGAAAAGCAAATGTAGGCATAAGTAACGATAAGGCGGGAGAGAAACCCGCCCACCGAAAGACTAAGGTTTCCTGATCAACGCTAATCGGATCAGGGTTAGTCGGGGCCTAAGGTGCAGCCGAAGGGCGAAGCCGATGGACAACTGGTTAATATTCCAGTACTATTTATAACTGCGATGCGGTGACGGAGTAGTGAAACTGACGCGAACTGACGGAATAGTTCGTTAAAGGCCGTAGGTATAGGGAACGCAGGAAAATCCGCGATCCTTGCTGAAAGCTGATAGTACCTTAAACCTTCGGGGGAGAGGATAGTTCAGGTAATCAGACTTCCAAGAAAACCCGCTAAGCTTCAGGTTATGAATACCCGTACCGTAAACCGACACAGGTAGTCGAGGAGAGAATCCTAAGGTGCTCGAGTGAATCATGGCTAAGGAACTCGGCAAAATGGCCCTGTAACTTCGGGAGAAGGGGCGCTTGCAGCAATGTGAGCCGCAGTGAAAAGGCCCAGGCGACTGTTTAACAAAAACACATGGCTATGCAAAATCGAAAGATGACGTATATGGCCTGACACCTGCCCGGTGCCGGAAGGTTAAGAGGGGATGTTAGGAGCAATTCGAAGCATTGAATCGAAGCCCCGGTAAACGGCGGCCGTAACTATAACGGTCCTAAGGTAGCGAAATTCCTTGTCGGGTAAGTTCCGACCTGCACGAATGGTGTAACGATCTGGGCGCTGTCTCAGCCATGAGCTCGGTGAAATTGTGGTATCGGTGAAGACGCCGGTTACCCGCAACGGGACGGAAAGACCCCATGCACCTTCACTACAACTTAACATTGAAATCGGCTACAGGATGTGTAGGATAGGTGGGAGACTGTGATCTGGGTTCGCCAGGATTCAGTTAGTCAACGTTGAAATACCACCCTTTCTGTATCTGGTTTCTAATCCGGCTATGTCGGAGACATTGTTTGGCGGGTAGTTTGACTGGGGTGGTCGCCTCCAAAAAGGTAACGGAGGCTTTCAAAGGTAAGCTCAGTACGCTTGGTAACCGTACGGGGAGTGCAATAGCATAAGCTTGCTTGACTGTGAGACAGACAAGTCGATCAGGGTCGAAAGACGGATATAGTGATCCGGTGGTTCTGCATGGAAGGGCCATCGCTCAAAGGATAAAAGGTACGCTGGGGATAACAGGCTGATCTCCCCCAAGAGCTCATATCGACGGGGAGGTTTGGCACCTCGATGTCGGCTCGTCACATCCTGGGGCTGGAGAAGGTCCCAAGGGTTGAGCTGTTCGCTCATTAAAGTGGCACGCGAGCTGGGTTCAGAACGTCGCGAGACAGTTCGGTCCCTATCTGTTGTGGGCGCAGGAAGTTTGAGTGGGGCTGACCTTAGTACGAGAGGACCGGGTTGGACAAACCACTGGTGAATCTGTTATGGCGCCAGCTGTATTGCAGAGTAGCTACGTTTGGAATAGATAAGCGCTGAAAGCATCTAAGTGCGAAACTAGCCACAAGATGAGACTTCCATTGAGGGTCGTAGCAGACTACTACGTTGATAGGTTACAGGTATAAAGGTGGTGACATCATAGCCGAGTAATACTAATCGCCCGAAGCTTTCTCATAGCAGGTAATAATGGTTCATTAGTTCACTGGTTCATTAGTTCATTGGTAGCAATGCTGAAAAACGAGGGAACAAAGCGCTAATGAACCGACAAATACTAATACTGTTGTTTTCTCGATCAAAATACTTCTTTCAATTATGTTTAAGGTTGTTCATTAGTTCACTGGTTCATTGGTAACTAAGCGGTGAGCGATGAGAAACCTAAAAAAATAAGTTGAGGTTACGGTTCATCAAAGGTTGCAAACTATGCACCAATGAACTAATGAACCAATGAACCAATCAACTAAAAATATTCAGGTGCCTATATCGGCGGTGTCCACCTCTTCCCATTCCGAACAGAGAAGTTAAGCCCGCCAGAGCCGATGGTACTGCAGTAAAATGTGGGAGAGTAGGTCGGTGCCAAATCTTACCGTGTCCGCCAATAGGCGGATCAAGAAGCCTTTGTTTTAAACAACAAGGGCTTTCTTGTTTTATGTCGTTTTTTAAAGGCCGCCCCTACGATTTATAAAATGGCGTAGAAAACAACCCAAAAACAGCATTTGCTTTTATGATTACTTGTTTTTAACTTAGATTATATAATGCTGACCTGTAATTAATTACGCGGCGGCATTTTTAACCATTAATCAACCTGAATTACAACCCCTAAATCACAAATTATGAACTACCTTATTTATTGGGCAACATTTATTGTACTGCTGACGCTGGTTTATTTTTTCGATAAAAAATATTTTATGCTTCGCGACAATAGCACCGCAGTGCCCCGGCCCTATAGCTTTTCCCGTGTACAGTTAGCCTGGTGGTCTGTTATTATTTTAGCTGCGTTTATCAGCATAATTATCATTTCAAAAGGGACGGCCCCAACTTTTGATACTTCTACGCTATACCTTTTGGGTATTAGTTCGGCAACTACAGTAGGGGCAACACTTATTGACATTAGCGACCAAACAAATCCAAACGTTACCGGGCTTAGTCAAAACATAAAAGGGGATAATTTTTTCCTGGATATTTTATCAGATAAGAACGGTGTCGATGTCCATCGGTTTCAAACCGTGGTGTTCAATACAGTTTTCGGGCTTTGGTTTATTATTTATGTGCTCAATCATCTTTCCACTGCAGGTACTTCTCCTGATACTGTTATGCCTGTGATAAGCAGCAATAACCTGATTCTTTTGGGTGTTAGTTCGGGGGTATATGCAACCTTAAAAGCAACCGAAAATAAACAGGCGACGGCCAGCACTGCTGCACCTCAGCCAGAGGTCGCACCGGATACGGCAAAACCGCAGGGATAAAATTTAAATATCATGCAAATTACTATAATAGGGGCTTTTTTTGATGCAATGTCCAACCCAAAATATAAGGGCAAAAAACACTGACCCATCTAAGTTTGACCAAGACTTTAGATTTCAGACTTCTGATTCACATCGCGTTCCTTTTCCCTGTGTTTTTCTTTTCGCATCTTTTCCCATTCCATAAATTTTTGTTTTTGGTTATCATCCAAAACGGCTAATACTTGTCTTTGGGTTGAAAGCATAATACTGCGGGCTGCCAGATGATTTTCTTTTTTATCTGCTGAAAGATTGTTTTTCAGGCTGTCCATCCGGGTGGCCCGGTTTAGCATGACGGTATTTATCTGCAATGCCTGGTCAGGACTCAAATTAAGCCTTTTCTGTAATACTTTGGTCATATGGCGGGCATGCTGCTCGGGCGACTTTTGGGTGATCTGCGCCTGGGCCATCACGATGGATCCAATTATAAAGGATGCTGCTAAAATTAACTTTTTCATAAAATTGCTTTTTAATTATTTAAGGCTATGACTTTAACAGCGCATTAAAGTTTAATTAGCAGCAGTTTATAAAAAAACAAAGTAGAGGACGCCTTAGGCTCAAACTCCCGAATTCATTTTTACAAACTCGTCAGTAAATTGCGCAATGTACTTCTCAACGTTGTTCCTGATCTCTTCAAGGTTGCGGCTTTCAACCTGGGCCAGTACCTGCATAAGGAGTAAATTATTTATTTTGCTGTAAGCATAAGTGGATGCGGCATTGCTTAAAAGTTTGGCGTTTAAATCCATTACACGGGCCAGGTCGGCTTTAATTTTATCGTGTTCAGTTTGATCACTCATGATGAAAAAATATTTAATGCGAATATAAGATAAGGTACAAGATTATTTTGAAAAGGTTTTATAAAAACAAAAAACTAAAGGAGCCCTTGCCTTTACAACAATGCTGTCGCCTACTTAAGCTTAATTCAACGCCTGGTAAATCTCAGCAGCAAGCAAGCCGCTGCCACCCCCATAATGTTCCACAATAATAATTTCAGGGTTATGGGCTTTAAACGCAGCGGACAATTTGTCTTCGCTTTCCTTTTCAATCCCGCTGCCCAGCAATACCAGTTTAAAGGATCGCGCATTAAATTGTGTTATCGCTTCTTCGTCAGTAACGGCGCCAGTCGCATTCCATTCGGGATTGTTATTTATCAGCCTTACAATGGTTTGCAGGATTCCTTCGTGCCGGCAGATCACTAATATTTCTGTTTTATTCATTTTCTTTTGGGTGAAAGATAAAAGGTTAAAGGCGAAAGGTAAGAAAAAGAAGAAAGGTTGAAGGACAAACACCTTTAACCTTTCGCCTTTAACCCTTCACCTCCCCTTAAAATTTCATCGGAACTTCCATCAGTAAAAACTCTGCGTCGGTTTCGGCAATGATAGAGAATTTATCAGTGTCCCATATCCCGTAACCATCGCGGGTATTTAAAAGCTGGTCGTTTATTTTTACGTCGCCGCTTAGTACAAAAACGTATACGCCGTTGCCTTTTGCCTTTAAATTATATTCGGTGCTTACGCCTTTGTCGAACTTACCCAAATGGAACCAGGCATTCTGATGGATCCAAACGCCTTCATCATCCGGGTTGGGCGAAAGTATCTGCTGCAGCTTGTTATGCCTGTCTTCCAGGTTTAAAGTGATCTGGTCATACCGCGGCTCTACATTTTTTTTGTTGGGATAAACCCATATCTGCAAAAATTTAACCCGGTGGGCCCTGTCCTTATTATACTCGCTGTGATAAATGCCTGTCCCTGCGCTCATTGCCTGTATATCGCCATTTTTTATAACGGCCACGTTGTTCATGCTGTCTTTATGTTCCAGGTCGCCTTCCAGCGGGATGGAAATGATCTCCATATTATCGTGCGCATGTGTGCCAAAACCCATACCAGCATCAACGGTATCGTCGTTTAATACTCTTAACGCCCCGAAATTCATCCTGTCGGGATTATAATAACTCGAAAAACTAAATGAATGATAACTGTTAAGCCACCCATGACTCGCATGCCCACGGGTTGCGGCTTTATGTAATACTGTTTGTGCCATAATTTTATTTTTAAATTGATAAACAAAGATACGGCAGGATCGATGGGTAGAAAGATGATGTAGGTTAAGAAAATTGGGGAAGTCCATAGTCTATGGTCGATAGTCCATAGAAAATAGTCTATAGTAGGATCAAACTCTTCTTCCATGGTCTATGGACTATCGACCATGGACCATAAAACATCAACTTTTCCGTAACATCTCGCTCCGCATGCGGCTAAAAAACTCGGGGGTGACGCCGATGTAGGATGCGATCTGCTTTTGGGGTAAATGGTCTATCAATGTTGGGTAGCGCTTACAAAATATGCTGTAGCGTTCTTCGGCGGTCAGGCTCATGTTATCGACT
>Ga0206978_1124_pt1 | contig 17434 bp, 17 predicted proteins | sample Alteio_BWMinCont_21_FD_153477 | JGI IMG/M metagenome (GOLD analysis project Ga0206978, IMG submission 153477) | Enriched cells from forest soil in Barre Woods Harvard Forest LTER site, Petersham, Massachusetts, United States -... | ecosystem: Environmental > Terrestrial > Soil > Temperate forest >...
CGTGCAGGGGATAAGGTGGGGTAAAGGTTTTGTAGAGACGCAATACTTGCGTCTCGGACCCTAATTCATGAGCTAATCCTAAAAGCCAACATTTCTTCCTGATAATTTTGCGTCCTGGAACTGAATCTTCAGGAAATTAATCCTGAAATTCTATCATTTCGTTCGGAGACGCAAGTATTGCGTCTCTACAACATCCCATTGTAACAATCCCGTGAACCAATACTTTTTCATGCCAATTTCATTTGTCGCCGGTAAACTTGCAATAACAAATTCTGGATGATGAAACGCGTACCCGCTGCAAATTGGATGTCTTTTAACAATATTCTATATATTGGCGATGATGCCAGGAATTGTATCGTGATCATTGAAAAATTTAATGAGCGCCTGCTCGAAATAGAAAAAAAATATTCGGGGTGGTTCAACAGCGGGAGCTATAAGTATGCGGCGAATGATAAGCTTCAGCACCATATCCATTATCACTTTGAAGGTGGAATAGCCATTTTTAAATTCAAAAATGAGGATGAGATCCCCGCCATCATCCGTAAAGAATGCCTTATCGCCTGCAGGGAACTGGCTTTTGAGCAACTTAATTACGCTTCATAAATCCCTCCACTCCATCTCAAATAAAACAGTACGGACTTTTATTTTTTTTATTATCCTGAAAATCAGGGTGTAATGATATTATCAAAAAAATCTAACATAATATTTGCAACGTACGTTTTTAATACATATCTTTGGTTTATGATGTTGTTTAAAAAAGATACGGACAAAATTATAATACCAACAAAAACCGAAATGGATGTGTTACAGGTACTGTGGAAGCATGGCCCGTCAACCGTACGTTTTGTGCATGATAAGCTGAATGAGCAAAAAGAAATTGTGCAGTATACGTCAACATTAAAGCTGATGCAGGTGATGAAGGAGAAAGGTATGGTTGACAGGGACGAAAGCAATATGAAACATATTTACAGCGCCTCAGTGGAAGAAGATAAGATAAAAGGGAACCTGTTGGGCCGTTTTGTTGATTCGCTGTTCGATGGTTCGGCCAGCAACTTAATGCTCGCATTGCTTGATAATGACAAAACATCGGCAGCAGAACTGCAGAAAATAAAAGAGCTATTAAGTAAAATGGATACGGCTAAATAAAATACGAAATGGACCATGTTTTAATAAGCGCAATAATTGATAAAATGATCCCTGCATTTGGCTGGACGCTGATCCATTCGTTATGGGAGGGGTTGCTTTTTGCCATTATAACCGGTGTGGTTTTAATGCTCACTAAAAAATCAAGCGCTGCTTACCGCTATAACCTGGCGCTGCTTTTATTCGTTGGATTTATTGGCGCATGTGTATTTACTTTTATCCTGGAATGGAATAACAGCGCTGCACCCGGGACATTAAAACCATTAATGCCCGGTAATAGCAGCATCATTGCGCCGGCCTTGTTTTTTAGCAACGCGCACGGCATTAAACAATTGGTTAAAACGTTAACCGATTATTTTTCGGCAAATGAGCCGCTGCTGGTATTAATTTGGTTCATTATTTTCCTCTTTAAAAGTGTAAAAATGATGGCCTGCCTGGTTTACAACCAGCAGATCAGGACCCGGCAGGTATCCCAGCCTTCAGAGTTTTGGGTTAAAACTGTAGCTGCCTTTGCAGAAAAATTACAGATCAAGAAAGCTGTCAGGTTATTACAATCAGGCTATATTAAAATGCCGGTCGTAGTAGGTCATTTAAAACCCATCGTTCTTATCCCTGCCGGTATATTGGCAAGCCTGCCTGCTGAGCAGGTTGAAGCCATTTTATTGCACGAGTTGGCCCATATCCGCCGTAACGATTACTTTGTTAATTTCCTTCAAAACATTGCTGAAACTGTGTTTTTCTTTAATCCGGGATTGTTATGGATATCATCTATATTGAGGGAAGAGCGCGAAAACTGCTGCGATGATATCGCATTGGAACAAACCCAAAATAAAGTAGGCTTTGTACAGGCCCTAATTAGCTTTAAGGAGCATGAAATGTATGGCTCAAGTTACGCTGTTGCTTTTCCCGGTAAAAAGAACTACCTGCTGCGCAGGGTAAGCCGCATCATGAGCAATAAAAACATGAATTTCGGCCCCGGCGAAAGGCTGTTTTTTATTTGTAGCATACTTATACTTTCGGCACTGATGACGGCGGCATCGGTAGCGCAGATCAAAGAATACGCAAAAACCGGTTTTGGGAAAAGCCATGCTGTTGCTGCACCTGTGGTCGTAGTCAGTCAAAAATCGGTCTCTGTAACCTATTCTGCCGCTATAAAGGCAGTGAGAGCCAAATTAAAACACGCGCAGGCAAAAGCCAGGTTGGAAATGCAAAGCGACATAGCCGTCATAACGGAAAAAACTGGGCCTGCTGAGGCTATAAGTACAATAGCACAGCCAATAGCGCCGGTAAATAATCAACCGAAGGCTTCAGACCAGGAAGAAGCAGAGAAAGATCAAATACAGGCGCGAAAAGACCAGGCCCAGGCTAAACTTGACCAGGCGGAGGCGATAAAAGACCGGGCGGACGCATTAAAAGACCAGCAGCAAGCGCTTAAAGACCAGGCGCAAGCGCTGATTGACCAGGCGCATGCGAAAGCAGAACAGGATGGGCTGAAGGGCAAAGAACAGGTACGCACGGAGAAAAAGCAGGAACGGGTAATTGTGAACGAAGAGCAGGCCCGCTTAAACCAGGAACAGGCTATCCGCAATAAGGAACAAGCGCGGCGAAATCAAATTCAGGAACAAAGGAACCTTGACCAGGTAGCACGCAACCAGGAACAAGCAAAGAAAAACCAGCAACAGGCGCTCAAAAACCAGGAACAAGCGCGGTTAAATCAAATACAGGAACAGAAAAACCGGGAGCAGGCGGAGAAGAACAACGTAAGCGTACAATAATAAAACAATAAGCAAATAGTAAAACCCAGGTAATAAATGCGGTAAGCGCAACCGTACATATTACCCCGGCTTCGTTATAAACTCAAAATTTCGAACTTTTTAAATACTGCTTTAAGGCGGAATGGTACTCTATTGTCCAATTTTTTAAATTAAAATCAATAAAATGAAAACGAATTACATTAAATGCGGCCTATGGCTGATGGCGGCGTTGCTGGCCACATTCGCGGCAAAAGCGCAAACAAGTGCACCGGGTAAAACGGCTTATAATAGCGGCAGTTATAATAGCTATGACAGGATCAATACCGAAAATGGAAAACAGGTTGAAACTATACAGGCGTATATAGATGACAAGCAATACAAAATGGAGCTGGTTAACGATAAAATGACCGGGCTGTACGTGGATGGCGTAAAGATAGCAGCTGTCGATTGGGATAAATACGGCGATGCGATAGCCGCGATCCGCGAACAGATCAGGAAAAACAAGATACAGGCTTTACGCAACCAGGAACAAGCCGTCCGCAACCAGGAACAGGCCAAGAAAAACCAGGAACAGGCTGTCCGCAATCAGGAACAAGTACAAAAGAACCAGGAACAGGCTGTCCGCAACCAGGAACAGGAACAAAAGAACCAGGAACAGGCTGCCCGGAACCAGGAGCAGGCGGTGCGCAACCAGGAACAGGCGGTGCGCAACCAGGAACAGGCGAAGAAAAATCAATTGCAGGCAGAAAAAAATCGGGTACAAGCCGAAGAGAATGAGCGCCGGATGAAACAAATGGTGCAAGACCTGGTAGCCGATAAAATAATACCCGACGAAAATAGCCTGCACGATTTAACCATCAATGCTAATGGCATGACAGTAAACGGTGTTAAACAGCCCGATAATGTGTTTAAAAAGTACAAAGAGAAATACGACAATTTTTCGATGGGCGATTTTTCTTATCACAACTGAAAAACCCTCTGATGGCCGTGAGTAAAAAGGGTTTAATCTTTAGTAAAATATGAGAGCAATTTATATAAAAACAGGCATACTGCTAATCGGAATGTTGGTAATGTCGCCCGCAGTTAAGGCGCAGCGTGTTGCCGACAGATTAGACAGCCTTATGCTTGCGCTACATGTTCGGGGGCAATTCAACGGCAGTGTCCTCGTTGGCGTCAGCGGCAAAATGGTATATGAAAAGGCTTACGGAAAAGCTGATTTAAGCAGCGACGAAGATTTTACTACCGCAACGCCTTGTTACCTTGCTTCGGTTTCCAAGCAATTTACTGCTATGGGGATAATGATGCTGGAGGGGAAGAAATTATTGGATTTTAATGATCCGCTTTCAAAATACTTTCCCGAATTTCCGTCGTATGCGCAAACAGTTACTATCCGGCATTTATTAAACCATACTTCCGGGATAGTTAACTATGAGAATCTTGGTATTGACCATTTCGGGATAACAAATAAGGACGTATTTGAAAGTTTGGTCAAACAGCCGGCTTTACGATTCAAACCAGGCGATAAATATGAATACAGCAATTCGGGCTATGTTCTTTTAGCACTGATTATTGAAAAGGTATCCGGAACGTCTTTTTCTGGATTTATGGAGAAGAACATATTTCAGCCGTTGGGCATGCATGATTCATTTGTTTGTGATAAAACAACCCCCAGGACAAAACTAAGGGAGAAGGCTTATGGTAAATTCAACGATATAAGCCAATATGAGGGGGGCGCTGTAGGTGATGGCGGTATATTTTCCTCTGTGGATGATTTGTTTAAGTGGGATGCAGCACTTTACGGTGAAACGCTTGTCAGCCAATCAACGTTAAGTAAAGCTTTTAGCCCGGCGATGCTGAATAATGGAACAACCTCACCATATGGTTTTGGCTGGATGTTAAAAAACGAAAATGGAGAACAAATTGTTTACCATACCGGCGGATCGGGCGGCTTCAGGACATTTATCGAACGCCAATTAACTCATCAAAACACCATCATCATTTTAACCAATATTGAAAACTCTCCCCGCATGGAAATCAGGAACGCTATTGTAAATATCCTGGCGAACAAGCCCTATACGCTTCCTAAAATCTCCATAGCAACAGAAATGTATAAGATCAGGAACGAAAATGGGATTGATTCCGCTATAAACTTTTACAATTTCAATAAGCTGCGACATCCGGGCATTTATGATTTCGGAGAACAAGAATTAAATTTATTAGGCTATAAGCTCTGGTTGATAAATAAAATGGACGAAGCAGTTGCAATTTTCAAGTTGAACGTGGCAGCCTATCCAGCATCATCAAATGCTCATGAAAGTTTAGGAGAAGCCTATCTTGAGCGGGGTGATAAGCAAATGGCTGCGGAGAGTTTTAATAGATCGTTAAGCATTGATCCGCAGAATTCTGATGCGATCAGGATGTTAAAAAAAATAAATCAACAATAAAAATCAACAATAAAATGAAAACAAAATTTTTAAAATATAGCCTGCTTTCAATGCTGGCTACGCTAACGGTAATTACTTTAAAAGCACAACAAACTGCTTATGACCAATCGGAACTCTACAATAATTATGATGTTATCGGGAAGGATGCCTCGGGCCGGACAGTAGAAACTTTTCACACTTTTTACAAAGACCATGAATATAAGCTTAAATCAGTAGGTGGTAAAATAACCTCTTTATATGTTGACGGGGTAAAAATACAGCCCGATAAATACGCGCAGTATGAGACGGTGATTAGCCATATAAAAGAGCAGATAAGGCTTGACCGTATCCAGGCACGTAAAGACCAGGCGCAGGCGTTAAAAGATGAGGCTCAGGCGCGAGTCGATCAGAAGCAGGCAATGAGAGACCAGGAGCAGGCGGAAAAAGACCGGCAGCAGGCAGAAAAAGAACAGGTGCAGGCTAAAAAAGACCAGCAAGACGCATTGAAAGACCAGGCACAGGCAAAACTCGACCAGGAGCAAGCCGTGAAAGACCAGGAGCAAGCCGTAAAGGACCAGGCGCAGGCAAAGCTGGACCAGGAACAGGCTGTAAAAGACCAGGCGCAAGCCAAATTAGATCAAAAACAAGCCGAAGAAGATCAACGAATGATGAAAGAAATGATCAGTGATTTGATAAAAGACGGTATTGTGCCCGATGAAAAAAGTTTATATGCCGTAACGCTGAATTCAAGCGAAATGACGGTAAATGACAAAAAACAGCCAGAAGAAGTTTATAAACGCTATAAAGAAAAGTACAGCAGGTGGGCTGGCAACAATTTTTCTTATAGCGACGGCCCTTACAATTCCAGGGGGATTCACATGAGCAGGCGTGAGGAATAAAATTGTATCTGCAGTTAGTATCATAAATAATAAAAATACTTTAGGCAGGGATTGATGGTTATAAAACCCATCGGTCCCTGCTTATTTTTATAAGTATTTTTACTTCCGGTATCATATATGTAACCTTATGAATTAATAAACCGTAGAAAAAGGCATTATTTGATAAGTTAATTCAACCCAACCAAAATCATGGAACACAAATTAAATGCCTTTAAAGCAGACTTTTACAATGTATTTGTAAAAGGCGACGCAGATGAGCTCCAGATGGCGCGAGTATTTATTATACTTGCTATTCCGCTAATGGTTTGCTTAATAGTGCTTCAATTCATTATCATAGCAGGAATTTGAAAAAATAAACGCCTTCAATGCAATGCGTTAAATTCGAAATTAAAGTTTCGTCATAAAAGCAAAGCAGCTACTGCATTTCTGCGGCAACTGCTTGCTCCTAACTAATTAACTAAACTGATGACGTTTTTATTTTGATTTATTATTTCTCAGCGCACCGGGGTATTTGTGAAACAGATCAAAGGATGTAAAATTGATATTGGGATAGTAAAACAACGTTTCGAGATCAAAATAGCCCATCATATTCAATGAAGATGATCGCTCCAAAAATTGCCCGACAGGGTTATTTTTAAAATCGAATTTCGAATCTGAAGCCTGGGACACCATCCTGACGGCTTTATTTTGTTTATTTATTGTGGGATTGTTAAGTGCAGGATGAGGCGAATGCCGGACTGCTTTACTATCGTTCAACGTAAGCAGTTCAGCACATTTTATAAAAGCGAACGCTGATCCAAAAATAAGCATGGAGTGAAGTAAAAATTGTTTCATAAGTTCAATAATATATCCAACAAAACAATTTACTATTTCGGGCTTTATGATAGATAGTTAAGTTGTGATGACTTGTAAACAATAATCCTGCCAGACGAGGTATAAAAAGGTAAAATCTCATGCCATAAAAACCATTAATTGGCAGCCGTTTTACCTGTACCCCATGGCCTGCAGGTTAAACAGTTCGGCATACCGGCCGTTTTTCAGGATAAGCTCCTGGTGGCTACCAATTTCAATGAGCTCCCCTTTTTCCAGCACCAGTATCCTGTCCGCCATCCGTACGGTGCTGAAACGGTGCGAGATAAGCACAGCCGATTTGCCTTTTGTAAGTTCGGCAAAGCGTTCAAATACCATATATTCGGCACGTGCGTCGAGGGCCGAGGTGGGTTCGTCCAGTATTAATAGCTGCGCATCACGCATATAAGCCCTTGCCAGGGCAACTTTTTGCCACTCGCCGCCCGACAGTTCTACACCCTGTGCAAATCGTTTCCCTAATTGTTGATCGTAAGCGCCGGGTAATTTGGCGGCCAAAGTATCGGCAAGACTTTGTTTAGCTGAGGCTTCGATCAGGGGCCGGTTAAACTGCTGGCCGATATTACCCACCGCTATATTTTGTGCAAAGGTCATCTGGTAACGCAGGTAGTCCTGGAAAATGATCCCCACGTTGAGACGAAGATCGGCCAGGTCATAATCGCGCAGGTCGGCGCCGTCTAACATTATGCGCCCTTCGGTAGGGTCGTATAGCCGCGCCAGCAATTTTACAAGTGTAGTTTTACCGGCGCCGTTTTCGCCCACCAGCGCCAGTTTTTCGCCGGGATACAGGGTAAAACTCAAATGGCGGTTGGCCCAGCGGTCGGAATTTGCATAGCGGAAACCAACATCTTCAAAGGTAAAGCCATGCTTTATTGTTTTTGGAAAAGGCAGTGGATTATCCGCCAGCTTTATTTTTGGTTGGATGTCGAAAAACTCAAAAAAATCGCGCAGGTAAATGGCGCCCTGCGAAACAGATGTAAAACGGCTCAAAATACCTTCGAGCAGGGTACGCAACTGCCTGAATGAACCGGCTAAAAATGCTAGCTGGCCAATGGAAACGCTGCCGTCAACTGCCCTGATAATAATCACCACATAAGCCGCATAATACCCGATACTGCCGAGCATGGCAAATAATGTTCCCCATAACGATCGTTTTGTGGCCAGTTTTTTGTTGTCAAGATAGAACTTAGTCGATAATTGCCTGAAACGCTCAATAATAAAACCTGACAGATCAAATATCTTTACTTCTTTGGCGGTTTCATCGCTGGCGCCGAGGTAACGGATATAATCCAGCTCGCGACGTTCGGGCGTTTGGCCGCGGGTGAGCGCATAGCTTTGGTCATTAAAATACGATTCCCCTAAAAATGCAGGAATTATGGCGATCAGCAGCAAAATAATAAGCCAGGGGTTAAAAATCATTAGTCCTGCGGCAAGGAAACCCATGGTGATCAGGTCCTGTACCTGGCTCATCACCTGCGAAAGCAGCAGCGTACGCCCGATAGTTTGCTGGCGGGCGCGCTCCAGTTTGTCATAAAATTCAGCATCCTCAAACTGGTCAAGGTCAAGCGTGGCGGCATGCGCCATTATTTTTACGGAAGTGTGGTTGCTGAACAGATCGCCCAGCAAAGCATCCATTAAAGTAATTGCCCTGCTAAGGGCATCGGTTAATATGGCTAATCCAAATTCAATTCCCACTAATTGCCACAAATGATAGGTGCTTATGGTATGGTTATGACTAAGGACAATCACCTGGTCGATGATGAGTTTACCCACATAAAGCAAGGCCACCGGCATTGCTGATCGCACGACCCGCAAAATAGCGTTAACAACCGTTAACCAAGGGCTGGTTTGCCATACCAGTTTAAAAAAAGCAGGCAGGTTGCGCAGCGCGGCCAGTCGTTCTTTTAAAGTTAAAGGTTCGGTACGTACATTTTTGGGCGGGCGGGTGTTCAAGGGGTGTCCTTCTGATTAATAATACATGTAAAATTAGAAAATTTATGGGTAGCTTAAACGTGAGCAGGATTTTGTGAGGGAATGATGACAAACCGCCAAGCACTATAAAGTAAAGAAATTGGTAGCTAAAGGATTAATTGCCTTCCCGAAACTAATCACAATAAAAATCTCCTATTTTTGCCGCCATATCCACAAAATATGAGCGCCTCCCTAAAAAACAAATTCGACAGTATAATTTTCGACCTCGATGGTACCCTTTGGGACAGTACCGGTAATGTGGCCATAGCCTGGCAGGAGGCTGTAGAACAGGTGGATTATGTTGATGAGGTAATGACGCGCGAAAAAATACGGGCGGTTACAGGTATGGCCTATAATGTTATTTTTGATACCATGTTCCCTTACCTCGATACGGAAAAGCGGAATGAATTGATGGAGATTTGCGCCAAAAGCGAGCTCGAAATGCTGAACTCCAAAGGCGGCGAACTTTACCCGGCGCTTGATGAGACCCTCGCTTACCTTTTTGGCAAATACAAGCTGTTTATCGTAAGTAATTGCCAGAATGGTTACATCGAAACGTTTTTACACATAAGCCAGATGGCGCATTATTTTATGGGCCATCAATGTTATGGCACAAAAGGGAACCCTAAATCCGAAAATATAAAAGACATAGTAAACGATCATCATCTCGCCGCCCCTGTTTATGTGGGCGATACCATGGGTGATTTTGATGCTGCAAAAAAAGCGGGCGTTCCCTTTATTTTTGCGAATTATGGATTTGGGGCGGTTGAAAGCGGGCAGATTGCAACGATAAGTGCTTTTGGGGAGTTGGTGGAGTTGCTGTGAGGCGATTTAATTCAGTATTTATGGTGATAATTTCTCAATTTCTTCAATAGTGAGCCCGGTAATATCAGCAATTAGTTTAATATCTAAGCCGCTTTCTATCATCTTAAGGGCGGTGTCTTTTATACCCTTTTCAATGCCTTTTTCAATACCTTCTTCGATACCTTCTTTCCGACCCTTCTTTTCGGCCATATCCAATAAAAATTCTTCAATACCCATTGTCGTACTCCTTTTTGTTAAAATGGAAATCCCTTGTTCAAATTTAGCTAACATTTCCGTATTTTCAAAATCCAGGTAATGACGTAGAAAGCTCATCAACTTGCGTATCTTTTCTTTTGGCATTTGCTTGTTTAGCAAGCGCTTTGCCAAATCGTGGGCCAGGTCTATCAATTGCGGTACTTTCAGCGCCGGACGGGAGAGCGACAATTTGGCCGTAAGTACGGCCATGGCGAAGGGATTATTACTTGATTCTAATTCCGTATCGTCCTGCTCTGTAATTTTATAGGTATTGTACGTATAATATACCCTGGTGCCTAAAAAGTCCCTTTCGTAATGTTTGGGATGGAAATTTTTGTTGGTGTCTGCAAAAATGGCAAAGGCGGTAATAGGTTTATCGTATTTATCTAATATCCGGTAATAATACTGGAACATGCGTTTTGCAAAATCCTTGTCGGTATAGCCCTGCACTTCCACATGCACTAAAATCCATTCCTCGTCACCTTCGCGGGTAAATACTTTTACAAGTTTATCAACATACCGCACTGAATAATCATCGGTTTCCGGTGGGAAAAGCTGCTCCAGTTCCTTGTCCAAATATTCAAAACCCTTGCCGATATCGAATAGCTTATCCGCTTCAGGATAGAAAAAGCGCAGAAAATCATCAAAAAAATCTTCTAATGCGGCTTTCCAGAGTATGTCGTTACGTTTCATATAGATACATTAAGCTTTAAATCAAAGGTATAAGATTTGTCTTTAAGAGATGACAAATCATTGAATTCACGCTCGTTGCGAAAAACTGCTTATATTGCTAAATCCAATAATCCATCGATCAAGAAACGACTATGGTCATTAACTCCTACCCCTCCTTATTAAAACCGACAGATATCGAGTTGTTTAAATTCAACGATAAAACTGTTGAAATCCCCAAAGCTATTTTAACTTTCAAGCAATGGAACGGCACTCCCATAGCTAATACATTTGGCGGTAAACCTTTAATCGATTTTGATGGAAAGCCAATGTTTGCCGAATTGGCTGTAATGAAACTATTTAAAATTTCTGGCTGGCAAGCCAGATGGATTGAGACCTATGGCGCCAATCTTAAAACTCCATTCCACTTTTCTGATTGGATAGATGGCAAACTTCTCGAACAATCCCACGATCCAATTCAAGATGAAGATATTTCAAAGCTATTAAACGACATTGCGTTATTAAATGGCACAAACTATTTTTCGGGTATTTGGGATGTGGTTGGATGGTTCAATGGCCACTGCGTATTTGCAGAATCCAAAAGAGCAAAAAAGGACAAATTAAGAAATACACAGTATAATTGGTTGTCAAGTTGCATTCGTTTTGGTTTGAAACCAGATAATTTTTTAGTCGTTCAATGGGATTTTATTTGTTAGTCATTATTGGTGTTTACGAGTTTAAATTTCTTATCTAAATTTCGAACTAAATAGTTTTGTGTGAGTTTTAGTCAACATATCATTGTGGAATTTTCTAAATTTATCCGATCAATTTCCTATTTATGGCAACAAATAATTTTTCCCGCCGCAGTTTTATAAAAACAGGAGCGATAGCCGCTGGGGCATTGGCTTTAGGCCCCGCCTTGACATCGCTGGCTGCATCAAAACCCGGCAAAAGGCTGGGTGTTGCTTTGGTTGGTTTAGGCAATTATAGCGGGGGGCAATTGGCGCCAGCTTTACAGCATACCCAAAACTGTTACCTGGCCGGGATAGTTACCGGTACGCCCGCCAAAGCGGTTGACTGGGCAAAACGGTATAATATCCCGCAAAAAAATATTTATAATTATAATACTTTTGATGAGATAGCCCTTAACCCGGATATTGACATTATTTACGTGGTGCTGCCGGTATTCCTGCATAAAGAGTTTACCATAAGGGCGGTCCAGGCGGCCAAGCATGTGATCTGCGAAAAGCCGATGGCGCTGAATGCCGGTGAATGTGCAGAGATGATCGCCACCTGCAAAAAGGCAAATCGCTTGCTTTCCATTGGCTATCGCCTACATTTTGAGCCGCATAATATGGACGTTATGCAATTGGGGCAAAAACATGCATTTGGTAAAGTGACAAAAATAGATACCGGCAACGGCTTTACCTATGGTGGCGACCCCAATGCCTGGCGTTTAAAAAAGAAGATGGCAGGCGGCGGCGGACTGATGGATATGGGCATTTACAGTATACAGGGCACACGTTATACGCTGGGGCAGGAGCCTGTTGCAGTTAAAGCCACGCAGGAAAAAACAAAGCCTGATCTTTTCAGGGAGGTTGACGAAACTGTATTTTGGGAACTGGAATTCCCGGGAGGGTTTAGAACTACCGGCAAATCAAGCTATAACCATGATTGGAGCTACCTGAAAGTTGAAGAAGAACATGGCAAATTTGAGCTTGGCCCGGCATTCGGTTATAACGCAATTGATGGTAGTGTTAACGGCAAGCAGATGCCCTACCCGCAAATTATTCAGCAAGCCGCCCAGATGGATGACTTTGCACTTTGCGTGACCCAAAATAAATCGTCCCGTGTACCAGGCGAAGAAGGCTTAAAGGATATGAAAGTGGTAGACGCTATTTACCGGAGTCTTAATTCCGGGAAATGGGAGAAGATTGTGTGAGTGATTAGAGGTTAGAGACTGGAGATTAGTTAACTTTATCTAAGAAATTAGTCCCTAATCTTTTATCTTTAACCGCTATTTTTAACTAATCTCTAATCAACTAACCTCTAATCACTAAACCATGTTTTTCCCTGAAGATTTTCTACATTATGTTTGGAAGTTCCGGCTATTTGACCGTGTTAACCTGCAAACCAATGATGGCGAAGAACTGGAGATTTTATCGGCGGGGCTTCATAATTCTAATTCCGGGCCTGATTTTCATAACGCGAGGATCAGGATAGGGGATACTGTTTGGCAGGCAATGTGGAAGTACACCTATCATCATCAGACTGGCAAAAACATGGCCATACTACTGATAATGCCTATGACAATGTGATACTGCATGTGGTTTATTGTGATGATGAGCCCTTGGTGTTAGCTAATGGCCGCCGTGTCCCTACGCTTGAGTTGCAAAACCGCATCCCGGCTGATCTTTATAACCGGTATCATACCCTTATTTTCGGCAACCAGGCCATTATCCCTTGCGAGGCAAGTATTGGTTCGGTAGATGACATTACCCTGTACAACTGGCTCACAAGGGTGTTGGTTGAAAGATTGGAAAAGAGGTCGGCGACAGTGTTTGATGCCTTAAACAAAAACCGCGGCGATTGGGAGGAAACCTTTTACCAGTTCCTGGCAGCAAATTTCGGCTTTAAAACAAACGCGCTGCCTTTTGAGCTTTTGGCCAAATCATTGACACAAAATATCCTGGCGAAACATAAAAACAATCCACTGCAAATTGAGGCGCTGCTATTTGGGCAGGCGGGTTTTTTGAATGGCGATGTGGCCGATGAATATCCGCGAAAGCTGAAAACGGAATATGAATTCCTGCAAAAGAAATATAAGCTAATCCCCATTGAAAATCATTTGTGGAAATTTATGCGCTTGCGGCCTCAAAATTTTCCCACCATCAGGCTGGCGCAATTCGCGGCGCTTGTTGTACGATCGAACCATTTGTTTTCAAAACTATTGGAGATCAAAGACGTAAAAGGGCTCAGAGATTTGTTTACAGAAATAAAAGTGAATCCCTATTGGGAAAATCATTACCGTTTTGATGCTGAATCGGCCCCATTGTCAAAAAACCTGGGGCAGGCCTCCATAGATATTTTGCTGCTTAATACTTTGGCATTATTTTTATTCAGTTATGGTAAACATAACCAAATTCAGCATTATATAAACCGGAGCCTGCAGCTATTAGAATATTTACCCAGCGAAAACAATAAAATTGTTGCAGATTTTACTAACTTAGGGGTCAAAATAAAAACTGCTTTTGAATCGCAGGCTTTGCTTGAGTTAAAAAATAACTACTGTAATTATAAAAAATGCCTGCACTGCGGCGTTGGCAATAAAATATTAAAACTGGCGTGAGATGTTGCAAAGGATTATAACTTTTTTTGAACGATATTCATTTGGTGTTTGTACCTATCTTGGCGAAAAATTTAACGTTTCAATCGCTAAGATCAGGTTGTTTTTTATTTATTCCTCCTTCCTGGCCGTAGGGTTCCCACTTATATTCTACATATTCGCAGGCATAGTACTCGATATCCGCAATTATGTAAAACGGGTGCATACAAGAGTTACCGATTTGTGATTTCGGAATTCCGATTTTTCGCGATTGTTTGTTTTCAGCGGCGCTCAAGAGGGCATTCGCCGTTTCGGATTTAATTTAATTATTTTTCAGGACTCAAATGCATTACCTGTCCACCCCCTGATGCAAGAACAATATTCATCACGGCCTCCTTTTTAATATGCTTTACGTCCTTTACGAGGTGATTTAAGTCCGGGTCTGATGACGGCGCATCGCTCCATATTTCAGCAGTGTAGTTGCCTTCGGGGAGAAAATCAAAAGCTTTGGTTATGGTACGCGAATCATGGTTGGTAATTGCGCCGATATACCAGTCACTGCCTTTGCGGCGGGCAATGGCAAGCCACTCGCCGGGTTTGGCATCAATTACATGGGTTTCGTCCCAGGTGGTGGGCACCTTTTGTATAAATTCAAAGCCCGGCTGGTCAATATAAGCCACCGGGTCATCGCAAGCCATTCCCAAAGCATTTTCAAGCACCACGTACATGGCCAGCATGTGGCAGCGCGTGCCCATTACAAACGGGCGTGTGTAATGGATCTTAAATTGCGCCGGCGACGCCGCCCTAAAACCTCCTAAGTGATAATCGGTTGAGCCTGCCAGCAAACGGGTAAAAGCAATATTAATGTCGGCATCGGGGGTTACCCAGTTACTCCATTTATCATTTTCGTAGTTCAGCGTGCCCTCACGGGTAAATTCGTTGGGCCAGGTGCGGCTTTCACCGGTTGGTTTGTAGGCGCCATGAAATTGAATATGCAAATGGTGCTGCGCCGCCTTTTGCAATATTTCTTCCTGCATGTTTACCATTTCCTGGTCGTCTCGGTCCATAAAATCGCACATCAGGCCTTTTATGCCCCACTTTTCATATTGTGCGAACGTTTCGTCAAGTTTTGGATATAAAGCATAAAAATGCACCCATACCCTTATGCCAACCCCTTTTTTAGCGGCCGAATCGCATATTTGCTGCATATCCAAACCAGGAACGGCTTTCGACGGGTCGGCATGCGGCCCTGGCTGAAAACCTGCGCCGTCATTAACATACCATTCGTGCAGGCCATATTCAACAACTGAATGGTATTCGATACCATATTTAGCGCAAAAATCAACATAGTACATATTGGTTACGTAGTTGTTGCCGGGTGCGTTGATGGTATCGGGCACCACATCCCCGTTCCACCAGGGAAAGGTCGTTTTGCCGGGCTTCAACCATGATAGGTCTTTTATTTTACAAGGCTCGCTCAAATTGGTAAGGATATTTGATTCGATAAATGCGCCAGGCTGGTCGCTGATCATCATTACCCGCCAGGGGCTGTTATGCGGCAGCGTCCCCTTTACTTTTATTTCGGTTTGATGGGGCAGGGGAGACAGGCGGCTTTCAATTACGCCATTATGTTTCATCAGGTACATGCCGGCATAATCATGCAGTGCTGCTTCGGTAATAGCCATATAAACGTTGTTCGGGAATTCAAACAAAGCAGGCATATCCATTAAAGTATCCGCCTTTAAATGGTTAAGATCAATTTTTGTATAAAGCCCTTCGTGCGATGTGGTATAATTTTCGCGCAAAAGGGCGGTAACTACCGGGTTTTGGGTAAGGTTAAACGAGTCGGTTTCATCAGTCACGTTGATATTGGCGGCCCATTGGTCTTGTTTTGGGATCACATAACGGAAAGCTGCTCCATCATTAAATACGCGTATTTCTATGTCGAGCGTTCTTTTAGCACCGGTTCGTTCCATTGCCGATACAATAATACGGTTGCTTTCGCTGTGTACTTTGCTGGTTTTGCCTATAATGAGGTCATAATCTTCTGCTAATTTTTCGCGGATGGCCGATGTAAAGGTCAGGTTATTGTTAAACAAGCCGCCCTCCTTGAAGCTAATGTTCATTCTTGAACTATCAACCACCAATACCCCTTTATAGGCAACCCTGTAATACAGCCCATTATTATCAGTGCTTAGCCAGAGCTTAATTTTGGCGTCGGGCGATGTAATAAAAACGGTCTTTTTTGCAAATGCATTTGCCACGGTTAGCAAAAAGATAACGAAGGTTAAGCGGGTAAAAGCAGCCATATATTCACGTTTAACAGGCAGTTAAAGCAATAAATGTAAGCTATTTATTATTCAGACAATCATAAAGGGAAAAATTTTTCGTTAACGGAAGGAATTTGGATCAACGATATTACGGGGTACTTGGCTCAACCTAAAATGCAGGCCGTTGCAAGCTGACCACATATTTATTTCTCCCTCCCGTTTTAGCGGAAAGGCCGCTTCGTACCCCGTAATGACGTTTTTGGTAATATAATATGGTTTATATCACAACAGCTTCCCTGTCCTTACGGCGTCCTGCAGGTTGCTTACCCTGAACCGCGGTTTGTAAATACGGTTCGACAAACGCTTAACCCACTGCATTTTGTACCCGAATACCGCTTTAATGATCTTTACACTTGCCGAGCCGGTGGGGTAACCGTATTTATACCAGCTGAACTTTGATTGGTCGATATGGAACTGTTCAGCAAATTCTGCAATGAAAAGATCGATCTCGATATCAACTATATCCAGGTCAAGGTCGATACTGGTATCCAGGCTTAAGGCACGCGGGTCAACCTCCCTGATCTTGTACCTGGTACAGTAGTCGACAATAAAATTTCTTAACTGGGGATGTATCTCTTCCATCTAAATAAATAGTGTTCGGATCATTTGTTATATGAGACGACAATATTTTAGGAAGGTTGCATCATTTTGATGCTTTTTTTGAGAAAACAATGGAAATTTTTAAACACTCTTCTCCAGCACAACCAATTCAATAGGCTGTTTGGCCGCGCCAAATTTTTCGTGCACATGAAACGGCTGGGTTTCGCCGGTTGCTTTAAAGCCGCGCCGCTTATACCAGCTGATCAGTTCGTGTCGGATGCTGATCACAGTCATGGTTAAGGTATGGCAGCCCAATTGTTTTCCATAGGCTGCGGCAGCAAGCAGCAATTCTCTGCCCAGGCCCTTGCCCTGCAGCAGGGGTGAAACGCTGAACATCCCCACGTAAAGTTTAGGGCCGCGTATCTCCAGGTAAACACTGCCGGTTATTTCGCCG
>Ga0206978_1129_pt1 | contig 16989 bp, 18 predicted proteins | sample Alteio_BWMinCont_21_FD_153477 | JGI IMG/M metagenome (GOLD analysis project Ga0206978, IMG submission 153477) | Enriched cells from forest soil in Barre Woods Harvard Forest LTER site, Petersham, Massachusetts, United States -... | ecosystem: Environmental > Terrestrial > Soil > Temperate forest >...
GATTAAGGCTTCGCGGTCTTCGCGAGCGGCCAGCGGGGGATTCATTTTGTAGCGCGAGTCGTACTGGACGTCTTCGTCGATTAACGTGAAATGGTGCGGAGTGACTTCGCAGGTGACGTGGAGGCCGCGCTGCTTGGCCCAGCGGACTTGCTCGAGAGAGGCTTTCGCGGAGAGATGGGCGACGTGAAGGCGCGCGCCGGTGAGTTCGATGAGTTGAACGTCGCGGGCGACGCAGACGGATTCCGCAGCGGCGGGCATACCACGCAGACCGAGACGCGAGGACGTGACGCCTTCGCGCATGACGGCGCCGGCCGCGAGGGAAACATCTTCGGAGTGTTCGATCACGGGAATGTCGAGTGAGCGGCAATACTCCATGACTTGACGAGTGAGTTTGGCAGTGGCGATGGGTTTGCCGTCGTCAGAAACAGCTACGATGCCGGCTTCTTTCATGGCGGCGATTTCGGCGATGGCTTCGCCTTTGCTGCCGACGCTGGCGGCGCCGATGGGCCAGACGCGAACGCCTGCGGCGGTTTTGGCGCGGTCGAGAATGAAGCGCGTGACGCTGGCGTTGTCGTTGACAGGCTTGGTGTTCGGCATGCAGCAAACGGCTGTGAAACCTCCGCGAGCTGCGGAGCGAGTCCCTGTCTCGATCGTCTCCGAGGATTCCTGGCCCGGCTCGCGCAGATGTGCGTGAAGATCGATGAAGCCTGGGGCCACGATCAAACCGGTGGCATCGAAGATGTCGGCGTTTTTGTAATCGTTCGTGAGTTTGCCCGGCGCGGCGAGTTCAATGATTTTTTCACCGTCCAAAAGAATATCCTGCGCGGAGTCGGTTTTCGAAGCGGGGTCGATGACGCGGCCGTTTTTAATCAGAAGCATGCGAGAGGTCCTTTTTATCGGTGGAGCGGCGGTTTCGCTGCGGCGGCGCTTCTTCTTTTGGGACGGTTGCGGGATCCGAGCCGTCCTCTGTTGGGCCGGAGATTAGCAGGAAGAGAAGCGCCATGCGCACGGCTATGCCGTTGGTTACTTGCTCGAGAACGCAGGACTGCGGACCGTCGGCGACTTCTGGCGTGATTTCGCTGCCGCGATTCATGGGGCCGGGATGGAGGACGAGCGCGTTTGGCTTCGCCAGGCGAAGGCGCTCGGCGTTGAGCTGGTAGCCGAGAACATAATCTTCGTTGGAAATGGATGGTTCGTGCATGCGCTCGGTCTGCACGCGAAGGACGAGGACGACGTCAGCATCTTCGAGAGCTTCTTCGAGTTTGAAGACGCGGCGGATAGACACGCCGGGAGCACCGATTTTTTCGAGTTCGCGCGGAACCCACATCGCTGGGCCGCATAGTGTGAAGCGGCAGCCAAATTTTCCGAGGAGATGAATGTTGGAACGGGCGACGCGGCTGTGCTGGAGGTCTCCGAGGATGGTGACGTTGAGATTGTCGATTTTTCCGAGGCGGTCGCGAATGGTCAGCGCATCGAGAAGGCCTTGCGAGGGATGTTCGTGCGTGCCGTCGCCAGCATTAATGACAGGAATATCCAGGTGGCGCGCGACAAAATCAGCCGCGCCTGAGGACGCATGGCGCATAACCAGGCAATCAGGCTTCATGGCGTCGAGCGTTTGGACCGTGTCGAGAAGAGATGGTGTCCGCGCCGAGGCGCGAAGCAGCGGTGCCGAAGCTGATGCGAGTTCGAGTGGAGTTCTCGAAAAAGGCCAGAGCGACCGTTTTGCCGCGAAGGGTAGCGAGTTTTTTGAGCGGATTGCGCTGGATGGTTTGAAAGGGCCTGCTTTGGTCGAGAAGAAAAGTCAGTTCGTCCGCGGAGAGCGGTTCGAGAGCCAGAAGGTCGCGGAAGCGATGGGTCACATTTGCACTCTTTGGCGGTAGCGCGAAAAATCCTCTTTCAACTACGGCTCCTGGCGGTCGACGAGAACGACGCGCTCTTCGTTGTCAATCTCGCGGAGACGCACTTCGATGATTTCCGTGTCGCTGGTCTGCACGGTGCGGCCGACAAACTGGGCTTCAATGGGCATTTCGCGATGGCCGCGGTCGATGAGCACGCAGAGAGAAACGCGCTGGGGGCGGCCGAGGTCGAAAAGGCCGTTCATGGCGGCGCGGATGGTGCGGCCGGTGTAAAGGACGTCGTCGACGAGGACGAGGTCCATCTGGTCGACTCCAAAAGTGATGTCAGAGGACTGCAGAACGGCGTGGGTGGCGACTTTCGAGAGGTCGTCGCGATAGAGCGTTATATCGAGCGTGCCGACGGGGACATCGACGCCATCGATGCCGCGCATGGCTTGGGCGATGCGCTGGGCCAGAGGTACGCCACGGCGGCGGATGCCAATCAGGGCAAGATGTTTCGTACCGCCGGTTTTCTCGACAATCTGATGGGCCAGGCGTCGCAGGGTGCGGTCGATCTCCGAGGCAGACATCAGTTGGGCTTTTTCGACGATGCGCATGGTCGGGTAATCCTAGCATAGTGACTGGTGAGTCGTGACTAGGGACTAGAGGGTGCGTCCGAATAGCTTGCCCAGGTCTTAGAGGTTCGGACGGCCGTGATAAACTGCGACGGCGAATTTGCGGGGAGAGGTGAATATGTTGCTGGAACAGGGCGCTGGTAAGAGCTGGCAAAGAACTCTGGCAGGAATGGCGTTGTGTGTCGCGATCTGGGCTCCCTCGGCGTTGGGCCAGGCTATTGCGACAGCGAAAAAGGCGAGTCCGAAGGAGCCAAGTACTCGGGCGGCGGCTCGAACGGCCCCAGCGCGACCGAAGCTGGTTGTAGTGCTTGTGGTGGACCAGATGCGCGGGGATTACGTGGACAAGTTTCAGGGGCAATGGACGGGGGGATTGAAGCGCCTGGTCGAGGAAGGTGCGTGGTTCCGCGATGCGGCGTACCCCTATGCCGCGACGGAGACCTGCGTCGGGCATGCGACGATTTCCACGGGTGCGCTTCCGGCCACGCATGGAATGGTAGCGAACGCCTGGTGGGATCGTGACACGCAGAAAGTGGTGACATGCACGGCGGATCCGAAGGCCACAAACATAGGTTACGCAGGCACGAGTCCGAAAGGTGGAGACTCCGCGTGGCGGATGCAAATTCCCGCATTTGCGGAGGAGCTGAAGTTTCAATCTGGCAGCGCCACGAGAGTGGTGACGTTTTCCCTGAAAGCGCGCGCGGCCATCACCATGGCCGGGCACAAGGCAGACGCGGCCACATGGTTTGATAGTGGCGGTTGGGCGACCTCGAGCGTTTACGGCACGATGCCGTTCATCGAGGCGTACGCGAGCGCGCATCCCGTCAAGGCCGACTATGGAAAGAGATGGACCCTTTCGCTCCCCGAACCCGCCTATCGGTACGACGAGAAAGGAACCGGCGCTGTGCCGCCCAAGGGATGGGAACTTACTTTTCCGCATCCGTTGACGGGAAAAGCAGGGAGCAACGAGGCGGACGAGGTGTTCTACGAGCAATGGTCGGCTAGCCCGTATGCGGACACGTACCTAACAAAACTTGCAGAGAATGCGGTGGATTCGCTGGGGTTGGGCAAAGGCGGTGGCGTTGATTATTTGGGCGTGAGCTACTCGTCCGTGGACTATGTGGGGCATGCCTTTGGGCCGCGCAGCTGGGAGATTCAAGACGTTTTAGTGCGGTTGGATCAGGATCTTGCTGAACTATTCGCGAGCTTGGACAAGAAAGTTGGCAGGGGGAATTACGTGGTCGCGCTGAGCGCGGACCACGGCGTGGTGCCGGTTCCAGAAGACATGCAAAAAATTGGCGCGGACGCCGGCGTCTTGCACTTGCCCGACGTGCAGGAACGAATCGAAAAGGCGCTCGAGCCATTGAACTATCCGAAGCCGGCGATTGCGCGAATCACGGGGAGCGACATTTATTTTGTGCCCGGTGTGTATGAGAAGTTGAAAGGCGACTCAGCCGCCATGAATGCAGTGGTGGATGCCATCAAGGGAGCGCCGGGCGTTGTGGAGGTATTTCGAGCCGAACAATTGGCCGACCGTCCCGCCACGCAAAGTCCGCTGCTTGAAGCGATGGCAGACAGCTATTTGCCTGGCCGCAGCGGGGATCTCTTCATCGTGCCAAAGCCCTACTGGTTGATGGATGGGACGGCAATAGGAAAGATGCGTTCCTATGGCACGGGCCACGGGACACCGTATAACTACGATCAGCATGTGCCGATTTTGCTGATGGGCTACGGCGTTCAGGCTGGCGAATATTACGGTGCGGTGACCCCGGCGGACATAGCGCCGACCCTGGCTTCACTTTGCGGAATTACCTTGGCGCCTCGCGATGGCCGCATCCTTGGGGAGGCACTCGCGCAGCGAATGCCCAAGCAGAGCAAACCAAAAGAAGAATAGGATTTGGTTACGGATCTGTACCGCTGAGGAGAGACCAGATGGAAGCTCCCAAAAAAACAATCGCGAATAGCGCATCAAAGAACGCAAAAATGGGAGAACGATGGTAGTGCCAGAAAAAAGCGACCGCGTTTCCAGCGCCGATGACAAACAAGGCAGCCCGCAGCCGCCAGCGACTTTTCCCTGCCCAAAGCCAAAATCGCTCGAACATGAATACTCCCTGCGAAGGCAGAATTTACCTGGGTTCGGGCGATGAATCCACAATGGAAACCGTGGCCCGTAGCAGCGCGTTCATGTTATTCTTTCGGCCGAAGTGACGAGCGCTGTGGCTGTTGATCTGGCCGTGCATGTCGGCGCGGTGCGCCTGCGGAATCCCATTCTCGCAGCCAGCGGAACCTTCGGTTACGGCGTCGAGTTTGCCCACCTGGTAGACCTGAATCGTCTTGGCGGCATAGTCGTAAAAGGCCTTTCCCGCGAGCCCATGGAGGGTGCCCCCGCGCCTCGGCTTTGCGAGACCCCATCCGGAATGCTGAACGCTGTAGGGCTCCAAAACATAGGAGTCCGGGCTTTCGTGGCAGAAAAACTCCCAGTACTGAGAAAATACGATACGGCGATCATAGCCAATGTCTTCGGCTACTGCGTTGAGGACTACCTCGAGGTGATCCGGATCCTTGAGGATGCCGAGGGGCTGGCGGCCTATGAACTGAACATCTCCTGTCCTAACGTGAAGAAGGGGGGCATGCAGTTCGGGGCCGATCCAGCACTGGTAGCCGAAGTGGTAGGAGCCGCGAGGAAGGCCGCCGCCAAGCGACCTCTCTGGGTGAAGCTTTCGCCGATGGTTGCAGACATTGGACTTATTGCGCGGACGGCAGAGAGTGCTGGCGCCGACGCTTTAACGGTGGCGAACACCTATCCGGCCATGGCGGTCGACCCGTGGACCGGAAAGTCCTGCTTGGGGAACCAAATTGGAGGTCTCTCCGGCCCGTCTATAAAACCGATCACCCTGCGTCTGGTTTGGGAAACGTATAAAGCGGTAAAGACACCAATCTTAGGTGTTGGCGGTATAGAGACGGTCGAGGACGTGCTTCAGTATGTAGCGGCAGGCGCGACTGCCGTACAGGTCGGGACGGCCAGCTTTACTGACCCTACGGTCAGTCAGCGACTTGTGGAAGGGTTGCAGGAGGCTCTTTTTAGTTCTAAAACGTTTACTATCAATGAGATAAGAGGTAAAGTTTCCGCAGATTTTGGTTGACATAACGACGATTTTGCGATACACTTTTTTGGATATGAGTAGCACAAAGAACACACTATGAGACGACCACTCTTTGTTTTCTGGGCTGCGTTCCGATGGGTGCTCTTGATGTTCCTTATCGTTCCTGTAATGGATGCTCCCCTCGTGGCGCACTTGAGCGCTCCGGTTAAGCCAGTGAAGACTTGGGTTGGTAATGCCAGCTGGTATGGGCCGGGCTTTAATGGAAAGAAGACCGCTAACGGGGAGCACTTCGACTGCGAAGCTTTGACGGCCGCACACCCGAATCTGCCGTTCGGATCTGTTGTCCGGGTGGTAAACCCCCGGAACGGGAAGTTTGAACTAGTACGCATCAACGACAGAGGTCCCTATCAAGAAGGACGCGAAATTGATGTATCCTATCGCGTAGCCCGAAAGCTTGGTTTGATCCACTCGGGTGTGAGCCAAGTTCGGCTCGAACTGATGGAATTGCCCGAGAAACGCTGACCCCGCCGAAATCGGGGTCTCACATGACCTTGAGCTTCGACGCCCATCCCCGCAGCAGCTTGATCGTGGCACTGGATTTTGATTCCCTATCCTCTGCCCTAAAATTCGCAAAACAGGTTTCTGATCTGGTTGGGATGTTTAAGATCGGCAACCAGCTTTTTACGGCGGCGGGACCTGCTGCCGTGAAAGAAATTGCGGCGCTGGGACCGGGCATTTTTCTCGACCTGAAATTCCACGACATTCCGAACACGGTTGCGGGAGCAGTGCTCTCTGCGGCAGCCATGACGGGCGTGCAGCTTGTCAACGTACATGCGCTCGGCGGCAAAGCCATGCTGGAAGCCGCGGTGCAGGCCATCAGCGCGGGCGTACCAATGGGAGCCGACCGGCCGCGCTTGCTGGCCGTGACGGTCCTCACCAGCATGGACCAGAAATCGATGAAGGAAGTCGGAATCGGCGGTCCGCCGAAGAGCCGAGTCGTGAAGCTGGCCCGGCTTGCAAAAGAAGTCGGTGTAGATGGAGTCGTGGCCTCCGTGCAGGAGGCGCGAGCGATTCGCAAAGCTTGCGGGCGCGAATTTCTGATCGTGACACCAGGTGTGCGGCCCAAAGACAAAGAAGGCGCCGACACAAAACACGATGACCACTCGCGCACCGCGACTCCGACGGAAGCCATCAAAGCTGGCGCGGACTACATCGTTGTTGGCAGGCCGATCTTAACGTCGGAAGATCCTCGCGCCACCGCGCAGGCCATCGTCGACGAAATCGCGGCCGCCAAGTAGGGATGCGTTTTAGCGCGCGGAATCACCTGGTCGATTTCCGAAGTTTGACCCTTCCTTCTTCTCTCCAGTAGCATCGCAAGTGATACGTTTGAGTTCGCGCGCCCAAGAGTGGGCACGGCGTGCCGTGCCCCTACGCAGACGAACTGCAACGCTCTTTATGCCCATCCAAAACAAAAACGTGATTGTCGGAACAGCGGGGCACATCGATCACGGTAAATCGGCGCTTGTGGAAGCGTTGACGGGGACGCATCCGGACAGGCTCGCGGAAGAGAAACGGCGCGGGATTACGATCGATCTGGGCTTTGCTTTTCTGGAAGAAAATGGCGTGAGATTCGGTCTGGTGGATGTACCGGGGCATGAGCGTTTTGTGAGCAACATGCTGGCTGGCGCGGCGGGGATCGATCTGGTGTTGCTGGTGATCGCGGCGGATGAATCGATCAAGCCGCAAACGCGAGAGCATTTTGACATTTGCCGGTTGCTGGGTGTCAAGCGTGGCGTTGTGGTGTTGACGAAGTGTGATTTGGTCGATGCGGACATGCTGGGGCTGGTACGGCTGGAAGTGGAAGAGTATTTGCGCGGGTCGTTTTTGGAGCGGGCGCCGATTGTTCCGGTGAGTGCGAAGACGGGCGCCGGACTGGCCGAGTTGAAGAAGGCGCTGCACGCCGTCGCTACCGAAATTCCTGGAAAAGATGCGGCGCGATATTTTCGATTGCCGATCGACCGGGCGTTTGCGATGAAGGGGTTTGGAACCGTGGTGACGGGCACGCTGATTTCGGGAAGCATCAGTGCCGAAGATGAGGTCGAACTGTTCCCAGGAGGCACGCGGCTGCGAGTGCGCGGCGTGCAATCGGGTGGGAAATCCGTTGAACGCGTCATTGCAGGGCAGCGGACGGCCGTGAATCTGGCGGGCATCGATCACGGTGAAGTGAAGCGCGGGATGACGCTGGCCGCGCCGGGCCGCTTTCGCACAACGCGCAGGGTGGACGTCCGCCTCAGGCTGTTGCCTTCTGCGCGGAAGCTGAAGCATCGCGCGCGGGTGCATTTTCATGCGGGAACGGCGGAGACGATAGCTGAGGTCTTTCTCTATGGCGAAAACGTGATTTCACCGGGGCAGAGCGCGCTGGCGCATTTGCGTTTGCAGGACGAGGTATTGTTTCAGCCCGGCGACCGGTTCATCGTACGGCAGTTTTCGCCGGTCGTTACGATCGGCGGCGGCGAGGTGCTGGATTGCCTGGCGAGGCGGCCCACCGTGCGAGATTCGGGCCGGCCTGCGTTCCTTGAAATCACGGAGCGTGGGAAACGTGATGAAGTGCTTGTTGCAATGACGGAGCGCGCCGTATTGGGTTTGGAATTCGACGAAATTGTGGCGCGAACCGCCTGGTTTGAAAACGAGGTGCGGGAAGTTGCTCAGCGTCCCAACGTGGCTGCGGAAATCAAGATCGTTTCGGCGGAGCCGTTGATTTTGCTAGGTCGGAAGGCGTTCGACGAGGTGCGCCGGAAAATCGGCGAGCGGGTGGAACGTTTTCACCAGGAGAATCCGCTGTCTCCAGGCATCGCACGAGAAGATTTGCGAGCCAGTCTGGGAAGGCGAGTTCGGGCCGAAACGTTTCGCGCGGCGCTCGAAGAGCTGGCCGGCGAGAAGAAATTAGACGTGCAAGGCGAGCTCGTGAAGCGAGCGGGTTCTCAGATTTCACTACAACCCGAAGAGGCTCAGGCTAAGGTAGAAATCGAGAAAGCATTTGCCGAGGCGGGATTGGCCGTGCCATCCGTGAAAGAGGTTCTGGCGAAGCTTTCTGTAGAAGCGAGGCGCGCAGAGAAGTTGCTGCAAATATTGCTGCGAGAAAAAAACCTTGTCCGGGTAAGCCCGGAGCTTATTTTTCACCGGGATGCGCTGGTTCATCTGAAAGAGCAGCTCGCTACGTATAAGAAGGCGAAGGGCGAGCGAATATCGGTGCCCATATTCAAGGACTTGACGGGCATCACGCGAAAGTATGCTATTCCCTTGCTGGAGTACCTGGACCGTGAGCGCGTTACGCGGCGGGCCGGGGATGAGCGTGTTATACTTTGAGTGTATGTAGTGCGTAGCCCCGGCGCGGGAGTGTATTTATCCCGGCGCGAAAGGTAGGTGCCCTATGTGGGACAGCCCAATGCATTTGTTGATTGTTGCGATCGTGATTCTCGTACTTTTCGGGGGGCGCAAGATTCCTGAATTGATGCGCGGTCTTGGCGAAGGCGTGCGCGGGTTCAAGGAGGGCATGTCCGGAGCGCAAGCACAATCGACGCCACCGCCTCCAACGGCAGCAGCTCCGGCCGAGAAACCCTCGGAAGAGAAGAAGGCCTAAGTACAGTTTTCTGCGATATCAGGTAAAAAATTTGGTTTTTTCGAGGCGCTCTCTAGGTAGAGCGCCTTTTTCGTTTCGGACGGCATCCTTCCGACGGGCTGCTTTGGTCAGTTAGCCTGTGTCAATTGACGTGACCATCAGCGAGCGTTAGAGTTTGGGCCGTGAGCACGATTAATTTTCGAGCAAGTTTACGAACCTTTTAGCCTGATTCGCATTTACGAAAAGAAGGTAGTAAATGGATGCCCAGCCTTTACCGGCTCGTCCGAGCCTCAAACCCTTAACGAATCATACAAAAGTTCTCGTTAGAAGCTGCAACTCCGGCAATCACGCGGAGATTGGGCTTCTCCGGCGCGATGGAGGGAAATCATGAACGCAACCCTCCCCGCCATCCGAGTGGAACCGTCCGCCACGTCCATGTCTCGGATCGCCTCCATTGATCTGATCCGCGGCGCGGTCATGATCCTGATGGCAATCGACCATGTGCGAGTCTATTCGGGCCTTCCCGCCGGCGGCCCAACACCGGGCATCTTCTTCACCCGCTGGGTCACTCACTTCTGCGCGCCGGCATTTATCTTCTTGGCCGGAGCCAGTGCCTTCTTCTACGGCCGGAAGCATGCGGACCTCTCCCGGCATCTTTTGATCCGCGGCGTTTGGCTCATCTTCCTCGAACTGACTTTCCTTCGTGTAGCTTGGACCTTCAACTTCGATTTCGCGCACTACGAAATGGCTGGAGTCATCTGGGTTATCGGCTGGTGCATGATTCTGCTGGCAGGGTTGGTGAAACTGCCTCTCGCACCGGTGGGGACGATCGGCGTCATCATCATCTCCGCTCACAACCTGATCGATCCATACCTCGGCAAACTGATTCCGGCGCTTCCCGACAACCGACTGTCGGGCCTTTGGAAGATTCTCTACATAGGCTTCTTTGCCGGGCCGGTACAGTTCGGAGCCGACGGCCCAAACCTGATCGTGCTCTACTCGATCATTCCGTGGATCGGCGTTATGGCGGCGGGTTATGCGTTCGGCAAGATCTTGACGATGGAACCTTCGCGACGAAACCGCCTTTGTCTGGCGATTGGGCTCGGAGCCATGGGACTCTTCCTGGTGCTGAGGGGATTCAATCTCTACGGCGATCCGCGCCCCTGGCACGCCGCAGCGCAGGGGCCGAACGGCTCACAGCCAATGCCTGCGCTCCTCGCTTTCCTGAACACCACTAAGTATCCGGCATCGTTTGACTTCTTGCTGATGACGCTGGGTCCTATTATTGCGTTGATCCCGCTGCTCCAAGGCGCGCGCGGGACCTTCGTTCGTTGGATCACCGTCTTTGGCCGCGTGCCATTCTTTTTCTACATGCTCCACATCCCGTTGATCCACGTCCTGGCGCTGGTGGTTTCGAAGATCAGACTAGGCGAGGTGAGCCCCTGGCTCTTCACTAATCATCCGATGGGCAATCCTTGGCCGCCCGAAGGGTACACGTGGAACCTCGGGCTGCTGTACGCTGTCTGGGCGGTGGCGATCGCGCTGCTGTATTTCCCATGCCGGTGGTTCGCCGATCTCAAGGCTAGGAAGAAGGACTGGTGGCTCAGCTACCTCTAGAAATGGGCGGTACGGTAGCGGCTTTCATTGGTGCGGCGTGCATTCCGCGCAACGCCATGCACTCCTCCGGGACCTTGGAGCGGGCGGATGCGATTCTGACTGCGCATTCCGAGGTGGCGAGCAGCAACATATATACGGCGGCTATCCTTGGCGACGCGGCAGGTGTGAGGCGGTTTCTGACGCTCGATGCACGAGACGCAACTGCGAAGGGTGGACCGCACGGTTGGGATGCGCTGACGCACTTGTGTTTCTCCAGGTATCTGCGTCTCGATCGGGCGAGGTCTGACGGTTTCGTTGCGGCGGCGAAGGCGCTGCTGGATGCCGGAGCGAGCGCGAATACAGGCTGGATGGAGTTGGATCACGAGCCGCGGCCTACGTGGGAAGCTGCGATTTACGGTGCCGCGGGGATTGCGCAGCATCCGGAACTGACACGGCTGCTGCTCGAGCGCGGCGCCGATCCGAACGACGGCGAGACTCCTTACCACGTGGTGGAAACCTACGACAACACGGTGATGAAGATTCTGGTGGAGAGCGGCAGGTTGAACGACACCAGCATGACGACGCTCCTGCTGCGCAAGACGGATTGGCACGACTACGACGGTATCAAATGGCTGCTGGAGCACGGAGCTGATCCGAATCGAGCAACACATTGGGGGAGAACAGCGTTTCATCATGCGGTGTTGCGCGACAACAGCGTCAACATCATCGAGGTACTGATGGAGCATGGCGCGGACCCGATGCTTGTTGCGGAGAGGCCGGACACGCGGCAGACAGCCGGCCCCGCGATGTCGGGGGTTGCTATGGCGGCACGAAGAGGGCGCGGCGATGTGCTGGATTTGATGGAACGGCGCGGCATTGCGATCGAACTGCAGGCCGTGGAGCGATTGATCGCGGCTTGCGCAAGGAATGATTCGGCAAAGGTGCGAACTATTGCGGAGCAAGAGCCCGAGTTGGTTCGCGAACTTGTGGCGCAGGGAGGCAAGTTGCTTGCGGAGTTTGCGAGCGTCGGAAATACGGATGGCGCTCGACATCTGCTCGATCTCGGTGTTGACGTGAGCGCGTTGACCGAAGACGGCGATCCTTATTTCGATGTGGCGAAGAACAGTACGGCGCTGCACTCGGCGGTGTGGCGGGCATGGCCTTCAACGGTAAAGTTTTTGCTTGAACGCGGAGCGCCGGTAGACGTTACGGATGAGAAGGGACGCACGCCACTGATGCTCGCTGTACGGACCTGCGTGGACTCGTACTGGAAGCACCGGCGAACGCCGGAGTCGGTGGAAGCGCTGCTCAATGCGGGAGCGACCGTTCGCGGCGTCGAGTATCCGTCAGGTTATGCGGAAGTGGATGAGCTTTTGCACGCACACGGAGCGAAACCTCGGGAATGAAGCGCACCTGAGCAGTTTCTTTTGGTTGGTCACGGGCAAATTGTGTTCAATGAGTAGCGGAAAAGTTTTTCCAACTCGAAAAAACTGCACTTTCGACCAGTAGTGTAGCCACAACTTTCTCTTCAAACTTGGGTATTACCTAGTGTCCCGGATATCCCCGAACTCGAAGTGGAACGTACAGGAGAGAGATATGAAACTCACTTGGTTGAAGTGGAGCGCCTTGCCGATGGCAGTGTTGATGGTGGGAACGGCGGCAATGGCGCAACAGCAATCGTCTGCGCAAGGCTCGAGCGCGCCGGCGCCTGCTACACAGCCAGCAACGCCCGCGGCAAAACCCGATCCAACCATCGCGCAGCGGAAAGAGAATCAGCAGGACCGCATCGCGAACGGAGTAAAGAGCGGTCAACTTACCGCCGGCGAAACCGCCAACCTTGAGACCAAGGAAGCGGCGATCAACGGCGAAACCAAAGCAGACCGCGCGGCTAACGGCGGGAAACTGACGGGCGCCGAGAAGACGCAGATCAATCAGCAGCAGAACGGTCTTTCCAAGCAGATTTATCAGGATAAGCACAACGCCAACACCGCTAATACAGGCAAGAGCGAAGTGGGCCAGCGCCAGGAAAACCAGCAGGACCGCATCGCGCAGGGCGTCAAGAGCGGGCAACTGACGGCGGGCGAGACGGCGAAGCTGGAAAATCAGCAAAAGGGCATCAACCAGCAAGTGAAAGCGGACCGCGCAGCGAATGGCGGGAAGCTGACACCTGGCGAGAAGGCACAAGTGAACAAGGAACAGAACGCGGCGTCGAAGAATATCTACAACAAGAAGCACAACGCCAAGACACAGCCTGGCACGAAGCCAAAGTCATAAGTTCTTCCACCCCCTGAAACGAAAGAGGTGCTCTCCGAAAGGAGGACACCTCTTTTTTTATGTTTGTGGAGTGAGAGCACAAGGAGATTGATGGCCCATATCTCGTTTTCCTTGTGTCGCGAGAGCGGAAAGGGGACAGCCAAGATTCACCGCATGCAAAATGCACATGCGATGGTGAAGCGGCTGGTTGTCCCACCCGCTCAAGAAAAGTGTCAGGTATGCTCCCGGTCTATTCTGTCAGGGATGTGCCCGGTCTTTACCGCTCCCCCACGCCCTCCCCTCTTTTCCTGTAAACGCGGATTCTAAAGAACTTAGGCCTTTCTGTAAGCTGTTTAGAATCAGCACTTGTGGGCGTTTTTTATAAGTGTTGATCTTGAAGAATTTAGAAGTAAACATAATTCACGCTGGAAAACATGGTTGCGAGGTTCGTGCGCAGCGAGATCGGAAAAACTGCGGAAATTACTCCAGCGCTGAGTGCGGCATTGGCGGCCATCGGAGAAAGCGAAGGAACACAAGTACGGTCCTTGGAGCGATTAGTTGACATGGAAGTCTCCAGAAAGAAAGATTTGGGATTTTGAGGGAGTCTCGCGGAAGCGAGCCGCACTTCTGAACGGAGAGAGAATACCAGACTGATGATTGCCGTGTCAATACAATGCTGGTCATGGGTTGGTTCTGATTTGTCCGCTTAATCAAACGTTGAGTGCGTTGGTGGGCCGAAAGCGCTTGCGCCAGTAATTATCGGAGATTAAGGCATCCTCTACTCACCTTGTTCGTCATATCTCAGGTTAACATTATCGTGATATAAGTGCCTTCGTGGGTTCGGCGAATGAGAGTGTGCTTGCGCGGAGGCCGTCTTGAAACTCCTAATCCTTCTATTTTCTCTGTTCTTGTTTCCCGTCGCCCCTGCCATGCAGACTAGCCCGCCGGAACAAGCTTCCGCGCCAAGCATAGAAGGTAAGGTCTTACAGGAGCCGGACGGGCAACCGCTAAGGAAGGCAAACGTGCAGTTGAACGGACGAAAAGGGGTCGGCGACGCGAAATATTCGGCCGTTACCGATGCCGAGGGTCAATTCCGAATTGATGATGTGCAACCCGGGCAATACGACGTCGCTGTGGAGCGCCCCGGATTTGTGCAGTCCGTCACGGGCGGCCGCCGAAATTCTATTTCGGTGCAGGCGGGCAGCGGGAAAAATGAGTTGATCTTGCACATGCAGCCAGCAGCCGTAATCACTGGAAAGATCGTAGACCTGGACGGGGATCCGATGCGAGATGTCAGCGTCTCTGCAATCAGGACAGGTTCAGCTGCAGAGAGGCGGAATTCTCATAGTTTCGGCAACGGAGCGACGAACGATCTTGGGGAATTTCGCATCTCGGAATTGCAAGCTGGCCGCTATAAGATTACTGCCTCCCCACCGCAAGGAGCCCACCCGCCAGTGCTGAAAGAAAACGGTGGTGAGAAGGATCCATCGATATACCTAACCACGCATTATCCGGGCGTTTTGGATGAGGGCCAGGCGGTTGCGTTGGAGATTCATGCTGGGACCGAAACGCGGATTAATTTGAGCCTTCTGACGGGCCGGGCGTACCGCGTCAGCGGAACGGTGACGGGAGTCCCGGCGAAGGGCAAGATGGCACAGATAATGTTGCAAGCGAAAGCCAGCGGAGGCCTGCAGATAGCTCCCCAAGAACTCGGCGAAGGCGGGAGGTTTGAGTTTACGAACGTCTTACCCGGGTCCTATGTCGCCAGGCTAATGATAGTGACATTCGAGGGCGGTCAACCAGCTATTCAGATGCTCCGCCTGGGTCAGTCGATCGAAGTCGGTAATGCCCATGTGGAGGGATTACGACTTCAGCCAGAGGTTGGCGGGCAGGTTCGGGGGAAATTCCGGTTAGACACGGACCAAAAGTTCGATTGGACACAATTGAGCGTAGCCCTGATGCCCGCTGAGGAAAACGGTGCGGACATGGTGTGGGCTGGGGGAATGGGGATTCCGACAGTTTCCAGCGTGAACATCGACGGAGCTTTTGAGATGAAGAACGTGCCCGGAGGCACTTACCAACTGGTGGTCGGAGCCACGTCCGATAGTCTGCGCGATTACATCACAAAGTCGGTGAATCTCGAGGGGCGAGATGTGGTCGATTCTGGTTTCTCGGTCCTTCCTGAGACGTACCTGGACATAGTCATCAGCGCAAAGGGAGCGAGTATTGCGGGGACAGTTGTTGACGGCAACGGCCAGCCGATCGCGAATGCGACAGTTGTGGATGTTCCCAGCACGGAACACCAAATGCGCAGCGACCTCTACCAGCGAGATACAACCGATGAGAGCGGCCATTTCAACTTGCGCGGTCTAAATCCCGGCAAGTACACGGTGCTTGCATTCGAGGAAATGCAGGAAGATGTCCGCCAACCCGAATTCTTGAAGTCCTACGAGAGGCGCGGGGAGATCGTCCAGCTGGATGAAGGGACTCGGAAAAACGTAGTGCTGAAGCTGATCACTAGTGGCGGTGAAGCGCCGTGAGCGGCAGAATCTCGGTAATCGGAAACTCACCCACTCCTAAAATTCGACGGAAACAATAGCAAGCGACAAAAGGAGCGGAGAGACAGGGATCAGCCTTCGGACCAGCCGAGGTCGGCTAGGGCTTGGGTGACGTGGGCTAAGGGGAGGCCGACCACGTTGAAGTAGTCGCCTTCGATGCGTGGGATGTAGCGGCCGGCGCGGCCTTGGATAGCGTAGGCGCCGGCTTTATCGTGGGGCTCTTCGGTGGCGAGGTAACGCGTGATTTCTTCGGCGGAGAGCTGGGCGAAATGAACTAGCGTGGACTCGACGAAGGTGCGGCGCTCGGCGTCGGGGAGGCGGATGAGCGTCACACCGGTCACGACGGCATGCGTGCGGCCGGAGAGTTGTTCGAGCATGTGGCGGGCGTCGTCGCTGGAGCGGGGCTTGCCGAAGATGCGGCCTTCAAGAGTTACGACAGTGTCCGCGGCCAGGACGATGGCGGGGCCGACAGCGCGGGCAGCGGCTAGTTCGGCTTTAGCGTCGGCCAGGCGTTGAACGAGCTCGCCGGGAGGTTCGCCGGGTATGGGAGTTTCGTCGACCGCGGAAGCGACGACGACGAACGATAAGCCGGCGTCGTGGAGAATTTCTGCGCGGCGCGGCGAAGTGGAAGCGAGAATGAGCTTCATCGTTTTGCGATCTACGCGGCCCTTGGGTCAACGCATGTAATTTGCGCAAGGATACTACAGAGCGAGAGCGCCCGGAGCCTGGGTTTGGGACGCAGCGTGTTTCTCATGAAAAAGGCGGGGCCTTTGAAGCGTAGGGCTCACGGCAGGCTTCGCAGATGACTGCATAGCTTTTGTTGAGATAACTACAATTTTTGCAGGACCACATGGCGTCCGGCTTAGCGTAACCGCGGCCCAGTAAGAAGCGCGCACAGAAGGCCAGGACAGCGACCCAGGCCACTGCTGACACGAAAAACCAAAGCTGCGAATTCGCTCGGATATTGTTGGCATCCGCGCCAAGAATCACGGCGAAAAACGTCACCAAGTTGGGTACGAGAAAAAAACCGACGATCGTGAGCGTGCCCCAGAGCCAAGGCTTGCCACCGCGCCCGCGTGCAAAGGCGACAATTCCCCCTGTAGCGGCGATTAGAAGGATGATTACGAGCATATTCGCCCCCGTTGTTTCAGATGACGACGGATTCCTGGTATTCGCCGAAGACGTGGCGGAGGGCGTCGGAGATTTCGCCTACGGTGGCGTGGGCTTCAACGGCGGCGAGGATGGCGGGGAGGAGATTTTCTGTGGTGGCGGCTCGGCGCTGGACTTCGGCGAGTACAGCGTGCGTTTTCGCGGAATCGCGTTTGGCGCGGAGGGCGTTTAGGCGAGCGATCTGCGAGCGTTCGATTTCGGGTTCGATGCGCAGCGTGGGGA